>Ga0136643_10009001_pt1 | contig 14647 bp, 8 predicted proteins | sample TergutLab28metaG_FD_96883 | JGI IMG/M metagenome (GOLD analysis project Ga0136643, IMG submission 96883) | Labiotermes labralis P1 segment gut microbial communities from Petit-Saut dam, French Guiana - Lab288 P1 (version 3) (version 3) | ecosystem: Host-associated > Arthropoda: Insects >... | reverse complement strand
TAATATCACTCTCGGGTTGTTTGGGCAGTAAAAAGTAAAGGAAGCAGATATGAATGCTTACGGCTAAGAAATTAATTATTTCCCTAATTGTCATATTGAAACTTAGATAAGAAATAAAATTTATTGATCAATAAATTAATATATGACTATGAAATAAAAGAACACATATTTAAAAGCCGGAGAACCACCACAGCCGTTAACACAATAATATAATAGCAATAATAAAAAGTACAGCAATTACAATTTTAAATAGAAAATAAGATATTTTATTTCACTGTTAATGGGATTTAGTTTTTCTTTCTCTCAAATTATGTCTTCAGCATTATATTATTTGGTTTATATTGTAAAAACATCTACGAAGTTCAGGCCTTCTCTCCGAATACTCTGGCTGTTTTGATTTGTTTATTTCGTCTTGCTCCAATGCTTCTCACATATCTTCATTACGTTCAGGCTATATTGCAAACATTTGAAGAAAAGAATTTCAACCGTCTTCATTTTCCTTCCGCTCTTTCATTAACGTCCAAAATTAATGTCAATATAAGGACATTAGTAGCGCTGTCAGTGTGATGTGGAATTTTTTTAATCTTTTCTTTGGCATTCGAAGTTTCTTTGATTCGTTTTGCTGTTGCATGAATCAGACTTATTTCAAGCAGACGATAATCATTCATCTGTCCAAGATATTTTATGTTGACTTCTATGAAATCCTAAAATTTCATTCTCGTGCTCCTGAGCCAGTTGAGTCTCCTCTTTAGGTCCTTATTATATTTTTACTTATTTTTGTAATAAAAAAAGAGTATGAAAATGAGACAGCCATGCTACCACAATAGACTCAAAAAATATGAAGATGTAATTACATTTCTTTATCTCTTTAACGCTTTATGAATTTGTAAATCGGAGCCTACTTATCTTAATATAAAAGGAAAACAATTTTATTTTGCTAGTTAGCCTTTACTCTTGCAGCATTTGCAACGTGATTGTGTCAGTAAAATGTTCCGTGTGACACGGGAAATGAATCTCTTATTGGTTGGCAATACTGACCGTGAAGGAGCGGTCATTAGTTGCTTGATGCAGAAAATGTCTCTAATTATTTGCTTTAAAAATATGCTAGAAGCATTTCTACTTCATAATTACGTGCTTAGATACATTCTAAGTTTATTATGTCTGTATTAAAGTTACGTACTTCCTAATTGCAGTCATTCAGATGGGTGTGAATGATAGAACTGCGGTAAATAATAGCCATGGTTGTTTGCACCCACGACACTAATTGTGGTAAGGACAATTTGTATAAACAAAACGTACTGTGAAATTTTCTGATAAAGGTAAACCCCAACCCGTAACATGCCATTTGAGGCAAAGAGGGCGAATGGAGTTGTTCCTTTACCCATCCTTAACCTCAGAGCTAGAAGGTGGTCAGTGATAAAACCCACACCCCCGCTGTTTGGATCCTGGGAAAGAGACACATTACCCCACTGTAGAGAAGGCTGGGTGGGTTTAGGGTAGGTCTGGACGGATGCGGAAAGTCTCGCGTTCATCGGGTTTCGAATCTTGAACTCTCTAGCCAAAACAAGTCGCCACACCGACTGTGTTATTTCGGCTAACGTAAGGAGTGTAATATGGGTAAACATTCTTAGGCGTGTTCACAAAATTTCGAAAAGCATCTAGTACCTTTGGTATGTCTGTCCGTCCATCTGTCCGCATGGAACAACTCGGATCCCGCTGGAAGGATTTTCATGGAAATTGGAGTTTGTGGATTTTGTGAAAATTTCTTGGGAAATTTTAATTTTTGTTAAAACCTGATAGAATAGCAGGTTGCCTACGTGAAGATCTTTGTGAATTTATAATATCTCGAGGAATTCTGCTTAGAATGAGAAACATTTCAGCCAAAGCTGCAGAAAAAACCAAAACACACATATTATATTCAATAACATTTTACCGAAAATCGTTCCGTTTTTGAGATAATGCCGTAAAATATGATAGAAGAGGACAGATCACAGATGACAATTTAACACGGCGCATGCGCATTGCATGCTGGATACCTAACGCTACAAACACACTCTAAGAATACGGAATACTTATTGCTTTTCCACAGCAAAAAGTGTTACGTGAAAGCGCCTCAGTGATACGCAGCTTGTCTTGTGTATAAATTCGTAATGAGAATAGTTTCAAAGAGTGACATGCTTCGACGGCACCCATTTGAAATATAGCTTTCGAATACGCCATTTGGTAAAGCCATAAAAAGTGACTGGCCAATTGGGACGCAGAAGCTTCTGGATGACTTTAATTTTATTAAGAGAAAATATAAATCCTTCACAAACAAACAAAACCCGAGCAGACCATAGTAACTCTTCATACACAAATATTGAAAAGCTCAGCTCGTACCGCGTAGTAAATTCTTTCCGTATCGGTTATAAAATTTAACCTGTTTATCGCTGTATAGCGAAATAATCGTTGTTTTTATCAGTACAGTTTTTTCGCGGAGGGGATAATTTTTTAGTGTTAAAAGTGGTGGTAAATAAATTAATAACTGGGCCTTAAAGGTTAATGGATTTTGGTTTAGACGTGAAGGCAGGGAGAGTGAAAGAGGTCCATTGTCCTTTGTCCCGATTGTTGGGTATGATCACCATGGAAAGGTCGATAACACGTTCTAGAATGATACGACAAATTCGGAATATGCGGAAAAAATTGGAATAAATTGGAACTACATCTGCCGGCAATTGACAGCTGATCAATTTTTCAATATGCTTGCTGGCATTCACATCATAATATTAAAAAGTCCTATTGAAGCAGGAGAGTGAATTAAAAGTTAAACATTTATTTGTTCTATTATGTATGTATACACTTGCAGTGCCCTCACGAGGAAGGAACGTGAGCAAAATTAATTTGATGGAAGCCATCCCGATGTGTTTTCACTACAAACTAATAATAATAATAACAATAAAAGGTTTCCGTCAATCACACCTAGTTTATTACTTTATTATAATTATAGTGGTAACATGTTTCGACCCTGTTGAGTCATCATCAGGCCTTCACAATGAACTAGCTAATTATAAAGCTTTGTACATTCTTGGGATCTCAAACATTGTTTACAAGTAATAATTATAAACATTTCAGTGTCTAATAGAATAGTTAAGTAATAAAATTCAGAATACGTAAAACATTATTAGTTGCAAAACAATAAAATATATTAATAAAACATGTAGAATGCATAAATATCCTATTATAGTGATTGACGGAGCGAGCTTGCCCAGCCGTAAATTTGATGGAAGCCATCCCGATGTGTTTTGACTAGAAACTAACAATAGTAAAGGTTTCCGTCAAACACACTTAATTTATTACTTTATTATAATTAGAGTGGCATCATGTTTCGACCCTGTTGGATACTTATGCATTCTACACGTTTTATTAATATATTTTATTGTTTTGAAACTAATGAAATTTTACGCCTTCTGAATTTTATTACTTAACTATTCTATTAGACACTGAACTGGTTATAATTATTACTTGTAAACATTGTTTGGGATCGCAAGAATTTACGCAGTTTTACAGTTAACTGGTTCATAGTGAAGGCCTGATGATGACCCAATAGGGTCGAAACATGTTGCCACTATAATTATAATAAAGTATCAAACTATGTGTGTTTGACGGAAACCTTTATTATTATTATTAGTTCCATGAGCAAAATTAATGTTTGAAAGAACAGGTTGCTGAGGAAAACAATTGGACTTCAGAGACGGAAACGAGGAGTTTGGAGACAAATTAATAAAAAAGATTTTTAAACGTGTTTATGATTATCATGTACCGGAAAATTAATACGAATTTTCATAGTATTATATTTGGAAAACGCCTGTTAGTTTATCCACTGTAAAAGTGTTCTTATTCCGGTAAAAGTAGCAAATGTTTGAAATTAATAAATGTGATTTATATGAATGCTGGAAATATTACACATGTTAATACGGCTAATAGGAAGGGCTGGAGTTACAATATGAAAGGGGTACATGATGTGGATTAATTAATGTTACAGTTTAGGATTAAATTTTCAGAAAGTAAGTGCTGTATAATTAGCAATCTAAGTTATGGCAGTCACTGTAAGTGATAGTACTGAAACACCATCACAATTTGTGTAGTAGTGGAAGTGAAATTTCATGCACTCAGTTTGAGTTTGAGGTGAATGTTCATCTTCACGCTCCAGTCGCTTTAACTTAGAGAAAGGACTCCCTGGGAACTTTGGATTTGAGGTTGAACCCAAGATCCACTCTCGACGTGAAGGTCAAGAGAAAGATCTTACCACAATCAAACTCGAATCGTAGATACTCACTTTATTATCCAACTTATGCACAAATATATAATTCGTAGATACAATTAAAATTATAAAATATTTAAAAGCGCTCCAGCATATGCTGCCGTAACAAAGACCACGTCCATGTCAACGGACGCGATAGAACCATTCTTGTAATTTTCGCCAAGTACTGTAAAAGGCTTTCTGATGATGGATCCTCTGTGATCCGAAACATGTTGGAGCACTTTTAAATATTTTATAATTTTAATTGTATCTACAAATTATATATTTGTGCATAAGTTGGATAATAAAGTGTTTATATGTCATTGATCCACGGCGCAACCTTGAAGATCGAATCGTAGATATTCACTTTACCGACTGAGATGTCTGCAGTGTCCAAACGTTAAGTGATTAGATAAGAATTATGTACAAAAATTTGTACTGAACGGGTTGCTGTATCAGAAATGCTTTTAGACTTGTACACAGGACTGTCTGAAACGGAACCTGGGCATAAAGGAAACTTGTCTTTAGTGCAGAAGTTGTAACAGCACCATGATCTGGCAGACCAAGAATCCAAAATTCAAATACCTGTGTGAAAGGAACTAATCTGCAATGGGTGGAGGGTGAGGGTGAGGGGGATGGGGGAACTGCAGTACCGTTTGTTCCGTTATAGGCAGGTTGTTTTGCATATGGGGCGTTTCCTCCTTGAATCTGAGTCGGATCACCAGTTATCGTGACAGGTTTTCGTGGTATTTCCGAGTCACTCCTGGCAAGTACCTGGACGGCAGTTCATCCGCAATCCCTTTCAAATTCTTCATCCTTCAGTCACCTTGTCATTCCGTGTTATACGTTCTGATACACAAACAACCCTGTAAAGCGAAGGAGAAACGAAACTCTTTAAACGTTTTGTTTTGAGTAAGAGGACAATAAAAAAGTGCAAATAATATCCTCAGTCGGTACAGCGAGTGGCTACGAGATGGACGGGCTGGTGTTCAAATTCTGGCAGGCTACAGATATATTTTTCTTCTTCACAACACCCAGACAACCTCTGAGGCCAATCCAGTTTCCTACTTAAAGGGTACCTGGGTTCTTTCCCCGGGGTAAAGCAGCCACGGAGTGAAGTTAACAACTCACTGTAATTTAGGCTAATAATGAGTGAAGCTCTTACTCTACTCCCCCTACATGCCTTAATCAGGAAGCTGGTAAAAATTACAGGGTCCCGGCGGTCCGGAAGGGGGGTCCGAGACCCGACTGTGTTGCATAAGGTTTTGTCGTTCCCGGTAGTATCATTACTGTCGAATGTACAAATTAACCCTTTCAGTCTAAGCCAGTCACTCAACAACTGAGAATCAGTCTTTAAGATATAATGTAAAGATGTTTGGCAGGTGTCCGTCATTGCGGGGGGGGATTGGGGTTGGGGTGGGGAGAATATAATTTTTTTTTCAGCGGTCCCCGAATCCGCTCTTGGCGTCCGCAGCCTTCATGGCGTGGTCAGGTACATATTTTTCTTTATATGCTGACAAAATCTCAAGTCCCAGTTAGTTTTCTGGGGGTTTTAAAAATCAATTAATATACACACGACTTTCTCTTGCGAAATTTGACCTGTTTTGGAGGTATAATTTGTTTCGATGAGTCTTCTATTAAAATATGCCCATTCGATGTGAAATTTATACGAAATTCTTTTGTCCAGTGCAAATGTTGAAAGCAGATTGACGTCCAGGTGCCTGTAAATTTTTTGACGTCTTGAGAGCCATATGCTAACTACGCCATAGAACAAACACTCTCGGTTACCAGTTACTATTTGTTGAACACCTGACGCTTTGCAAGATGCGCGCAGTAGTGTTCTGGAAGACAAAGCACGGAGGTATTTAAATCACAAATAACCGAGTTAGACGCAATCATTGCCATTGTCCGAACTTTATAGAACAGGGTGGATCTGCAATGCTAATTTCTGGCTCCGAGCCTTTCTACGTCGAATCACCGTAAATGGAAAGAATGAGAACTGACGTAAAAACTGGCATCATAAAAAAGAATATTCAAATTCTCTTTCTGTCTTTGGTTACATAAGTGAGAGCTGCGAGGTGAATTTCATAGACTAAGATTGCAATATAGATTGTACGAGCGGTTTGCAAAGGATTATCAGTTCTTTTCTTGACAGGAGCCGTCTCGTGTTGTACTGACTAAAATATTGTTCAGTCAAAACACAACAGTTTGTTCAATAATGTAAAGCTGCTACATATTTCGGTTACACGTAACCATAATCAGGCAGACATTTCAGTACATGGGCATTACATGTTCAGTGTTAGAGAATGGGATCCCATATTGTTTACATCTGCTTTGTAAAATTTCAGACATTTAGATTAAAAATCTGCTCAGTATTTAATATCTTAACTGATGTATTTTCAGAAATTATATATAAAAATACATCAGTTAAGATATTAAATATTGTGCAGTTTATTATCAAAATTGTCTGAAATTCTACACAGCAAATGTAAACAATGTAGGATCCTATTCTGTAACATTGAACATGTCATGTCCATGTACTGAAATGTCTGCCTGATGATGGTTACTTGTAACGGAAACATTTGGCAGCTTTACTATATTGAATATATTGTTGTATTTTGACTGAAAAACATTTTAGTTAGTATTATCAGTTCTGCCGTTATATGTTGTTATGAAATGTAAATGTTTAAGATACTTTTAAAATCAAAAGCATAGGCTCTTACTTAGGAAGGAAAATATGTCGTGGATATCCCTCTACTATATTTAAGTTACTTAGTGTAAAATAAAGTGGCTTTTGCACTGATCTTTTTTCTTTCTTTCGTTATGAACTTTGTCTGAAACTCGTCCGGGTTATGGGTCGTTTTAATAAAAATGTCCGTGGTTTTCTTGAGCCTCGCTTAACCGGATACATTCTATATGTTGCGATCATATCCTTCCATATCTTTAACTGCACACCACTCCTGAACATATTCCCAATTAATTCTTTCTGCAGATGACAAATTTTGTTCGACTCAATTCATTAAAAAATAAAATTATTTTTGTACAGAGTGTTACGTAATTTTTTTTAACCTAAATAACACCACTATTTGATTTCATGCAGCTGTGTTCCATTCGATGAACTCACAGTCGTTTAGTTACTCAATAAATTTTGTGTGATGTGTGAGATTCTGTACCCTGCAGATGGAAGGTTAAACTTCTTCCTAAATGCTGGTGCCTTTGTACGAAAGTATATGACATCAAAAAGCAGAAGGATATTTCTGTATTTGTTCACAGGACCTTACTAATTGGCCCTTTCTTAAGACAGATTTATTCAGTCAACATCTTAAAATCCTGTTTCTTGAAGATCCCTGTATAATTATTCTTCCACCTACTGTTGCTTGTGAAAAGTGTTTTCTTAAATTCACGTTTCTGACTGAAGTTTTCAGTTCTGTAAATTTTGTGACTTTTTAGGCGCTTTTGCAAAATTGCTTCATCACGCCTGTCTGTCCGTCCGTCCATCTGTAAGGGACAACATGGCTCATCCTCAACGGATTTTCATGAAATTTGATATTTCAGTATTTTTCGAAAATCTGTCGAGAAGATTCAAGTTTCATTTCAATATGACAAGAATAACGGTCACTTTACATGAAGACCAATATACATTTTTGACCATATCTCGCTCAGTTCTTCTTAGAACGAAAAATGTTTCAGACAAAATTTGCAGAGAAAGTAAACACACTAAATTTATGATTAATATTTTTTTTCGAAAATTATGCCATTTGTGAGGAAATTTTGAAAAAAAAAATTGTAGTGCCGGACAGGCCACAGGTGACAATATGGCGCATGCGAATTGCTTGCCGGATACCTAACACTACAAACGCACACTCAGAATATGTAACATTGATTGCTTTTATACTGAAACAGTGGTTGCAAGAACGCCCCACAATGTGACGTTTATACGTGCATTGCCTACTTTGTTACGATATTACTTAGAAGGGTTATTAGTCTTCCTCCGAACATCCAAGGTAAGGGACCACCCCTGTCTTCTGTCCGTGTCTACTGTGAGACATCCAGTACACTTCGTACATGGACGCCGTCTCCTCCAAATGCAACCCAACGCTATAAAGCTAACGAAGTACAACTTCAGTTCGTCTGACAGAACAAGAAGACCCACCAGTCTCCAATTAAATATAGGCCTATACGTGTTTCTGTGCGAATGCTGCTAGCCCCTCCACATGGAAGACCCGGATACAGCCCGCACGAGTGGTAAGTGTTCCGCAGTACGAGTAGATTGGCGACCCCCGCGGACAGTACTGTAGAAGACTGAGCAGCCAGAACTCCATGCGGTGTCAATGTGAGAGTGAGCTAAGTAGCATTTTCGTAGTCCTAATTCTCCTAGTTTCCTCTATTACAGTTTGCTGAATCTGTGTCGTAGGAAGGATAGAATTGTTTGGAATCTGGTAACGTGTAATTTTAACATAGAATTTATAACGTCACTGAATAAAAGGGGAAGAAAGGTTATAAAAAATTACTGTATATGTGAGATGTGAACAAGCGATACCAAATTCTCTGGAAATTTCAGGCAGAACCTAGATTTCGCACATATTTAGTTCTTTTACTCTAACGTTACTTCGAACTGACGGCATTTAGTTGAGGTAGTGTGTGCTACTGAACCTGATATTGAACTATCTTTATCGTTGCACCGTGCATTTTGTAGTTTATTTACGGAACACACAAATAAATGCACATATATAGTTTTTAATAATCTAAAATTTACAATAAAACACTTAAAACGCTCCTACATGTTTCGATCATACGATCATCCTCAGGGAGCATACTTTGTTCCATGCTAAAGTTACAGTTTAAAACACTCAGTGATTTACTTCTTTATATTAATTTGATGCTGTGGCAGCATGTCGTGTGTTATGTGTGAGTCGTACGCTGTTCAGTTGAGACCGGCTGTCGATGTGCTTGTTGTGCCGTGTAGCGTGAGACTGAGTCTCACGCTTTAAGTGTTTAAGTTTGAGTTTAAGCGTTTTAAGTGTTCTAATGCAAATTTTAGATTATTAAAGACTATATATGTGCATTTGTTGGCGTGTTACTTAAATAAATTGATATTGAATTGTTTGTCTAACACATTGGAAAGTGTTTTACAAATTGCCCGCTGTTTGTTGACGGCTTATCTGTAGACCCTGACACCTTTTGATAGAAAAAAAGGTAAAGGAAAAATGTTCAACCATTAAGCTAATTTCACATATCTAATTCTGCCGCTGACTCTTCAAAGACTAAATTTAGCCTGAATTATACATAAGATTCTTAACAAGAAGAAAGCAAAGGAGCTGCGTTCGTAAATATTTTAAATCTGTACCGCGAAGAACGAGGATCATGCCATTGTAGAGTGCAGATTAACTTAAAGGGGTGCACCAGGAAAGAAACAAGCTAATGTTTCTGACAGAATGGCGTGAATTTCCTTCGGCGCCTTGCCTTGCAGAAAAAAAAAACTTGATGACAGCTCGCGTCTCGATTTTGTTGAAATCGCACGCGTCCCTGACATGCTTCCGAGCTTGTTTCCTTCCTGATGGGCCTAAGGACTTATCAGCCCGGTACTTGTTAGGAAATAAATAAACATTTGTTTTAACAGAGGGTGAGGTTTAGTATAATGTAACTTGAAGCAAGGGAAAGTAATGCATAAAATGCGAGTTTATCAAACGATGTTGAGAAGAGTGTCTACGTCGCTAAAAAGGGAATCTCATTATGTGTACGGCTGTCATTGTTCTGATAGTATGAATTGCAGACATACTGCTTCTGTAGTTAAATGCTTTTGTGAGACGTCTTTTAGCGTCATACTTCATCTTTCCAAAGTGACAAAGCGCAAACAATTTTATATTGTCTTCAATAAAAATGTTTCTTTTCAGCCTGACACTACGTAAAGTGACAAGCTTTCACTTCAGTTGCTTTCTTTACAGATACTCGCTGTAGTGTTGTGCACCTTGAGGCTTAGAGGATGAGTTATTAATTTATAAACATTACTTTTAAATCCACAATTTGTGTGGATGCGTTCAGTCGTGTTTGTTTCTGCAGTTCATGATTATTTTTTTGCATCGATTATTAACTTACCACTTATATTCTGTTCTGCCGGCAGCCCGGGTACCACACTAGCCGAGCCGCACACTGACCCCAACACACAGCAATCCAAGAACAATACAGCCAATGTGGTAGTTCAACAACATAGTCGAAAACCCCTGAAAATGGACATATTAATGCCCGAAACATGTTGAGTATCTAAGAAGTAAAGTAGATATAAGAAGTGACATCTAGTTGGTTTTTTATTCTTCAACTATCACCATGATACACGGTCCAATAAACATCAGATTTAGTTGGGAAATCTGAAGAGATTTAGACCACTTGATAGACCTAATTATGAATGGTAAGATAGTAATAAAACTGATCACAAAGGAGTAATATGCGAGAATGTGGACTCACGGGTTCAGCTTAGGTTCAAATGACAGTTTATTGCGACCAAGACAGTAACATACGGGTTTCATAAAAGAAAAGGAATTTTCTACCTAGCTAAGCGACCTTGACGCATACATGGGATGTTGCTCCGTGGAATTTGTTGAATTGAGAGTTCCATTTTATAATTTAAAAAAATCTGATATTATACTTAAAGTTGAAAGATAAATTTATCACCCAGTTTTAAGCGAATCACTTGACTTAAATCTAAACTTATTTTGATACTACACGATGTAAGAACGCTATAGAAACTGTAAAATACAGTGTATTTTGTGGGTCCAATTATCAGGGCAGCAGCAATGTATTTCTCGCATTTACTTGAAAAGAATTGAAATAAATAGTTCAGTATTTCAGACTTGACCCACAGGCTCGTCAGAATTTATTATTTCAAAATTTAAAAGGCGCTCCTTACGAGGTTCGGGGTTCTCATAGCGGTTTTGGAAAAGTTTCAAGTCTTCTGGGATGTCAAGCTGTGTCGGTCGGCACTTGGTTGCGTCTTCTCGGACTGTTTAATTCTGAATAATGAAGTATTTTAACTTTCCGACAGACATTACTAATTACCGGTCGACGCACCTTGACATCCCAGAAGACCTGACTATTTAATGTCACTTAGTTCGTTTTAGAACTGAATTTCTCAGTCGACGGATTAATAACAGCACATCAGACTTCACGAATAAAATAGACAAAAGACATAATAGAATTATAAGAACGAAATGAAATTGCAGACAGGTCCCGCTGAAGTATTTGGATGCAGACTGCAAATAACCCAGAGCACTGGAGGTTACAAGCCCGGACACAAGGAAGTCGTTCTTTTCTGCACGTGGAAACCGTGTAATGGATTAAATGAAGAAGCCGAAGAAGGATTGCTGTCGGTGCCAGTAGACATTGAAAATAACTACAGTGTTACTCTGATTTTAAATGTAGAAGGGCTGCACTAATTCCATTAAGCAGAGTCCCCCGTTGGAAGCTGATAGTAGTCAGCTGGCAGGTAACTTTCCTTTGCATGAAATCTGAAATTTCATCACTGCGATTGCAAGACTGACAGGAGATCCCTATAATAGAAGACGCGAACTCAAGATACCTTACCATATTACATTCATTTAACCCATTCAAAAACCAAGAAAAATCTGAAATTTATTCAGTCCGTACCGCACAGTAAATATACTCTCCAGATCGGATATGAGAAACAGTTAGGTAAGGCTGTGTACGAAAAAGTCGCTACTCTTTTTCAGAACCCTAAAAAATACATAAACGCACATTGCAAGAAAAATACAGTTTTTTTTATTGTTAGATCGTGTGGTGCAAGAAATTAACAACGAGACTCTAAACTTTAAAGTAAAACGTAATATTATTTTCCCACATAAGCCTAGGTTTCCCGACTAAAACTTTGTACGGTTTTCCTATTTTTTGTATGTGCTACACGTTCGGCTCATCTGATTTCCCTTGGTATGGAGTCGCTATACCGATTATTGCCTTATGTAATAAATATAAATATATTTTACACTCGTTATATTGGATATATTTTTAGGCGCCCTCACAAAATTTCGAAAATACTATTTGCATCGTTATATCTGTCTTTCCGTCCTCCTGTCCGCCCATCCGTCCGCACGGAGCACCTCAGCTTCAACTGGATGGGTTTAATGAAACTTGATATTTGAGCATTTTGTCGAAACTGATTGGAGAAAATCTCTTTAAAATCTGACAAGAATTGCGGATACTGTACATGAAGACCTACGTACATTTTTTATAATATTCCGCTCATTTGGTCTTAGAATGAGTAATATTTGAAACAAAGGCGTAGAGGAGATCACAACAAACATTTTACTTCAATAAATTTTTTTTCTTGAAAGACGCGCCATTTACGAGATAACGTGGAAAAATATTTTAGAGCCGGACAGGCCACTGAAGACAACATAATATGGCGCATGCACTTTGCATGCTGGATAACCGAAGCTACAGACACACACTCAGAACATTTAGTACTTACTGCTCTTCCACAGTGACAGTGGTTTCGCCAGAGCACCTTAATGTTACACATTTCTTGTGTTGTTAAGACATTCCTTCCCAGTGTCAGGTTCGGTACCATTTATCACGAATGAGGAATTTGAGCATCAGCTTGGCTGCTAGGTGCGAAGTTACCAACAGTGCCTCGTAAATGATTACCTCGTCAGAAGATGTAGACCAAATCATATCACTTTTGAAGGTAAAGAGAGTCTGCTGAAAGTACTGGATGTATGTCGAATCAACAGACGGACTAGCGTACTCATGGTTGTTTTAAAGCTCTGAAGCCAACTGGTAGCTACGTATACCACATATATTAACATTCAAAATTCTATTGCTTTACCCACAAAATACATCTACGAATTTCGGTATTTTCAGAAAGAATTTCCTTACGGGATTTAACAAGTTGTTATTTGCAATGGAAAAGCAGTATGTTTTCTGTGAAGTAGAAGCCAGATTTTTAAATTTATTTAAAATAACTTCGTGTTTCAGAATATTAAGACACATATTCATTTTGATATTATTTTCTTTGTTTATGAGGGAAAGAAGCGTGTTGCAGAAGTAGATAAGATGGCGCGTGATGTGTGCCAGTGTTGCACGTAGAGTTTTTTCGGCCGGTCGTGCGACTGTTGGTGCGTTACATCATAACCCCGCGCTGCCGCGCCCTCTGACGTCTGTCACGACCGGTCCACCAAACCATACTTAAAAAACTACCTCCTCCTTGTCTTATTTCTACGTGATGATGATTTGTGTAGATACAGGATCCTACGCAACTAACGGTGCCGCTTTTTGTCACCTGCAGAACGTCACAACTCTAACTCAGCAAGCTTATGTTTACATTGGAGTAAGGAATTACATCCGTAGTGTAACCGTATGCATGAGCTGACAGCTGGCATTGTAGTTTTAAGTGTGTGGTTAAAGTATTGGCAGTTGCTATGTACGGTTTTGCGTTAAATATTCTTGGCACGAAAACCTCTTTGAATAAAGAAGTTATATGATTTCGAATCTGCTGCTTCATATTCGGCGGAACAAGAAAGTATAGTTGTTGCAATCATGACAGGCGTTTGAGTACGGTACAAGAAAATCGCAATCGCTTTGCTTATACGGAAACTGGGAGCTCTTATTTTATGGGCAGCATGCCAGAAAAATGTACCTTAAGAAAATAGAATAGTCAGAGTTGCCTTGAGGTTAGTTTTTTTCTCTCATGTCAATATTTGGAAAGTGAAAATTTTGAAGATAATTTTTCATACTTCTTTCCCGTACTAAATGTATAAAACTGAGAATATGGCACAGGTCGTGGAATAGCGCGTGAATCTTATGGCAGTCTGTCACGTGACGGACACGTGGCTTACAACAACAACAACAACAACAAAAACAACAAAAACCACAACAAGAATATTGCAAGAATCTGTATTTCCTAGCACCGAATCTCGCGAATGAATGGCTACATCAATTATAGATGTAATCCGTAGAAACTGGTTCCATATTCCGACCTGATATTCGATTATACTGGCTGTGGCTATCTCTGGCTTTTCTTAATCTCTCCGTGAGAAAGACCACATAGCACCCCATGTTACGTCATGACTCTTTCCATTCACGTCGTTTCTCAAATTATGCTATCGTTTCAAGTTACGTAATGTGAGTTATTAAAAGTGTCGTTAAATAATCCAGGACTAGGAATATAAGAGTGGTATGCAGTACTATATGTCAATTGAGGAGCTACTTGAATGAAAAAAGTAGCGGCTCCAGGTTTAGAAAACAGAGATTAACGGCTGTGGGGACCCGTTGCGCTGACCACGTGACACTCCTCTATCCGCAAAAGTTGGCACTAACTTCGCCGACCGGCGGCGGCCGCTCTGTCGGTATAGTTCGCGT
>Ga0136643_10008995_pt1 | contig 14654 bp, 11 predicted proteins | sample TergutLab28metaG_FD_96883 | JGI IMG/M metagenome (GOLD analysis project Ga0136643, IMG submission 96883) | Labiotermes labralis P1 segment gut microbial communities from Petit-Saut dam, French Guiana - Lab288 P1 (version 3) (version 3) | ecosystem: Host-associated > Arthropoda: Insects >... | reverse complement strand
CCTCCTCCTTGTTCTAGTTCTACTCCTTCTCATTCTTCTCCTTCATCTCATCCTTCTCCTACTCCTCATTCTTCTCCTTCTCCTTCTTCAACTTCTTCTTCTTCTTCTTCTCATTCTTGTTCTTATTCTTCTCCTACTTCTCCTTCTTCAACTTCTCCTCCTCCTCCTCCTCCCCCCCCTCCTCTTCCTCCTTCTCCTTCTTGACAAGAACATTGGATATTTTAAAGGAAGCAGTAACCACATTCCTATGTTTTCCCACTTATTCTTTGAATATTGATTCTTTTGAATCTAGTATTGCTCATAGGTCACTAATCTAATTCTTTCTGATTTCCTTAAGGGGCCAAAAATTTTGGTCAGTAGAACTGTTATTTGTTTGAAAATGCCTTTCTTGGTATATTTTAAATGTGACACTACTGTTGCACAAAAGGCATAAGCCATGCCTGTTTACCTACATTGAAGTGTATTTTTCCTCCCCCACATCCTGGAAGTTATAAATAGAGGGCTTCTTACTTGGTCCATTTGTATTCATTGTAACAATAAGTCAAAATGTCACAATTAAAAACAGTTATGTAATAACCACTAACAAAAAATACAGAACAAAGGCAACACTACTGCTCTTGCTGACAGTTGTTTTATAACATGGACTTGCTTATTCATTGGTAGCATTGCAGCACTGCTGTCACACAACAGGGTTAGCAGTGGGGGGAGGGATGCATGGCGGCTGCATCATGATTAGGTTGTGAGCACTCATGAGTCATGACTCTTAGTCATGACATTGTGCTACATGCTGTGAATAAAAGTGTTTTAATTTTTTATTGTAAAATATAGGTAAAAACATTCCCCTGCCGCCATGGGCAAAGGGCAGATGGGTGCATGTGTGCTCATGTGCATGGATTTGGTGACCCTGTTCCTAGCGCCGTACAGTTCTGGCAGTATTACTGAAAAGAGAAGGTGCTGTTGGAATTTATGGTTGATTGTTAAGGTACACCATATGTTTATTCCTGAATGTGGTGTAGTGAACAGGATGTGTTTACTTGCCTGTTAATGAGAGACAGTGTTGTGAAGCACTTTGTGCAAAGTATAGATTCTCATGCATGGCATTGGCCTGTTTGTGCACCGACAACTCATTCAGCATTGTAGAATGTTGCTTTCTCTCCTGTAGTAGTCTCCTGATCTTGCACTTTTTGATTTTCTTATAATAAAAGCCAACGAGATGCACTATTTCTCAACTTTATTTGGTAAAGAACTCTACACGTTTCATACAGATTTACTGTCCATCATCAGGAGTCTTAATACTGTATTCACAGCAATAGGTATTTGTCATACTAGCTATGTTGCCATCTGCTAGCGAGGTCATCCTGACCTCGCTAGCAGACAGTCAACAATACCAGTTGCTGTGAATACAGTATTAAGACTCCTGTTGATAGACAGTAAATCTGTCTCAAACGTGTAGAGTTCTTTACCAAATAAAGTTGAGAAATAGTACATTTCATTGGCTTTTATTATAAGAATTTGTCACGATGCACGGTTCTCTGAATGTCAAATTTGTGATTTTGTTTTTTCCTCCGATGAAGACTGTTGCTCTAAGGATGCATCAGAGGTTCAGGTGGCTCCTAGAAATGTTTTGAATAATTGTGCAGTTATTCCTAAAAGCGTGTGGCTACAGGTGAATATTATTTCAAAGGCTACCTATTTGTAAGGACTTCATAGTGCGACTAGATTCATGATATTCCGCATATCTTGGAATGTTATAAAACTTCAGTGCAGAGATGATATTGCATGTGCATGTGCATGCGCTTGTTGGCACCCAAGACACACAACACACACATTGTATCACTCTTATGTTTATTGGACCGTGCATCATTGTGATAGTTGAAGAATAAAAGACCAACTTAATGTCACTTGCTATTTTATTTCACTTCTTATGTACTCAACATGTTTCAGACATTAATATATCCATCATCAGGAGCTTGCGACTGTGCTGTTGAATTATCACATTGGTCGTTTTGTTCTCGGTTCATTGTGTGTTGGAGATTTGGTGCGGCTGGGTTTGAGTAGTGTCCATGTTGCACAAGTGCTTCAGCCTGCAACACGGCCACCACTCAAACCCAGCCGCACCAAATCTCCAACACACAACGAACCAAGAACAAAACGACCGATGTGATAATTCAACAGCACAGTCGCAAGCTCCTGATGATGGATATATTAACGTCCGAAACATGTTGAGTACATAAGAAGTGAAATAAAATAGTAAGTGACATCAAGTTGGTCTTTTATTCTTTAATTATTGTACCACTCATTTATTCCCCACACCTCCAAAGAAAGTTTTGAGGAAGAGAAGTATGTTTATTGGTATTTTCAGAATGAGAAATGTGCCTTTCCAAGTGGTGGAAAGTGGTGGCCACAAAATTTCTTTGCTGGTGTTAGGTTGGGAGCGTGGAAGATTCTCACCTTAGATGGTTCTGTGAGAGAGGAGGTACTGAGGTGAGTCTGAAAAGACTGTGGCAAAAATCTTACTGCTGTGAAATGACGTTAATACATACGTAAATGTACGAGACTTATTCAGAAAGTAAGTACTGTTTCGCTTTAAAAAAAATTGAGTTAGGTTTTGTATAAAATTTTATTGTTATCTGATTCTACATTCTTCAAACTATTTTTCCACATATTCGCCATCATTATTGAGGCACAAGTTTTTGTATACCCTCCTTATAGAATGTGGCCGCCTGCGATGTTAGCCACTACTGACAGTGTCATAGAGTAGAGTATTTGAAATCTGAGGAAATTGCAGGGACAGATCAGAAATTGTGAAACGTCTGTCATCACGCACTCTTTTGTTGACCTTATGCACCAAATCATCATTCACCAAAGATGGACGCCCACTTCGTGCACGTTATCTCGTCCTTCATTGAACATCCGAACCCATTTCCTAACCATGCCATCACTCATCGCATTGTCATCATACACGTGACAGATCTGGTGATGAATCTCACTCGGTAGCACATTCCTAGCATTCAAAAAACGAATTACAGACCGTATTTCACAGTCGGCGGCCCCTTCAATTGTCTTAAACGTGTTTAACGCACAGGAACAAACATAAACATAACACGAATTTCATGAAATGCCGGCTGTGGCTTCTCAATTGATAGAGGAAGTCACTGTACATGCACAAAGTGACAGTCTCGAGGATGTGCAAGAGATATGCGCAGACAATACTTACTTTCCGAATAACCTACATATTAGGAATATGAACTGTGGAATTATAATTTCCAGGAGAGTTGCATTTATGTCGTCATCATTTGATGTTTGCACAAGGAGTTATGCTTTTGTAATCATTCCTCATGTATGGACGGTGTTCAGACAGTAATGCCCCTACATTTTTATCCTTACTGCCAGACAAGGTGTCCCAATGAAACAAAACGTAGAATTTTGGTCAGAATGAGTACTTTGTCTCATTACCTCAACTTTTCATATGGACTTCCTCTCATTCAATATGGTGCCACCCATGCTGAACATGTGTATCAAACAATAAAATAAAGGATAATGTAGGTCAAACACAACTAGTTTATTTGCTGGGTGTTAATGAAACATGTTTCGGCCTACTCGGAAGCCATAATCAGGCTTACAGTGTTGGCTCTAAGAGACTAATAATAATGTGAGTGGCGGATGTTGAGATCTCATCATCAAGCTTTACAAAGTATATATGAGAAAAGACTGCATGTAGGAGGATGCTGAAATGTGACTGGAGTTGCCTAAGCAGATAAGGTGGGGGACACGTGTGTATGTGTGTGTGTGTGTGGTTGGTATGTATGTTATGTAGTATCCTAGGTGGGGGTTGTCATCCTTGGGGTCTGTTGGCCTACTGCTGTTGACGTTGGGGGGAAGGGGACTCATGGTGATTCGCAGGTGTATCCGGTACACGTCTGTGGGAAAGAGCAAATAACACACGTGTGAGAGGGACCAGTGGGTGTGTCTTGATCTCTGTCTGGGATATACTGAGCGGTACTTACGTGTGGTTATGTTTGTGCCATCCTACGTGTCGCATGTGTGAGCGTGGTGGTGTGATGATGGCCTCCGAGTAGGCCGAAACATGTTGTTTCATTAACACTCTGCTAATAAACTAGTTGTATTTGACCTGCATTATCCTTAACTTATTGTTACATACACAACGGGGATGCCTCAACTTAAGATAACATGTATCAAACCTTTCACTCTAGAATTCCAGGCTGTTCTCGAATTCATTTTCCCATAGCAGCTTGAACTTCATCACAAGTGAGATGAATTCCTGTGACGTGTTTCTTGAGATCTGCAGCAGAAGTCAGATTGTGCGCAATCCAGGCTATAGGGAGGGTGTTGAACAATGTAAATTCAGTGCTGTTGCTGCTACAGTGGCAGTGCTAGTGTGGGGTGTGGTGTTATCATATTGAAGAAGCATCAGCCTGTTTTAATGATTAATGGGATCGATTCATTATTTCAGCCTCGCTAGGGTCCTGATGTAAGTCTTGGATGCATCAAATTCTTATGACCTGTAACAACACTGCAGAAAATCAGTACCCTTGCTTTTGTAGCAGGGGAGTAATCATCATTTGTATGCTTACAGTCTTGTTCAATTCATGTTGGCCATAAGCTGACACAACACCCATCGAGAACACACTTTTTTGTAACCCAAACCTGCAGTAGTCTCACTAACACTAGCAAAACCAATATTTTAACTTCTCTGCTATGGCTGTGTGAGAAATTTATGGATTTCCTTGAATAAATTTGTCAATTTTTTGCATATTTCAAATCGTGAGTTGCAGCTATGTGCCTATCAGGCCTGAATTTCCACCACCTTCCCTTGATTTTCTCACCCAGTGACACACAATACTTACGTCCACAGCATCTTAACAATAAAGTCCAGTAAATGCTAATGAGAGTTTCATTTTCAGTCATTGACAACTCTTATAACTTCCCACTGTTTTGTGCACTAGTTGAAAATTAGTTTTTATTTGGAACCAAACACAAGGCAAACCTCTCTGTGTACCAAGCTATATTTACAGATAACTGAAGCTCAAGGAACAGCAAACAATTTCCACTTCATGGTCTTGATGTTTATGCGAGATTCTTCACGGAGGCATTACTTGCTGAACACCCATGATATGGCTAATCTTTCCCTCCTGTATTTCATATATCTCGTTGTATTATCCCTACCAAGTTATTGGTATTCCCAGCAGTCACTTTTTCTCCATATTCATTTTCGACACTTTCAAATTCAACTTCTTGAGTTATAATCTGCATCATGTATTTGAAAGAAAACATTTTGGAATCCCTTACAGTCTTCATCATTAGTACTCCTTGGTCTTCAGTGTTTGTGTCTCCATATCTGACTTGATATCACGGTTTTGGATGTGTCTTGTCTGTTGTATAGCTAGGATAGCTCAGTCAGTATAGTGACTAGGCTGTGGGCTGGACATCCAAGGAATCTTCCATTTACAAAACCAACACCCTCACAACACAAAACGTAACACCAGTATGCTCTATTTTCTCCAGTATATTTTGGCATTCATACCCCATCATCAGGAAGTGTACACAAATATATTGTATTATGTGCTCTAGGTTTAAAATATGATGGTGTACGCTTGCTGATGGTGGCGTATGAATGCTGAAACTTGTTGCAGTAAGTGCATCATATTTGTATAATACACATTTTGTTGCGCAGTTGTTGTCTTTGTAACTGGAAGTGTATCCCATTGCATGACATGAATAATGTGAAAAAACCAAGGAATCCTTCAATTCTTTTGGCAGACGTGTTCTATTTTGGGTGTTAGATTTGAGTTGTTTTGGATTCGTGTAAATACGGTATGTATACAACACTTGTATGTGCCATCACTAGAAAATTCACCTAGTGTACTAGTGTATCATAGTAAAAAGGTAAAGTGATCCTGTTACAGGCCCGGTGTGGCCCAGAGGGTGGGTAGAGGTATAGCTCTACTCTTCATGACCGGGGCATTACAAGGGGGTAAGTGGTCAGCAGCACGCCCCGGCCGCACTTTCCCCCTGGGGAAAGACCCGCTACCCATTGTACAGGAGGCTGGGTGGGCCCAGGCCTGGTCTGGATGGGCGGAAAAGCTTATCCCCACCGGGATTTGATCCCAGACTGTCCAGCCTGTAGTCAGCCACTATACCGACTGAGCTACCCAGCCCACTAATGTATCATAGTAGATAGTTAAATATATAAAGTATAAGTATTGATTAAAACTTGGAGAATTAGAATTATTGTTATTGACAGATGTTTAAGTTTTCGTAATTTATACCGGTCTAAACGTAAGATAATTTAGTACAATAATTTACTTTCATTCAAACGTGTATCGCATTTCCTCAACCCTGTTGTATGAATCAAGCCCCATTAAGTTAAATTGTGATATTTGTTGTATAAGTAGACACAGTGTACTGAACCAGACTGAAAGTGTAATGTATGTTTTGTGCATCTGACATTTTACATTAAAAATACCCAGAATTAAAGAATGTTTGAAACTCTATAAACACCATATAGAAGTGTAGGAGCAGATATTAAGTGTCATTAGTGCCACTCTAAGCTCAGAAGTATATACTTCCAACGTGGTGGTGTTATTCATGGTAGAGAATTAGGAAGTACGGTGGTGGAATGGTTGTGAGTTGCATGCTTGTCTTGCCAAATTTCATGAGAATCTGTGCAGTGACTGTATTTAAGCAGTACTCGTATAAATGGGTGAATGCATGGACTCCAAGACATGAATGGTATTATAAAAGTCCATTTTATAGATGTAGGTCAAGTGATTACACACCCAGTGGAATCAATTTATTTGGAAATGCACAAAGATAGGAATATGAAATATTAGGAAGTGTAGTCAAGTAGAAAATAAGTGATGTTATTGTCTTGATTTATTGTAACCGGTGAGTCATGTTTCATTTTCATATTGATAATTAAAATTTATAGGGATTTTGGAGAACAAATGCAGAGGACAGGGAGGCAATTAGGAATGCAAATTGCACCCCCGTTAAGTCCTTCCATTATGCACAGACCACGACCAGCTGAGTTGGAATCATTCTTCGTGTCGATGAAACGAAGTAAAGTTGGTCTGTTGTTTGTGGTGGTTCCAGATAAAAATAGTTACGGTAAGATGCTCATTATGTTTTGTACTAAGCCACCCTTGTAAGATACAAGGTTCTCGCAAAGGTGCTCATGAAGATTCAAGTGTTCTGGGACTGGTATGTAGTTACTGGCATTTCAGAAATGCATAATGCCTCCAAGACACTAGTAAATGTTTACCAGTTGATGAGGCATATCATCATCCAGCAGGCTTGAATCTTCTCTTATTTAAACAAGATGGCCTATGTAGCACAACTTTGCTCCTCAGATGGCAGTGCTAGCAGCAATTGCAAATGAATTGTGCAATTTAGTGTTTCATTTGTTTGCATAAGTCTATGATAACTCTTTATCCCCACAGTTTAATTACCAGTTTAGACTAAATGCATGCATACATACATACATACATACATACATACATACATACATACATTACATACATACATACATGCATGCATGCATATATGTATGTAATGTATGTAGTGTATGCATGAATGCATGTAGTCTATACTGGTGGTGTTGGGAGTACACTTTTCCCATCATGTTTTGTTGTGAATAATACACTTTTTCTGAACCTTTGCAGTTAAGGTTAAACAAATTGCAGAACTGACTGTTGGAGTGTTAACTCAGTGCATAAAATCGGCTACAATAAGAAATCTGAAACCAGCAACATGTTCAAATATTCTTCTGAAAGTCAATTCAAAACTGAATGGAATTAACCACATATTAGCAGACGTATCAAAGTAAGTGTCATTTAATACATGTTTTGACATAATATTACATGTTTAAGTTATAAAATATGCTAATAGAGTAGGATCTCGTTTCATGACGATTCACTTTTACGACCCTTGTTGAGTCGGACCAAGCACTCCTGACTTGTGGTGCATCACTATCGCAACTCAAGCGTCCTTTCTATATTAGTGCAGTTCTTTTAAGTTGAATGTGATTTTTCCACCCATGATGTCCATAAAAAGACAGAATAGAAGAAAAATTCAAAACAGTTGATATAACATTCTTTCTGAACCACAGCCTGGGCCTTCTTCAACAAAATAAAAAGTGATTTGATTGATACTTTTTTCAATTATCTGTGTAATTTTCTATGTACCTAATTCATTACATTAAAATCATATGTCATAATGTAAAGAAATGTTGTAAATTATAAAATTATTTGACTAATTTGTTTGGCCCATGAACATATCTTAGTTTAAACCATTTAAATAGTACTCATTTTATGACGATTCGATTTACAATCAAATATTCGAGAAGGTAACCCAGTCATAAAACGAGACCCTACTGTACTTCATACAATAGTTAAAGGTAAAGGCAAATCAGTCCCATTACAGACCTGGACAGGCCCAGAGGGTTCCAGGAAATTAAAGTTCCCAGATTTCGTGACAACGGCACAGGATGGTGGTAGGTTGTCAGCCTTACGCACCGGCCACCTTAAGCCCCAGGAAATTCTCCTGGTGCTCATTTCTGTTAGAGGCTGAGTCAAACCCAGGGCCATAGTGCGATCAGAAGTATTTATGTCAATGAAAAATCCACTTATACAATAGTTACAACATAAAACTATGTAGGTGTACATAAGTGGGTGTAATTGGTACTTCTGTTTTATTTCAGCATATTTAAGTCCTGCATAACCACCATCAGGGAATATACACTGACACAAATTCGCCATGTGAAATTAGTAAAATGTATACAGTATTAGCTGTTGCAATACAGATTACTGTTAAAATTTGCAATTTCAACCTTTTCCTCTTGACCACTTACATGTTTGTACAATTGACATGTAGCTTGTTAAAATATTTGCACTCAATATTACAATGCACCTTGTTAAAATATGTACAGAGAATTATTATTATTATTATCATCATCATCTCCTTTATGCAGGGTATTTATACTTATATTCCTGAGACAAACTGTGTCCCTAGGGAATACAGTGTTGTAGCTATTCTGTTGTTACTATTCATGGTGCTTATATCATTAGTTTCAGTTTTGAATCTATTGTACTTTTACATTAGTACTTTCCAAAGTATGTGTGCAGTGCCCAATATGGCTGTTTTCTAGAGTTCCTTGACTTCACGTTTTCATGATATGTCGATCACGTATTTTCTAAATGACTTTGAAATAGTCCCAGTCGCCCCTATTATTAACTGGTATCACCTTTGTTTTTACATTCCACATGCGCTGTATTTCTGTTGTAAGGTCTTTATATTTTAGAATCTTCTCTGCTTCATTTTTAATTATTATTATTATTATTCATTATAAGCTTCATGCAGGGTATAATATATTTATTATGTATGTCATGTTGCAGCTATTCTGTAGTTCCAGTTAATGCCACATACAATGTTTTGTCCCATGTTGCATGTTTTGTACTTTTACAATAGCACTTTCTGCAGTAAGTGTGCAGTGTCCAATATGGCCGTTTTTTGTAGTTCCTAGATTTTGCGTTTTCCCGGTATGTTGCTTGGGTATTTTCTGAATGATTTTGAAGTGGTTCCAGTTGCCCCTTTTATTACTGGTATCACTTGTTTTTACATTTCACATATGCTGCCTTTCTGTTGTAAGGTCTTTATATTTTAGGATCTTCTCAGCTTCTTTCTTGATCACATTTTTGTCTCCTGAAATTGCAGCATCTATTAACATGCATGTTCCTTTTTCATCATCATGGATTATGATGTACAGTTTATTGTTAGGGATGATTCTGTCAGCACTTGTTGATTACATAATATCGAAACCTTATCTTCAGGACTTGTTGCTGCTAATTTTGGTACATGCACATACCCCTGTCACTGTCTAATTTTACCCCAGTTTCCATGCATATGTTGCAGTGTAGTTGAGCGCACACGTAATCGTGTCTCTTTATATGTTGTTCTTTTGCCAAATGACATGTGTTCTCCTGTCTCATCAAATTGTTGACATGGTATACATTTGCTAATTGTTTCTGTTTGTAATATTTTTGTTGCATGATAATTTTGTTTCCAATGCCTGACCTTTCAGTTGTCTCCTTTCACATCTCCCCTCAACAGCCATAGGAAGGTGTCTTCTTCACTTTTAAGTTCTGGGTCTATAGTTCTAATATACTGTCTATACATTACTTTGGTTTCCCATTTTTTTCTTGAAGGACTAGCTTAATTTTGATTTTGCGTGTTGAATGCCTTCCTGTTTTGTTACCATTCTCACTCATTTGATTGGTTTTATTCTTCTGCTACCACATTGTTATTATTAACTAAGTAACTAACTCCATGTAACAGAGTCCTTCTTGAGAAGCTAACAGCTTCTCACCTAGTCCAGAATTTCCCTGCATTTTATGGAGCCCAAAGGTTCATTACTGCGTTCACAAATGCCAGCCACCTACCTGTCCCTATCCTGATCCAGAACAATCCAGTCCATGCCTCCTCATCTCACTTCTTGAACGTCCACTGTAATATTATCCTCCCATCTACACCTGTGTCTTCTAATTGGTCTCTTTCCTTCAGGTTTCCCCACCAAAACTTATCATCTTCATCATCATCATGCATTGACAGATTCTCTACCTTACACACTTTAATCAGGATCTCATACATTCAGTTCTGCGTTATCGTATAATTTTTAAAAACGTTATTCTTGTGTGGAGCATGATTTATAATGAAAACATATGTTCCTTGAATATTCTACACATTCTGTTTTGATAATATGACAAGGCACATTTACTTGGTGCAGAATCTAGTTATTTTTTCCTTTTCATGGCCTTTTCTGATCTGTTAGTTTTGTTTGCTCTCTGTTCAGTCTTCACACACCAATCTGTTAGCAGAGTTATGTGAAGTTTGGCCACATTGTTATCTTCCCTTGATGTTGCCTGCTTTTTGCTCTCCTCTTTTCTATCTATTTTTATTTGTGTAGATTTAATTATTGTTTGTTTATGTTGTTTATTTTTTTTTTTGTTTTTTTTTTTGTTTGTGAAGGCTCGTTGGGTGTATCTATTTTGGTTTCCATAATTCTTGGGCACTCTTGTACTCTTATTGTACTGGTTGTACACGGTAGATTTTTTTAAGAGCGTCATTTCCATAAGCCGCTCTGAGGCTTACAGGAGTTTCCAGTTTTGATTTCCCAAGTTTGCAAAAGAAATTGACATTTGCCTGCTCTTCAGACTTTGACACGGCTGTGAGTAGTAGCAGCACAGTTCTACTCCATGGCCAACTGTGGCACACTGACATGTCCGAGCCTCTTTCAGCATTTCACACAGTCAACCCATGCAGAATTTGGTTGCCTTGTCTTGACAGGAACCACATTTATTTCCGTGTGACTGGATTCCAGAAATGTTTTGATCCTCCCTTGTACATTAACACATGTTCACAGAATTTTATTGGCCCTTGTGGATGTAACAAAAACTTTTTTCCGTTTTGGCTATAGATTACACTTTGATTTATCATTCTCACATTGTTTTTGAATAAGAAGAATGAAATAACATTTCTCTGTGCATAGGCCTCGATGTTTGCAGTCTCCTGCAATGATAGTGGGAGCAGACGTGACTCATCCACCACCTGGTCAAAACAGACCATCTGTTGCCGCTGTAAGTATGGACAGGTATATCTTGTACCTTGAGTTATGTTCATCAAGTTGATATGTGCATAATTCCTGACTGTGCACAAAACATCTTTTACAATCCCAAAACAACTGTTTTTCAATTATCATTAATATTGGCAAACTGATGTCAGGTTTCTGTGCTTTTACAAAGATTCTGGTTTGTCACACGAGTTTGATCACATAGTTCAACAGAAATATGAATATCATGTCTGAAGCAGTTATTGAGTTAATTTGGTTTTAAAGACTTAGAACAGAATTCAACCAAACAGAAACATATGAAAGCCTGTTTCATTACCCATTAATCCTCTGATGGATAGTGGTTGCTCTTTGTATCATATCCTTTAGCATTAAGCAACTTAGAATTTCGCCCACAGAATGTATTTATGTATTTGCTAAGACTCTCACAGGAAAACAGCAGTTATTTCCCATAACGGCAGTAACTGGTTGGCATTTCTAGTGGATACTGTGTTCACTGTGAGGTAGGAACAGAATATGTATGTGTTGTTTAGCTGCGTTTGTGCTTCAAAGGCCACTGGTCAGGCAATTAATTGCCAGCCTCTCACCATGGAGCCCCAGGTTCAGGCCCAGTTCAGTCCATGTGGTATTTTGGTGTACAGAGTGCAACTGGGACAGGTTTTCCTCCAAGTACTGCAGTTTTCTCTTGTCAGTTCATTCCCTGTCATTCCGCCAGTGCTCTGTACTAACCTTCATCAACACATTGCTTGACCAGGACACATGGGCAAAACCTGGGAACTTTGCAGAATGTAATGCTCTTTTGGAAATTGGAGAGAACTGCATAGAGAAGTACTTTCATACTTCAAAGAGTTGACATATTGGAGTGTGATAAGCATTTGTTCAGTTACTGTTATATTCTTTATGATTTAACCTGTTATGTTGAAATTTGACATCCCTGATGCCAGCTTGAGTGAGCTTTGCTAACTGCCGATCCATCATATATTGCTAAAGTGAGTGCACATTCTGTGCCTACACAGCATATAATTTAATCTGTTCATGGTCACATGTCTCAATTAATACTTGATATTTGAAAGTATAGCTTAGTAGATATGGCTTTTTACCATTAAAGCATTGTTTGCTGTAGTTGTACTATTGTAATGGTCATTTTAAAAGAAAGTTATCTGCCCTCTGTGGGGCTACTCTATTGTTTGTACTTTCCAGATTGTAATCTTCTTATGGAAAAAAATTGTGCATGCTTGCAGACGAAGCATTGCACTCCATTTGGTTATTAGTATGGGTCACTTGTTCCCAGGCACATATTGTAAAAATGTTTCACTTTTCCACTTTGATTGATTGCTTATATTGTGCTGTACGTATGGATGTTCTGTTCTCTCCTCTTAAGGCATTTTATAAAACCATTTTTATTGAATTTCAGTATTTTTAGCTTCAAAGGTATCAAAATATTTATTCCTTGTATCAGTGACTTTTTGTTTTATGTTTTGTGTGTGTGGGAATGTGCATTTAAGGAATTTAAAATTTTAAAGACAATTTCAGGTGTCGTTAGACATTTGAAAGAAAACTTTTGAATAAGGAGAAAGGTTTGGACAACCTGAATGATCCAGATGAATGTGTAATCAATGACAGTAGCAAAAGCGACATTAGTGATGATAGCAGACATACCCACTGCGTTGAGGAGCTGCATGATGGGCACAAACACAGACGGAAGAAACATACATGTATACAGCTGGACATCAGGTTGTGTAATGACATATGCATGGAATATACCCGCAGGTTAAGAATTTGATCTTATGGACAATTTGTGGAAAACACAAGTGGTTTGACAGTGTAAAGTGAATGAAGGAAGACTGATTTCCACAAGTGGCAACGCGGTTGGAATTGAACAAGGACATTGGATTCAGTGTCTTTCTGAGTACAGTGAAAGTTGCAATATCTGTCAACTCTAGGATCAAGGTGTCGCTGTTATAATTTTTTAATAGATATTAGAAGGTTTACACACACAGGGTACGTCAGACATGACCATTTAATTGTTTTTCCTGTTGCACGTTCTGTTCCCCAATCATCACTGTTGGTACAGTATGGTGTCTGTGTATAATCTAGAAAACACACCAAAATTTCCCTCCAATTATGTTCACAGCTCTGCTGCCAATCGATGTGATGGTGCACTATAATGGGTGTTGTACTTTCTGGTTAATAGAGCTTTCCACAGCATCCCAATCTGGATATCACATCTTTTACTCTACCTGAGTTTTGCCCAGTCACTTTGTCAGTCCACCAGTAAGCTGTACTCATTGCTTACAGTTGCTGATGTGAAAGACCAGAACTGTCAGCACATGATGGTAACTTTGGTCACCCATTGCAACTTCACTGCAAGCCACACACTTGTCTGGACCCCAGTTGTAGAAGTTAGAGTTGTTAAAACAAGAAACAAGTGGCAGTAAATAAGGTGTTTGAAATATCTCCTTTGACCTTTCTGTGATACCCACATTATTCTGCTAGTTCAAAGTAGTGTATGTATGCTTTATTTGTATCTTTTTTTAACTGTTACAGGTGTGTGCAAGTAATGATCCGCTAGCTTTTAAATACAACATTCAGATCCGACTGCAACCTCCCAGAGTCGAGATCATTCAAGATATGGAGGCTATTATGAAGGAGCATCTGTTGTACTTTTATAAATCCACACCTCGGCTGAAACCGGAACGGATAATATTTTACAGAGATGGCGTGAGTGAGGGACAATTCCTTGAGGTGTGTTTCTAAGACGTACGGTAAGAGCAGACACACACAATGAGTTTGCACCCGACAGAATTTGTGATGGAAGTTTCTCTGTTTACCCAACTGTAGTATGACCACTTTTCTGTGTGGAGGATTGCAAGAACTAATGGAAAAATTGTATTTACAAATTTGTGACAGTCGTTCTTCTTCTGTGGTGCTGCGGTTCGATAGTCATTCTTCTTCTGTGGTGCTGCAGTTCGATAGTCATTCTTCTTCTGTGGTGTTGCAGTTCGATAGT
>Ga0136643_10008991_pt1 | contig 14662 bp, 9 predicted proteins | sample TergutLab28metaG_FD_96883 | JGI IMG/M metagenome (GOLD analysis project Ga0136643, IMG submission 96883) | Labiotermes labralis P1 segment gut microbial communities from Petit-Saut dam, French Guiana - Lab288 P1 (version 3) (version 3) | ecosystem: Host-associated > Arthropoda: Insects >... | reverse complement strand
GTAATTACTTTTATATTATATTATATTATATTATATTATATTATATTATATTATATTATATTATATTATATTATATTATATTATATTATATTATATTATACCCATAGCATAAGATATAAAGAAATAAAGAAAAAAGATATCCAACCAGATACACCCGGAACCATGGTACCCTATGATATAATGAGATCTCGAACCCGCCCCAATACAACCCAAAACCACTACACGCATGCTAGTATAGCCTAAGCTGTAGGTCTAACCACAACCTGATGATGGCCCACACATAGGGCCGAAACATGTAGATGTTTTAAATTCCTTGTAACAAAAACAAATACAGTTGTGTTCGACGTTAAGTGTTAACATACCTAACTCATTATTCACTATTTTTGTGTCCTATGGGCTGTATTAAAACAAATGCATACAATTACATTTCAAAGCAGTTTCGGGCCTCTCACACACACATAAATATAGTTTTCAATATGTACATACATGTTAGCGGCAATCTTAAAAGCAGCTCTGTTCTGTCTCAAGAGAAACTACCGCTTAAAATGGATTGTTTTAGGACATCATCTCTCCAAGCAATGTCTAACTATCCTCCACGTAACGATCAACAGGAAGGAATCCACAGTGAGTTCGTGGTAATTAGTCCTGCACATATAAAGTGAGTTCGTACACCAATACCCAGACCATAGAGTTTCGTTTTTGAAGATTATGTTTCGGGCACAAATATTGTATTTTATGTTCCTGAGAAACCAGCAACATACGTTGAAACTCTGTCTGACATTTGGACACAGCCACTTCCAGCTCAATGCTTATATTTCACGATTCGTAGTTACCAGAACACTGTCTTTAAACACACGAGAATCTTTCTGATATGAAAATAAAGAAAGTTGAGAGGAATGAAAATTGTGTATGAAATGAAAGACTAAAAGGAAATCCGTGAAGGTTCATTGTTCATTGTGTCTCAGCAGTTCTTTTTCATAATAGACCCTAACTTACGCAGGTCCTCTTTGCTGCGTATAGACGGAGCTAACTAGCATTGCTAATACAATATACTGTGCCGTAATGAGGTAAAGAAATCATGCCCCATTGATCACAACCCCTCTTTTCTTAGTCTAGCCATTATGCTTTCCCTCCACTGTACAGTTGTTCTTTCCTGCGCGGTCCCAGTGGGAAAGGTATCGTGGATGTTGTTCCAGGAGGGACGGAGTTCGAACTTCAGGCAGGCCGCACACACTTGCAATAATCCCCACGTCAAGTTTACTGCAGTTTATTAGGCATAAATAGTGAATCATGCTGATACGAATGAACTGTATTGAATTCAACTCTCGGGATCTTGGATCCCTTCATTAACTGATAGCCCAGCTTCATTTAAACCTGCTGGTCACCATTCGAGATACTTCTGCAGACTGCAGCTGCAGCACAAGGCAGATACACATTGTTCGCGCGGTGACCATTTAGCGCAACCACTTACAAACAAGAGGAAATAGGAGGAAACTATATTCCTCCCATGCCTGGTCTGCTTACTGCGAAAAGTGTAAACAAATATTATGAGTTTCAGAAAGGCAAGGACTCAGCATGGTGAAATAAGCTTATGACTTACATACAGTAAATACCGCAATCCTGCAGAAAAGAAACAAACAACGTCTAGTCAACCACACAGCAATAATATCCATCAATTATGCAACACAGCCTTACATTGTCATCATGGTGTTTAGCCATTTTTTTCACAAGAATTCTGGTAGTGATGATCATGTGATATAATTCTCTAGTGACAAAGGCTTTGGGTTGGTTGATAATGGTCAGATAAGGTACAAGGTAACCAGCTGTAGACAGAGAATGCTGAGCGTTGAGGACATGCAAATTTACTATCCGTCAGATATCTTTCTGCGACCTTAGTGTAGTTCAGGTTTCTTCGATAAACGCCTAGTTGATAGACGAAAAAAAACCCTTTCATTTTTAATACTTTACAGACATTTCGTAAAGTGAAGTATTTCAGGATGTGGGATCATTCTCACCTGAAAGTGCACTGAAAAAAAAGTGGTAGAACTCTGAAGATGAGTGGTATTCCAGTTTGTGCGTTGGGCAGGGCGCGAACAATCCATCGTCATCAGGAAAAAGTCATTTTCAAGTCGTAACAACACCTCGGACTACACAAGTGTCTGTGAATACAAAATGAACCGTCCTTTCGAATTGCATGCAGAAAATTACTTGAAATGCCAACTTGATGCAACAAGGTAATTTTATAAATGTATTCTTAGCTCGACATGTTTCGGGTACATAAGCCCACCATCAGGACCATTAGATGTTGAGTTGCACCATGTGGTTTTCTGCACCGAGGTTTTGGATGGGTGGTGGTCTTGAGAGCCGCTGCGTAGGTCGTGTGTACGGTGCGGATGGTACCGTGCAAAACCATCCGCACTGTAAACAAGACCCACGCAGCGGCTCTCAAGACCACCACTCTTCCAAAAACTCGGTGCAGAAAACCATATGCTGCAACACAACATCTAATACTCCTGATGATGGACGTATGGACCCGAAACATGTCTAGATAAGAATACGTTAATAAAATCACCTTGTTGCATCAAGTTGGCATTTCAAGTTATTTCATGAGGAAGATGCACGGTCAAACAACTCTCAAACATGCAGAAACTTAGCGGTTATTACGTTATAATACGTTAGCTCTGAATAGTAAGTCTACCAGCAGGTCAACGTCTAGTCGGCTGCATGTGGCTGCTTATTTGGCACATTCTCGGATACCTTTCATATCTGGAGACCGTGTGTTTTATTCACATCCTGCCTCGACTGCAAGGGAATATCCCTTAAAATAAAACGTACACAAGTACGGAAATGTACGGCTTATTTGAATACAGTGTGTAATCATTCCACTATGAACCTGGTTGCTGCTGAATCGAAGTACAATAATAAATTTATATTTATATACGGAATGAATCGAGGATATCCAAAACAGAACACTTGAGTATTTACATTCCCTGTCAATATTAAAAACGTAATTCGAACCCATGTCAAAAGACACTAATGTAAAGAGCGTGGAAGTTAAAGGAAATAGAAAGAAATGTAGACGATCTGTAAACATGTAAATCAGCACTACTACAATTGTTATTTAAGAGAAGTGAAATTTGTGTTATAAAAATAAGACTGTCCTGCCTGTCAAAATAAGTGCATGAAGTAGCCAGATACTCACCTCAGAAGCTGAGGTTTGCGTTGGTTTTCCAGAGATACTCCATATTTTTTGGAAACAGAAGTTTTGTTACTCGTTCAAAAGAACTCGTCACTTGTACCTAACACAGATAAGAGTAATCCATTCCACACAGTCACACCCGGTTTCTACCATACATATTTCAAAATTACCCTTCCATTTGCACCTAATATTCCCAAGTGGCCTCTTGTGTTTTGTTTTTCTACCTAAATTTTTTAACGTATTTCTAATCTTTCCATCCCTTTCCTAATAATGTTTCATAATAATAATAATAATAATAATGTATCTTACAATGTTTTATGCCTCGTGACCTGTTCCGGTCCCATTAACAGTCCAGAAACCTACTGAATATCGTCGATGTCTTCGTCTCCCACATGGTTGTTATTTCATAACTAAGTGTGGCAGTCTGTCTGTCTCTGTCTATTCGCCAAACGTGTTACATCCGTTTATTTCCGCAATTTTGAAATTTCTTTACAAATGAGTTAATTATGACTTTTGATCAAATATCTTCATTGGTCTTGCCATGTTTGTTTTGCCCACCTCCTCACAAATTTCATTTCCGCTGACGTTATCCTGGTCTCTTATTGCCCAAGTTTCACATCCGTAAAATAAAGAAAACAGTGCCAAAGTGTTATATATTTTCAGTCTAGTGTGTTTTTGAACTTGAGAAGGTTTCAAAGGTCTCATAATAATTCCCATTATCTGGAGAAGTTTTGATATTCTAACAATTATATATTTTTCATTCTGGTATGAAACACAGCAACACAGTTAACTGAAAGTGTTTATTTACTGTATAATATTATTGTTTACTACAATTTTACTTCTCACAGGATCTCTTCTTTCAAAGGCCATTGTTTTTATTTTGCAAAAATTAAAATCCGGGGGTTGGGCAGGGTGCTGGCACTCGTAATAATCCCGGCGTCAAGTGTACGAGAGTTTATTATATGTGGATACAGTGAGTTACAAGAAGGAGAGGACTCAACAGCCAGAAGTCGAACCCTATAGGCTGATCAGTGCGTCTGCACTGGACGACGTCGCGAACGAGAATGCCTGCTCTGGTTAGGCGAGAATACACATAAAACCAAGGGTGGCTACCGTCCAGAGTCCTCTTGGTCTCGAACCTTGTACCGCTCGCGACCGTAATACGTGACACCCGGTCACGAGATGGACTTTAGCACGGGCGCAGTTCGAGTTACATTAGTCAGTGTACAAGCACTATGCTTAAACACAGTGAAGTGAAATCAACATGTTAACACTCAGCTCTTAATAAGCAAGAAATTAAATAATCATATGACTGTCAATACGGTATAATATACAATATGACAATGCAACAATCCTCCAAAAACCTATTAACTATAAACAATATTTTAATACTAGCGTCCTATAATTTCGTATTTACATTAAATATTATTTACCTTAATTACAGGTTTTATAGGCTTGAAGTATGTAAAGGCTGGTACTTGGACGTATAGTGACAGACTGCTTCGTCATCTGCACATAGATCTTATTATTAATCTGTTTAACGGTGCTGTCAACAACTCAGGCTGCACTGCTGAAAATTGAATGACTACAGACAATGATTTGGAAAGGAGTTGGAAGGAAATGTCGTGATCTAGACTTAATATCAAAAAACGGCATTTGCCTGAAGGGAGCGATCATAACCTCAAAATCCCACAGTCAGAATAATAAATGTCCTCGCCGAAATTCGAACCGAAGTCCTACGAGATGTAAGTCAGGAACGCAAGCGACTGAGCTACTCTACTTGGTGTCCCTATCTCAACACTGGATGGCGGTGCGGTGGTAACAATAATCCATCCTCAGTGTCGTAATCTGAGGTTTATCCACAAGACGCCAGACTTCTTTCGCACAAGGGAATTTTGTTTTGGGGGAAGCGTTGGCAGTCTGCGCCGTGAAATTTCATTTTGCTCATACACAAAGACGGACACACAAGCTCTGCGGGGTGCATATTAACTATTTGAAATTACGAATGACGATATCCAATATGTCTTCTCTCCCGCACCTTTACTACGTCCGATGGGGTGAAACCATTTAAGGGACGAAGGATGTATTTCTTTGTAAGAGAGAGATAGAGAGTAAGGGAGAATAAAATCCTTTTTTACTCCCTGCTGGTAAGAAGTAGAGTAATAGTTCTCCCCTTTTCCATAGAATGGGGAATACATAACTGTATCATTATAGCGGCGCGAATTCTGGTGTAGCGGGTAAGTTCTCTTGTGTGACGTAGGGGAGATTGAACACATCTTTTGGCATCACTCACATTCAAGAATTCCAGCAAAAAATAATTTCCATTTGTTAGAGGGGTTACACAAAGTTAAAGCTATACATAGCAACTTATCTAACCTGTAAATCTCAAATATTGTGAGAAAGTATGTCACACAAATTAACAATTGAAATATGTACAAACTTGGAATATTGTTAATCTCTTCAATTAGTCACATCACTATCAACAACAAGAAACAAAAAGCTTAAATACTTCCGAGAAATTACCTACGTCGATACGTCATTGTTCCGCCACTGTCCGCTGACAGTTCCCTTGTCAGTGACAAGTGAAATGGCAGTTTGTTCGAGTCCTGTTGCCTTTGGCAGTGTACTGAAGGAACACATGTCAGCGAGTGAAGGCAAACTGACTAACATCTGACAATTCAAATAGCTCAGGGCTTGAGCGTAACTGTAACAGTGAAATGAAGTAGTGGCATCTCAGAGACGGTCCAGTTCGGTGTTGGTGTTGGTTCATCTCACGTGAGAAGTCCGCAAAGGTGAAGACAGCGACATGCTCGCTCCGAACAGTACGCAATTTGGAGCTGTATACGCATCCGTGCGGATATCCACATATCGCAACTCGAATACCGATTAATCTGTCTTTTTTAAGTCTCATATTGTTGAATAATTTCACCAAACAATTGTGTAGCCTCTCCAGTTTTACCTGCAACTGACAGAAAGTAACGGGTGGTTTACATGATTGGCTTCACAGCTATGCATTTCCCAGCTCATACAGAACACAAATCTGTAATATTTGTCAGGCCATGTAATGTAGGAAAATTGAACACTGTTTCTACATTCTATAAATTTTTTCGTAACTCTCACGACTTTAAATATATATATATATATATATATATATATATATGCATATATATATGTATATATAAAAAAGTAAAGTGTTGCCGCTATAGGCCCGGTGTGGCCCAGAGGGAGGGTAGAGGTATAGCTCTACTCTTTCATGACCGTGGCACTAGAAGTGGGTGAATGGTCAGTAGCACGCCCCGGCCGCACTTTACCACTGGGAAAGATCCGGTACCCATTGTACAAGAGGCTGGGTGGGCCCCAGGGCCGGTCTGGACGGGCGAAAATCTCGTCCCCACCGGGATTCGATCCCGAACCGTCCAGCCCGTAGTCTGTCGTTATACCTACTGAGCTTATATATATATATATATATATATATTAGGAGCAACTGACGCCATGCCTACACTTCCAAACTTGAGCACATATCAAAATATGCTCCTAAGTGCAAAGCCAAAGAACTTTTAAACTCATGGTTCCGTGCATCACAATTCATTGTTAGTAAAAGTCCAACCAGATGCGACAGTATGCAGATATTTATTCACTGCAAAATCACTCTACATGTTTCGGGTGTCACAGCACCCATCATCAGGAGTACTAAAAACTCTAACCGCAACCTCCGGTAGAGGTCCACACGACTCGCACAAACCAGTCCCGATCAGGCCACGTTGGAGGGAAGTAGCTGTACCAGTATTATGACCTGTACCGGAGACTGCGGTTACAGTTTTTAGTACTCCTGATGATGGGTGCTGTGACACCCGAAACATGTAGAGTGACTTTGCAGTGAATAAATATCTGCACACTGTTGCATCTGGTTGAATTTTTATTACCAAAGAACTTATTGGTAGCTTTTGGACTTTCACAGTTTCATGAAACCAGTCAACTTTAATTTACTGACCTCAAAACTAATAGTCTTGATACAACGGCTTCGACATATGTGGGGTTATAATGAGCTCTAAAACTGCTATTATTAAAACATTATCAAAGTCACTACAAATGTGTTTACATAAAATTATATAATTAATATTATGTGGTCAAAAAACTGCCCAGCTTGAACTTCAGCACCATTAATTAAGTAACCACTCGTATATATATATATATATATATATATATAAAACACAATGAGCCGTTTTCACATATCATTCTCTTCAATACTTACTACCCACCTTCACATTACGAGCCTACCTGTCACAAGCTGTCACTACCTTATTTTTTCAGTGGCAATACATGGTCGAAATTCGGATCCGTAACTACCTAAATACGTAGGACAGCGACATTAGAACGTGTTCGAAGTTGCTAAGACTTTATGTGAATAATCATAATTCGCAAGCGGAATTTAACGTTAAATCTTCCATCTAATACTGGCACTTAAATGTATAATATCCCCTTTAGTAAACTCGCCTCCCAACTGAGCCGTTACACGTCACATTAGAATGCTGATTAAGAAAAGACACTAAACTAATAAAGGAGGGAAGGACATTGAAAACTATTACGTTAAAACTGAGTTGAGCTGAAAAGTGCTCGAGGGGTTTCACAACATTCGAAAGGGTTGGGTCACAAGAGACATATATATATATACCGGTAATGACAGAGTACAGTATAGGATCATATTACAAGCCTCCCCCTGTACATATCACGCACCATACTACAGTTATCGACGGTGAACGTAATTGCGTTTGGGAATATCTTACCGCGGAACAGAGCAGAGGTATCGCGTTATTACACGAGGACACACTTAGGAAGTGTAGTATTCAAGGGGTAAGGTAATCCACCAGGTTTGGTACGGCAGGCAGGTTTTCCCGTAGGCCTGGGGAGGGTATGAATATTGGCAATGGATGTGTTTGCTTCGTTCGCCCTTTTTCCTTGACACTGACAGAGCTATTCTAAATGTCACCATTGCATGCAGACCTCATATTATAAACACTACACGTTTCCTTTATTACGTTTAACCCACATATGGTTCCACCAGACTATGGAGCATATTAAATAGAAAAAAGACCCCCTTAAACCTGGAAGATGGAGGGCTATAACTTCGGTAAATATATTAAATTGACACGGCGTCATATACCAAAATACTTGAATTTTCATCAAGAGTGCTATTAGAACCTCAATGCAAATTTTTTTCCTACTATCATGTTCGAAACTTGAAGTGTGCTGTTCTCAAAATTTATTTCATTTACAAATTGAATAGTAACTTAAATTAACCACTGTATATATATATATATATATATATATATATATATATATATATATATATTTTATAACATTTGGCCTAATAATAGAAATAATGGCTATTTTATTTTCCTCTGTTTGCTTTAACAAATTCGTTTCAACCTTGATGCAAATAATTTGCGATTTTAAAGTGCCACAACGCCCAGATATATCTCCTTTTAAGCACATTCTCAAAATTTCGAAAAACGACTGATAGCTTCTTTATATCTGTTCGTCTATTCGTCTCTGTCTTTCCAACCGTCCGTCGGTCAGTCACTTCGCATGGAACAACTCGGCTCCTAATGGGCGGATTTTCGTGAAATTTGATATTTGAATACTCTTCGAAAATCTGTCGAGAAATTTAAAGTTTCATTAAAATCTGACAAGAATAACGGGTACTTTACATGAAGAATTATTTGCATTTGTTACTATGTCTCGCTCCGTTCTTCTTAGAATGGGAAACTTTTCGGGCAAAATTATATAGAAAACCAAAAAAAAAAACACACATTTTAGGTTCAGTAAATTTATTTTCGAAAATCATGCCACTTACGTGATAATTTGGAAAAATATTGTGGATCCGGACAGACCACAGATGACAAGATGACGCATTTGCATTTCATGCTGAATACATAAGGCTACAAATCGACACTCAGAATATGTAATAATTATTGCCTTTTCACTGCAACTATGTTTGCACGAAAGTGTTTCATTGTTATGTTATGCGTACATTGCCTTTCTTGATTAACTTCTGGGTGTGTTCCCCGAACATTACCGGTTTTTCGCACAACTCTCTGCTTCATATGCCGACGGCACGTGGTGCCCCAAAGCGGCCAACCATCTAAGTATCAAAAATGTTCAAAATTTTTGAACTGTGATGATTTACTGTGAACCGGTACAGCCCAACTATCACGGACGCTAACTGAACGTGTGGTTGCTCTACACTCGTACTCGTACTTCACACAGTACTGAACATATAGAATTAACATAAAATTACATTGTAGTTATTCTGAGATACACACACTGTGTTTATTTTAAGACACAGAAGGCATTTTAATACCGTAATGTGAAATCGCGCAACCTGGAGTGCACGTGTCAGGTATCTCTACATTTGTAACACAATACAGACAACATGTTACTGCATTCAAGGGTGTAGACGGAAGACTTGATGAAAGGGATTAAAGACTAACAACAGATAAGCAGCAGCAGCAGCAAAGTCCGATGTTTTCGGACTGAACTGCCAGGGATAATTTGCGTCCATGCGTGTGTATGTTATAGACTGAAACATTTTAGTGACGGTTTAAAAGGCGGAATCTTTGGAAAGTTATTTTTATTTTGCTTCTTCGCTCAGTATTTTCTTTCTTCCCTTGCTTCGCTTTCGTCATTATAAAACGCTTAATTTAAAAATTTCAGACTGTACCTTTACAGTTCCGTACGTTTTGTGTCCCATCGGGTTCCACCACTTCTATTTTGTCATTAAAAGTTTTTATACTTATGAATAAAAATGAAGTATGTTTCACATATCAGGAGGAAATTGTCAACAAAACTCTTTTCTTCGTTTGACATCTCGGAATACTTGATGGTGATGGAGATCGGAAATAATAATACGGAAATGACAGTATGTCAACTGTTCTTTTGGTGTCTCCCTCTTCATTTATTTCCTTATTTATCTTCTGTTTCAATTATAATTTTAATTTCGAACAACTGAATAACTTTTCCTGACTCATTTCTCCGCACAAACACACAACACATTTCTTCCTGTGAATCATAACATTTCAAATATCGCGGCACACTTAAACATTCTTACCAGCAGGTTTATCCATACATTTTAAAGCTTTGACATGAAAAGTGGAAAAGATGCAAAACTACATAACAAGGATATTTCCACCTTGTTAGTGTTAGTAGGAGAAATAAATTAATGAACAATAAATTATTAGATTTGAGGGCGAACTGAGAGCAATTTGGGTGTGATATTCGAGTCTTCTTGGATATGACGCAGTATAGTTTGATCAATACTTGACGATATTTCGGAGAAAGCTCTATATACGATTGTAACGGTCTCATATGAAAGAACACTTAAATGTTTGCCAGCACTGCTAGGAGAAGATCAAATCTAGCAGCATTTTTGCACTAAGGAGATAATAGGAGAGAGACGTAAGGTTAGCAGATTCCTCCCGAAATGTATTTTGAATTTATTAACTCTGCAGATTATCACCCATGGCAGAAGCCCCAAGTGAGCATTTGTGATGACGATAATTCACCTACTGGTTCCATAACAACAGGACGCCTTCTGATTAACGGACTGATTACCGAATACTCAGCAGAGTCAAAATTACGTAAACTTTGCTTTGAAAATACCTCTTCCATGTCTCCACCAATTATCATAGGAAATTCGCATTCATCCTATAATTAATTACTCATTCTTTGTATAGATCTGACTTAAACAAAGGTGCAGCTAAAACTGAAAGATTCTTGGGGATGAGAGAAAAGTGTTTCTTTTGATCTGTCACCATTAAGAACAAAGTTTAATTAAACTCATTTAACATTTTAAAACAAAGATCGGCTTCTAACTGTGACATAATATAAATTGTAATGTTATTTCACATTTTCAGTGTGTTTAAGTCCTGAAGGGTGGTTAAGGATAGAGGTAAAATGTCTCAATGACATGAAAGACTACACAGATAAATCTGATGGAACAGAGCACAGAAATTCACAAGTTTGTCATACTGTAGTTAAATGAAATAGTCCCACGTTGATTCAACAGACAAGCTCGGTTTTAATTTCACAAATTACATACGAACTTAAAATATTCAAGATTTGTTTAAATGCAGATACGGCCTCTGTGCATTGTACTTCAGAGGCGTGCTTGTTTACCTCCTACCTCTTCGCCCCTCTAACCAGGTTTACGATTTTATAAGTTGTACAAATTTAAGCATAAACATTTTTGCATTTAAGAAACTAAACACATTTCATTAAACAATAACTGGGTGCTAAGCATATTTGATACAATTTGTACACATGAAATTGTCAACTCTCATAAATTACAAGCGCATTTTATAAAAAAATCAAGGAACAACATTTATTAGAAGATGCAATATCATCATCATCTGAACTACATATTAATGGTTAATATGGGAAGTTTTAACTTGTAACCCCGATCGTACAATGACCGATCAAAGTACTTAATGCTTCTTCTTCTTCTTCTTTTCACAAAAATTACAGTACCAAAGGCGTTTAATATAACTTACCTACAATTTTTAAATGCAAAAACGCCAAGATTTCTGTTCTGTACATATTTTGTAATAAAGGAGGAAAATTATTTTTTTTTATTCTGACAATTTATACGCTACCATTTTCAAAGACCAATGCAAATTTTGAATTTTAAAATAGAAATAAGGGCGAAACCTTCCATTCTCAGTTTTGGAAATAATGAAATTGACTCTGAGAACGAGGTGAAACAAAATTGAATATTCCAGTCTTCTGAGATGTTCTGCCATGACGACTGATATACAGTTACTGGCGTCTATATCTGGACGTGGATGGGAAAATAACACTGACAGTTATCGGAAAGGAATAGTGAAAGACGATGAAAAGCGAGTTCGTCTGAGAGAAGACAGAGGTCTCTGATGGGCCGTCGCAAAATAACAAAGCTTTAGTTTTCACAAAACGCGGGAGTTTGAATATCTAGTGCATTAGTACCAACTTTACGTAAGACTTGCATTCTTAAGGTGGCACGTACTGAGATGTGACCTTCTTGGTTGTGAAGCCGTGCAAGTCTGTCAGATTATGCATGCTATTAATAAGAGCAATCTGAGTGAATAACCAAGACACTATACGCTTGATTATCAGCTTAATTAGGGACTTAATTATGAGCTTCATTTTCTCTTCATTACCCCCATTATTATCAGATTATCAGCTTTTTATGAGTTTTATTACAAACTTTATTGTAAATTTTATTATCATCTTATTAGCTTATCTGTTCAATTGCCAGCTTGATTATCAAAATTATTCTCGGTTTAATTACAAGTCAGATTATCAGTTTCATTATCTGCAGGATTATCCGCTTAATTGTCATTGACTTGGTTATCATATTTATTATCACTTTTATCATAAACCTTAATAAAAATTTATTTTCATGTGGATTATCAAATTATTATCGTTTTCATTGTACTATTCATTATCAGTTGTATTATAAACCTTAATATCAACTCAATTGTCTTCTGGTTTATCACCTTCAATAAAAACTACATTATCAGAAGCTACCAGCCTCACCAACAACCTGATTATCAGCTTATCAAACAAAGAACTATGTTCTATATAATCCTTCTGCGATATGAACAATCCATCATCCTTTATTCTAACAAATTGCTGTAGTAAGTAACTAACTACACGAAACACGATATTTGTTAAGCAGTCAATAAACGTTCTCGTGTCAAGAAATTGACTGCTATTTTGCACATCATAATTTCCCATAGTCACCATTACAAATCGTCAGCAAATCTCAGCACTAATTAAGTTTACCACATTACATTGCAGCTATTTGAGAAGAATATCTGCAAGATCCTGTACAGTAGACTCCTCATACAAGCTTTGTTAAACAAAATTCCGAATACTGTACATGCTTTATGACCTACAGGTCTCACATCGTTAGCAAACTACGGTATAGATCTCTTAAATAAATGAGATACATTTATCATATCAAAATGAAAATACCTAATTTAATGCAAAATATGTGAAATCTGGTGTTTGAAAGATGACGAACATCCGTATTGTGTGTTTCGGTTTAAATTATTGTGTGTTCTTTCAGGTGTTAGTTTTGCTTTTAAAGAAATAAAATAGTGTAACAGTAGGCAACCCTATCGTGAAGAAAAAGGCAGGTCAGTCATACAGTATGATAGTACGCATGTACCGGACCACACGGTGTCACGACACAATTCCACAAATTACTGCAAAGCAAAATTGCAATATGTTTCAGCAGTAAATCACGAAGACGTGTGGGGGAGATGTTCCACGCAGTCTCAGCCTTGGCACTGGCTGGTGGTGCGATGTTAGCCCCACTTTCATAAATTTTACCCAGGTGAACTTCCGTAGAATTTAATGGGTAAGTCCAGGATACAGTTCAAAAGAGATTTATTCCTGCCCCTGCCAAAATCGAACTCTGGTCAACCAGCCTGCAGCTAGTCTTTGCAATCTCTGAAATATTCCACTTCATCCAACGTGTTCGGTTTTATCATAAAACGATTCATTTTTCGTACAGTTTCATGACTGAACATTAACTAGCTTACTCTTCCTGCAGAATTTAGTTTCTAAATCATTCTCACTCGCGTAAAGAGACTGTTGATAGACAGGTAACGAGACATCCGTCGTCGATATAGTGAATAACGCGTGGGTTCTACGACAGAGGAACTTTGTGTTCCCGGCAAAGGCTAGATGTTGACCTTCTCTCCGAACCTTCTGTATTCCCTGTGGGTTCCACACAGCCTCTTACCTGGGGCCCAGTCACCAAGCTCAACGTAACCGAGGCCTGCAGCTGTTCACTCACTTCAATTTACTGTCGAAGATAAGAATTGCTGGAAATATAACTCCATTCCTACCTACGCCTTCATACCGTGAACTGAAGCTTTAATAACAAAAATGATGACAGACGAACATAGAGCGATGGTCATTTGGCCAGAAACCGGCTGCTCTTTGCAGTTACATAACGAAACTGAATTCCTTCTAATAGTTCTCTGGGTTCATAACTTGACTTCTTTTTTTTCTGTAGCCCTTCGACCCTACTGTTGGTCACGGCCTCCCTTTACGGGGCTTCGCAAACACACCCACTCGACACACCACCCTTGGTAGGACTCCTCTGGACGAGTGATAAGCCCAACGCACAGACGTCTACCTGACAACACTCAACACTCACAAGTGACAGTATTAGTGTTCCCCGCGGGATTCGAACCCACAATGCCAGCAAGCTAGCGTAGGCAGACCCACGCCTTAGACCGCGTGGCCCTTGGGATCGGCTCTGTTCCCTTTACAAGCAATGAATGAATGTTAAAATAGTGACTAGTCTACGACTTGGTTGACTGGAGGCCTTAAGATTTGGGTTTCATACAAGTGTGTATATATAAATATATATGTATTTGTGTGTGTGTATATATATATATATATACATAT
>Ga0136643_10008989_pt1 | contig 14664 bp, 11 predicted proteins | sample TergutLab28metaG_FD_96883 | JGI IMG/M metagenome (GOLD analysis project Ga0136643, IMG submission 96883) | Labiotermes labralis P1 segment gut microbial communities from Petit-Saut dam, French Guiana - Lab288 P1 (version 3) (version 3) | ecosystem: Host-associated > Arthropoda: Insects >... | reverse complement strand
CCCTTTTTCCTAAAGGTTTTTTGCACGCCCCCGGCCCCCCCCCCCCCCCCCCCCCGCTTTAGATCAGCCGTCGTAATTTTTCGTAAGCATTGCTTTTCACCTTTGCTTTAGAGTATGCCATTAGGAGGGTTAGGCAAACCAGGAGGGCTTGAAATTAAATGGTACACATCAGCTTTTGGTTTATGATGATGATGTTAATATATTGCGCGGAAGCGTATGTACTATAAAGAAAAACACAAGTTTTAGTAATTACTATAAGGAGACTGGACTAGAAGTCAATGCTTATAAACTAAGTACATGTTCATGTCTCGAGATCAGAATGCAGGGCGAAGTCACAATATAAAGATTGATAACAGTTCCTTCGAAAGAGTGGAAGAGTTCAAATATTCGGGAACAACCTTAACAAACCAAAATTCTATTCAGGAAGAAATTAAGAGCAGACTGAAGTGAGGGGATGCTTGCTATCATTCGGTGAAGAATCTATCTTCCAGCTTGCTATTCCAAAATATAAAGATGAAGATATATAGAACTATAATTTTTCTTGTTGTTTTGTATGGGTGTGAAACTTGGCCGCTCACACTGAGGGAGGAACGTAAGCTGAGGATATTTAGAATAGGGTCCTGAGGAGGATATTTGGGCCTGAGAGGGGCGAGGTAACAGGGTAGTGGAGACAACTATGTAACGAGGCGCTTAATGATCTGTACACATCACCAAATATTTAGGTCATCAAATAAAGAAGAATGAGATTGGCGGGGCATGTAGCACGTAGTTGGAGAGGAGAGGTGCATACAGGGTTTTGGTGTGGAAACCTGAGGGATAAAGGACACCTGGAAGACCCAGGCGTAGATTGGATGATAATATTAACACCTATCTTCAGGAAGTGGGTTGGGGGCTGGACTGGATTGGTCTGGCTCAGGAAAGGGGTAAGTGACGGGCTCTTGTGAATGCGGTAATGAACGTCTGAGGTCCATAATATGCGGGGAATTTCTTGGCTAGCTGAGAACCTGTTAGCTTCTCAAAAAGGACTCTGCTGGAAGGAGTTAGTTATTTATGCCTCTCAACCTTTTTGCACCGCCCGTCTTATTCTAAGCTTACGTAAACGTAACAGTTTACGTTGTGTCTAAGCACCATGCAATAAATCTGCATAAAGTAGTTGAGGTAAAGCCGTAGGCATTCTTATTAACCTAAGTGCTGAGAAGTGGGTGTGAGTTTCGAATTTCACCGGTTTTCGTAGCGGTGTTGCTGAAGATTCAGACATCTCTGAGGTTATGCCGCGTCGCCTTTGAAACAGTTACAGAGGATTCCAAGGATCTTAGTGCATTCATCTCCGAGCTCAAGCAGTCCTTTGTAATGTTCCCATGAGGAAAAAGTGTTTGGTGATCACAGAATAAGGATTGAGTGTGGATGAACAAAAAAATCCCGTTCCCCCGCTGGTAATCAAATTCCGGCTGTTCACCGCAACCAAGTGATTCTTTTCACTAACACTCCTGTGACAGCAGTTTGCTGTATTTCATTGGCGTATAAAACTAATGGCACAGTGGTTTACTTTTCGGAATAAGTTCACTGGGTTTCCGTATGCATTCTTTGCTACTGTCCCGTCTGAGTTGCCATCCCATTCATTTCCTGCAGACCAAAATCCATTGAATGGGGAACTTGAACTATCAGAAGCACAAGAGACATTTTTGTGATTAAATGTCAGACGTCATAGAAGAAAAACTGTATATCATTATCTGGTTTATCCCACCAAAGAAGAAACTTCCTAGTTTAATAATTTATCTTGTTCGTAGCACGCCTAAGGCCAAAACAATGTCGCGGCCGGGGCATGTGCGCGTCTTCTCTGTGCTTGTGATGTGTGTAGGCAAGAAGCCTTGAAGTGGGCCGATTTTCCGTCCTTCCAAGCAGTGCTACCATTTATCTATAAATACGATTTAAGAACTCGATTAATGGGATACTTTGTGCCCGTAGGTCACAAAACACAACAGCCAATATCATTACACTGTCTCTGGCACTGCTACATCCAGACTGAAAATCAAAGTAATCAACGAAGCAGACACAAAGGCTGGAGACCAGTCCGGTTGAGTAGCTCCTCATCATACTGACTTTGACCTCAATCAGGGACTGTCACTCACACAGAAAAGCATAATACGACGGACGGACTGAGCGTGGGATCCATCTGCGGATTACGTGAGGCATTAGATGTATGGGCTGTGTGCCACTATTAAGCAACATGTGGGTCCCTCATCACCATGAAAAAGCGTGGCCCCGGGTTGCGGGTAGGGGAGATCAACTCATATGTTAAATAAAAACAGACAGTCGACAAGGGGTGATACCTAACTTTGGGTGTTGGACAGGGAATTAACAGTTCAACGTTACGAAACAATACACAGGGACACAGAAGGATTCTGTAGCACTATGTCAGAAACGGAAAACGAACTTTACATCAAATACACCTCTGATTAGAGCGATTAAAATCTTAAAGTTATATTCTCCCTTTTCCTTTTTGACCCTGGCTAGAATAACCATTGTTCAAGAGCCACATTCGTCATGGTTTTTATTTTGCTTACAAATTAATGATGTATTCACTGTGAAGCTGACGTCTCTTTACTTTATCCAAGTAAATAATATAAATATGGTTCATGAACATTTCTATAATTCGGCAAAGTTAAAATATCTGGGAACGGCAGTAGCAATCATAGTTGCATTCTTTAGGTTAATATGAGATTTAATTTAGGAAGTACTTAGCCTTCTTTCTTCTCGACCAACATACATAAAATATAATTTCATGTTTAGTTTTTGTGTTAAAGATGTAAAACTTGGTCTGTCACATAAATTCAAGTACACGCAGTGGGTGTCTGAGAAAAGGGCGACGAGCAAACATTTGGGCCACAGACGGAGAATGTGATAATGCTGGAGAACACTGCATAATGATGAGCATCATAATTTGTATTCATCATTAGAAATTAATAAGATGATAAAATCAAAGAGTTTGAGAAGCATGGGGTATGTAACTAAGAAATATGTGCAAAATATTTTATGTCAACATCACGGAAAGAGACCGCTTGGAAAACTGTATGTAGACGAGCGGATAACATTTATTCAACGTATCCTCCTTTACATATATATATGGGCAGAGAGCGCTGACTGAAATCTTCCGGATAAGAAAAGGGCCAAAGACGGCGCCTTGTCACAGGGCAATAAACCAGCGGGTTCTAAAAGGCGGGGAATTGAGTGTATAAGTTATTATTTGGTTCCAATGACCCTACCCTAAGGAATGAGTTACGTTGGTGTACCCTTCTCAGTCGATAATTTTCCACTGTTGTCTGTAGAAGAAATAGCTAGTTGGTTTTAGTTGTACTTACTGTACTCTATTCTGCAGCAGTTTATGCAAAGGTCTGCTCGCTGTACCGACGTATCAAGACAGTTGAAGAGAATTTTGACTAAGCGTGTTTAAAAAAAACACTTCAGAAACTACTGGCAGGTGATCCAAAAGAACTTCGGTGGATAACTTAACGTTGAACAGTCCAGTAAGAGTTCTAAAAATTCTTATGAAAATTCCCGACTTCTGAAGGGTACTGGAAATACAACTCCGAATTGCCAGAATTTCACCTAAATGTGGATTCCAGAGAATTCAAGAACGCAGTCGGCTTCTCCAAAAGAATCGTGGCAGAATTATGTCGAAAAATCTTGTGATGTCTCTTGGTGTGTTCAATCCACTCGTGATGTTTCACAATATCACAGCAGTACCTTGCACTGGAGCAAAATCCCAGTAACGTACATTGGCAGCTGTGGTTGCCGAACATCTGAATTGTTCGTGAATGGACTGTAATGAACTTGTACATTCTTATTATTCAGTTGCATTCTTCTTCTTGAGTATTATTAAAGTTAGCTACGTTATTCTACACCACGCGCTGCCATGGTATTTTCGAATGTATTCATACTCATCATTATTTAAGGGGATTTAGGTAAACAGAACCCGTGTATAACGGCATCTGGATTAAACAGAAACTTATCTTTATCGGAAAACTCGAGTTTCCGGGAATACTCAGTGACATTATTGTAATAAACGAAGTGACAATAAAATGGACAGGAGGAATAAGAATATACCAGAAAATGGTTTGCGTAAGCCAGTATTCCACAGCCTATCTGAGCCGCGACTCAGATTATGCCAGTGGCTTCGTCTTGTGACCGAACGAGTCTGAAATAAATGTATATGTGTAAGAAAAACCATGAATCGGTATAATAAATGTAACATTTTAATTAAATGAAAGCGAAAACATTTTGTAAGATCTTCCTGCAACTCATCATTTTGTGACCCATTCGGAATAGCTTGATGACCCAAATTTGGGTCGCGACCCCTAGGTTGAGAGACGCTGGCATAAGCAGAATTATAAAATTTACGTTTGTAACATTTTATTCTCTACGCCCCATAACTTGTCTGAGAAAAAATATCTGCTATAATTGGAGATAATCGAAAGAATATTGGATAGCCAGTCTCCGTAATGGAGGTGTGATGCCTTACTGTGAGGCACTAAATTAATTTTTAAATAGTATTTTAATTTTATAATTCAAACCATTAGTGGAGTGGGGGGGGGGATATTGGAATGAAAGTGGAAATAAAGAAAAGTGAAAGAGTATACAGCTTACTTGGGAAGAGGGTAACATAATATTTAACCCTACACGCATGAGTTTCTCGGAAATACATGGGACTAGTGCTTTAATAATTTTATACCATCATCACTTAATGCAAAAGTATGTTGTATATCAGAAGTGTTTTGGTACCATGTACCGCCATGATCATGTGTAAGAATATTTATATTAGTGTAAGACTTATTCATTCCATACCATCTGTTTTTTATTACTCCATCGCTCTTAAAAACCCTAATTAAATCTAATTTCTTTTCACATTCCACGAACTCAAAAAATTAAGATATTTGCTATATATCCCCCACATGTACAGTTGGCGTTTCTTTAAAAATATCAGTAAGTCTAAATCTAATTAATCGTTTATCTTTATTTCACCGTTCACTATAAATTCAAATTATCTAAAAACTCTCCTCTGCAAGTATTGTATTAACGTCATTTTCACTTCCAATGTATTATTTAGTATGGGGCCCACCCAGGTTGATGTAAAATAGGATTAGTTTTTTCAGAGGGTGAAACTGATAGAACGTGAAAATGGCCACCAGTCTCCATCTAGTACCGAAATTATGGGTGCGTCAAACTACAGGCCTATTCCTAGTCCGTCACGTCTCTATGACGTGATGCTTAATTCAACAAATTGACAACTGCACCCTATACTTGCTTACTCAATGGAGCGGAGTCCTTGAGAACCTGACCGGTTCTCAGCTAGTCCAGATATTCCCCGCATTTTATGGAACCCGAAGGTTTATTACCCCGTTTACAGGTGCCCGTCACCTGTGCCAATTCTGAGCCAGATCAGTCCAGTCCATGTCCCCACCCCCCACCCCACTTCGTGAAGATCCATCTTAACATTATTCTCCCATCTACGCCTGGGTCTTCCAAGTGGTCTGTTTCCCTCAGGTTTCTCTACCAAAACCCGGTATATACATGTCCTCTTCTTCATACCTACTACATGCCCCACGCATCTTATTTTTCTCTATTTGATCACCCGAATAACATTTGGTAAGGATTACAACTCATTATGCTCCTCAAATATGTAGTTTTCTCTATTCCTCTGTTCCCTCGTCCCTCTTAGGCCCAAATATTTTCCTCAGCACCACATTCTGACACACCCTCAGCCTACCTTCCTCCCACAGTGTGAGCGACCAGGCTTAACACCCATACAAAACAGCAGGAAAAATTATAGTTCTGAATATCCAAATCTTTATATTTTTGGATAGCTAACTGGAAGACAAAAGATGCTGCACTGAATGATAGCAAGCAAAATGAGCCTTTTATATAGCATATATTGTACAATGCTTGAAAATTGTTACATTTTAGTATCATCTTAATATCCTTAGTAATGTATGTAATGAAATAAGAGTTGAGCTGCATTCAAAGTTGCCCATCTATTATTGGTTATAGTGGACTAAGGAATATGACACTAAAAATTCGCCCTATAGCTTTCAGCACGGTAAAGTAATTCCTTTGGTTACAACGTGATTTTTGAAAAAGAGGTGTGCGAATAGGCTTGTCGGACTGACAATGGCCTGCTCCTTATATACTGAACATAAGTAGGCCTACTTTGTGTGCGTAAAAGAGAACAGTAATTTTTTTTACAATTTAAACAACAGTAATTTTATTCGAAAAAAACTGTGGACTGCTTATAAACATGGAAGAGGAAGCGGGAGCGACAGATTCAAAGCCTTATTCACAGTGAGTGCTGTGGTGCTGTTGATTGCCACATCACTACACACATTAATGTACTGAACAGAAAATTGCTTCTTTCAAGAGTTATTACCAGTCTGGTACAATATGATGTGCATTTTCCTCGAAAGTTTGTAGATCAGTAACAGACGGGTGTAACAGACGTTATTAAAAATAAATATGGATCCTTCTCAACTAATTCATCGGTATCATTTACGGTGATTGTTTCTTTCTCTTTTGTCATTTTGCGAGGCGATATAAATTCAAGCGTGCATCTTATAAACCACATGGAAATCTCCTTAGTTACTTGCAAATTTCTTTTTCACTGCTTATAACATTTTTATGTGAACATCGTTCTTCGTGGACGCCTTTCACTTATTCAATCGGAAAATTTTAGACAGAGAGAGTTAGAAAGAAGAAAACGTCAGACAAACAGAAAGAATTCTGGAAACAGAGCACATGTGTGACATTTCCTTCTCGATCCACAGCCATGAATCATGGTAGAATTCTACATACATTGCTCTGCGAATATTTTTACATTCCATTGCAAAGTTTGCGACACACTGCAAACCTGCAATTCCGTCATGGTACACCTGAACAGATGGACGTGAATGGACTTGAAATTATCGAATTGTGAGGCACAGCAGACATTCAAGAGAGAGAAAGTGAGACTAACACAGGCGAAAACATACGTAGCCATCAGGCCATGCAACGAAGACAAATTTAATGTGCGATTCCAAATCATCATCTTGTTTCTATCACAGTAAATCCCAAAAATTATTCGCGTCCGTATGGTGACTTGGAGAGCTCCACGTCCTCCCCCCTTTTTTCTTCTTCTTCTTTTTCTTCTTCTTCTTCTTCTTCTTCTTCTTCTTCTTCCTCCTCCTTCTCTTCCCCTCATCCTTTCTCTTTCTTTTCCCCTTCTCTTCAGTCTTTTGTTTTTCCTCCTTTTCTCAGGTTCTGTTTTATTTAACGAAATCTGGGTAATGACTCCAATACATTCTTTAGTAAAGGACATTTGAAACAAAAATATCTGTAATTAAAGAAACTTCTAAACTTAAACGTGCACAATCATTCAAAGGTTGATGGCAACGTGTTATCACGGACTAATTAATTTTAAGGTGTATATGGTATGTCATGTCGACATCAAGAAGTTTCTGAACGGACGGTGTTCATAGCGTTTAACAAGGAGCTGCACCAAAATTAACCTCACTTAAACTATATAGAACCCCCCCTCCCCGCCGGACTGAAGAAAACTTACTCGAATCTCGCTGAGACAGATGAGTATATCTGTTACATTATTCTGATGCATGGGGAGTGTACAAACATTGTGTGCAGTCCGTGATTTGTGAAATTCGGACAGTTCAAGAGATATCTGCTTAGACATTTGGCAGGGATAGGGATTGTGCAGATTCCAGGTAAACTGACAGCTGCGACAACCGGCAATGAATGATCAGGAAAGCTCCATCAGCTGGAAACTGAGACGCCCCTTACACTTCATTATTCCATCCACCGGCAGCAATGTCGTGAATGTGATGATTATAAACAGTGAAAGGTTTTAAGAGTATCTATCTATCTATCTATCTATATATCTATCTATATATATATATATGTATGTATATATATATATATATATATACACACACCATGTTATGTAAACAGTGACAGAAATGAAACAGAAACTCTGACAGGGGTAACAAGACAGGATATCAAGCTACAAATGAAATGGTTAGGTTTGTTCATGAAGTTCCTAGTTACATTAAAATATACATTGGGTATAATATTTTTATATCCGGAAAATCATTGTGTCCGGCAACTCTTTGGCCCAGGATGTACACTATGTCACTACTTTTACTGCATTCCGAGTGACAACTGTCCCATCTGTTCTTTCCAGCTCCAGCTTATCAGCATGAACGTTCTCGTAAACGTATAGAGATGGGCGGGTCAGAGACAGCTGCCTTGAATTACCCAGCTGAACTTCTGGATGCACGAATTCACTACACCGACTTTACGTCCAGTATTCTGTTACATCGGAGGAAATATGTAAGTACTTCGACTATTTGCTATGTTGCGTGCCGTTTATTTATTGCAGAAACAAACCCATAAGTAAAAGATCTTAATTAATCTGAATATTCTGTCGTGTGTCAAATCTGTGACTATGAGTCGTGTTTATAAAAATCGATACATTTCAATATGAACTTCATGTACAGTGGGCGGTAGCCACAGAGACCTGTGCACTATGTGGGAAGCTCTTTTAAATGTTAGCGTAGCCCCTCACTACAAAATTTAATTGATATACAGAGCAGTTTCAGAGATAAAAGACGTGGATAAACAAAGAGACAAGCTGCTCACGATTTTTTTTACGCAATTTTTCAAAACAACACAAAATCATCCGATGGTAACAGAATGCATTTCGGTATTATACTGAGTTTTACTCACTTCTGCAAAATCACGGAATTGTTGTTGTACGGTAAAGAATAAATGCAGGCGTTTCTAGATAGGAAGGATCGGCAATTAGAAGTATGTTGTCTCGTCTATTGACGTTGTCGTGCTAGTCTACTTGGTTGACCGGCCTGCTTGCCTACCTGTAGGGCAAGTCGCCACCTGTCCGTCGGGGCTGGTTAGCTAATTATGGGCTACGGAATATGGCAATCACGTCTGGTTATTCGTCTTCTTTCCCTGTAACCGGCCATGAGACACAGGTGGACAAGATCAGGTCATTCAGACATATAAGAGATCAGCAGCATGCTGCTGTCTGCAGACTAGCAAGTTAAACTGTTCCATAAAATGTTATGTTGAATACTTTTCAGCGTATATCACATGTAAAGTTTTGGGACAATATTACATCCTACTGTGGAATATACCGCAATTACAGACACCTTTATTTTTTAATTACAGCCGAATACTACAAATTACAGAAAATATTTTCATCTAATATTGTTATTTTCTGTGTGCTTGGTCTGACCGTTCGGCGACGACGGTAACATCTTTACAGTGGACAAGATCGATCTATGTCAGCACTTGTTGGTGGTTCTGGAAAATGATCATCACGCATGTCCTCTCTATTAACATTTCGACAAACTGCACCACAAAATGCTGCGTCCTGAAATTTGAATAGGAGAAAATTCTCGGAAAATGTCGAAATCTTGAGCTAACATTTTTGTACAATACGAGAAAACATGAAGCCAACAAGAAAAATATATAAATTAACTTTCGAGCCGATGGCAGTAAATAATAAGCCTCTGTAACTAGAAAGTGAAATGCTGCAGGGGAAGAACGCCTCAACATTCTTAAGAGACAGCGACACACACACACACACACACACGCACGGGCGCGCGCGCGCGTACATATATTGATATATATGAAGCGTAAAGAACGTTAAGTGCATGAAATATATAGTAGCCTTGGAATGAATTTTAATTTTTTAAATAAATGTGGCAAAGTTCTAATATTTGGGAACGATACTAACAAATAAAGATTGTTTGCATTAAGAAATTAAGAGCAGATTAAATTCGGGGGAATGACCGCTTTCTTTCTGTTCGTTTTAAATCTAAAAACACATAGATGAAGCCATTCATAACTGTAATTTTGCACGTTGTTCCGTATGGATATGGAACTTGGGCTTTCGTTTGAAGGGAGGAACACAGACTGAGGATGTTCGAGAATAGAGTGTTGACGAAGGTATCAGGGTCTAAGTGGAAGGTAACAGGAAGGCGAAGACCGTTGCATAATGAGAAACTTCATGATGTGTGCTCCTCGCCAAATATTTTTAGGGCGATCGAACCAAAGAGGACGAACTGGGTGGAGGCACGTGATGCGTGTGGGGGAGAAGAGAAATTAATACAGAGTTTGGTGGGGGAACCGGAAGGAAATAGGTTACCTGCTAGATCTAGGCGTAAGCATTAAATTGGATCTTAAAAGAGAGAGTATATGATAGCGTGGATTAGATTAATCTCCCTTAGGAAAGGGACCAGTGGTGGGATGTGAACGCGGTAAGGAATCTTCGGCTTCCAGAAAATGCAGGGAATTTGACTATCTGAGGAACTGTTAGCTTCTGAAGAAGGTTCTGCTCCATGGAGATAGCCTTTCTTGGAGTTATTTATGGTGAGAATTTTGAAGGCGAGATTTCTTACGCCCGTTTCTCTCGCAAAAAAAAAAATCTTCCGAGAATTCTGCCTTGTCATAGACGTATGACGACAATGTGACAGGCGCTGACGACCTGACATGCCCCGTTTCTAGAAAGAACTAACTTATTTACATTCACAGGACAGGCCCCTCAATAGTAACGAAAATTTCTACGCAGAGTGTATATCAAGGTTCAAGCTGATGCATTTAAAAAAAAGATGAGGCCAGTAATTGTTACAAAACTCTGGTATACCCTAAGTAACTGACACCTTAAATTATCTAAAAACATAGACGCTGTATTTCTGTGCTGACATTGTTTAATTTAAAAAAAAAAAAGCGTTCGTATTCGAAGAGAAAAGTGCTTCTATGCAAAGTACGAAAAGGGTTAAATTGTTAGCTACTCCTATCTTGTTTGCAGACACCAGTCTCGCCTACACTGACTACCTCTGTAATTAAGCACAGTTAAAAATGCGATTGCATGTCTGGGAACTCGAAAACTGGTATATTTTGTTTTACCTACAAAGAAGTGCTATACGTAACTAAATATGCAATTCTTACAACCACTCGGCATGGAAGGAGTAGGATTTCACTTAAGATGTAACAGTATGTAAAAGTAAAAATCAAACGTAAACTATGGTGTATAAAGCCCCATATCTGGACTCTGCTTAAGTCTGTACGAAGTCTTTTCCAGTTACTGTACCTACATGTTGCTTTCTATTTGGCGAAAGCTGTTATAGCTGCTTTTAGGAAGGGCTTCCCTTAAGCAAAGCCTACTGCGACAATGATTTGCACTCTGAAAAAGGCCAGAAACACGCAGACATGCATAATTTTCAGACATATACTTCTCTATTCCGCATACCCAGTAAACATGACTATGCAACTTCATGAAGTATGTTACTTTTTATTCATGAAAAATTCACAATTTTCGAAAAGCGTTTCAAAGAGAACTTCTGACATGTATTACGACATCGGTAGCATGTCATGTACGTACCAATGAGCCCGTGTAGGAAATCCGTTAGATTCTTACGTTTTAGGTTCTTACGGCGTTGACTATAAATATTACGGTCTTCTGTGATATGATGTGTAGTTTATTACATACATACATTTAAGAGAAACCCGAAGCATCCGTCTTTAGAGTTACCTTTTATTGTACATCTGGCCCAATTACAAATTCATTCAACTCTATTCAGTACTTCCACAGACCTACCGTACTACACGCATGAACTTCATGAACTTCGTACTAAACACCTAAAATATCATCTTCCACGCATAAGGACTCTTGCCAGATCCGTTTACGAGTAGGCTACTGTATTTCTGATGTAGCTTTTAAACCAATTTAAAACGGCATCTTTACCTATTAAGAAAAGCAAAACAGATGTCGTGACCAGAGACTTACCTCAGACAAAAGAGAAACATGCAACCAAAGACAACAACGCTTAAAAGCAATTAAAGAAAAAGATAAAAGGAGAAATATAAATACAGAACGACAGTGCTGTGCCATCTTGCCAACCGAGGCAGTTCCATGTTCTGTGAAATAGGCATACTTAGAAAAGCACAACTCTGTGTAATTAAAACCTGTTGACTTGAAACCTCGAAGATAAATATTTGTCTCAAGAATTTACAATTCAGAATGGTCTAAAACTAATATAAAATGGATGAGCTGATACAACTTAGTCGGTAGGCCCAAGTTGTTAATGAATTGCAGGAAGGCAGTAGTTCGACTGCCGGTATGGACAGCATTTCTCCCTCGCAATTACAATCTAGACCAGCAATTGAGTCCAGCCTCGTGTCCAGTAGAGGGATCATTCACCAGGGTAAATGAAGCTGCTGGAGCGTGAGACCGACTACACTTCCCTTCTTTCAGACCCAGTTCACGTATGCTTGGAGCTTCACCTCCAGTCCCCCTATTTGCGTTTTCTTGGCGTGTTCAGGAGAGTAACAATTAAATTGAAGTTCAGTAGAATCAGCGTTTTTTTTTTAAATTACGCGTGCATTCCATTTCACTCCCCCTGTGGCTTCAGATATCATGCCCTAACAATACAACACGTAATGTGTACACCTCGAATTTGTTCACTTACTTTTGTCCTCTCAATTTGTAATGTGTTCTTTAAAACTTTGTTGTCAGACATCGTGAAATTACGTTCCGTTATACTGTCACCAATGTTTTTTAATGTTTTCCATCCTGAAGTGTTTAACACGTATATAAATATACAATGATGTATCAGTCAAACACAAAAAAACTGTATTATGTTTATAATTGTATTGGGGCATTATGTTTCGATTCTTATAGAATCATCTTCAGGCCCTTCTAAGATACAGATCCTTACTTAGCCATGTTTAAAATGCGCTGTGGGATCCAAAACACTTAACATTCTTGATATAACTATGTATAAAATGCATGTGTCGTTTTGTTCTTATTGTAAATCAGGATACTTATTTCTAAAACTTTAACCGGTACATATGAAGGAGGTTACACGTATTTGAGATGTGTTGTTATAACAACATCCAGCGTTCTATAACAACACATCTCAAATACATACGTGTAACCTCCTTCACATGCACCGGTTAAAGTTTTAGAAATAAGTATCCTGATTTACAATAAGAACAAAAGACACATGCATTTTATACATAGTTATATCAAGAATATAAGCGTTTGGAATCCCACATCGCATTTTAAACATTGCCAAGTAAGGATCTGTATCTTAGAAGGGCCTGAAGATGATTCTATAAGAATCGAAACATGTTGCCCTAATACAATAATACACATAATAAAGTTTTGTTATATTTGACTGATACATCATTGTATATTTATATACTGTCACCAAAGTTTACTTTCTCTGAAGAGTTAAAAGTAATCGACGTGTGTCGTTTATGCTCTGATATTTTTACAAAAAAATGGCAGGATATCTGGAAAGTAGGGTAGAGAGAAGCTTGAAGTAGTTTCCAGGAACATTTATTGCTAGCGGCAACGCTTCATGACACACGTAGAGAAACTGCACTGGTAGGCCTACCAGTAGTCAAATAATGGGCTTGCATGTCACACACATCAAAGCATTATTTTACAACGGGTTTCAGCAACATCCGTACTTCGTGGAATAAGCTTGCTGTAGGATTCATTTCAGCAAAGTTACTGGAAACTTGTAATGGTGGCTGGTTTATTCAGAAGTCACATCTGGAACTGTTATTTTGTGCAATATTTTTTCTTCCTCTTCTCCTCCCACTCCAGTGTTGCTACGTAGGGGGTTGATATGGGCTCTCTAGTGCGAAATGGATAGTCAAGGCATAATTCTGAGGTCGTATGCTAATGTCAACATTTAAACGCTCATATATCCTGCCATTTGCTGTTCGCAGCGATGAAACTTATGCAAGTGACGAATTATCGTTAAATGATTCGGTGACAGAAGACAAAGAGAGTCATCACAGTAGTGCGGAAGGAGTCATTTACACCACTCTCATGTAGACCCTCATTGTAGGAAATCGATGCACAATTTTTGTTGCGGCAGTACGGTTTTGTAACTAGTTCTGTGAAACAGTTAGTGGTGGTGAAGTCGATTCATTTCTAACTGACTTTACAGATATTACTTGAACGGTTACGTAAACACGCAACATAAGAAAGCTTGCTGGTCGGCAGATAAGCCACACACACACGCGCGCGCGCGCGCGAGAAGAACTTAATAGGAATCATTAGGTGTGCAGTATCAGCAATTTTTAGATAAAAACTTCGAATATTAATGATTCGAGTCGAAGGAGGTTATTTCCAAAACCTGCTCTAAAATACGTCAGTTGTGTTTATACATAGGGCCGCGTCAGGACCTGAGCATTCTTCCGCAACATAAGAGCGTAATGTAAGAGGTGTTCACAGGTTTTTTGTAGATTATACGACCGTGTTTTACCTTCAGCTGGACACTTTGTAATATACAGCGGAATGAAATTAGTATTTATATGGGTAGTTATAGTTGTATTTTCTTTATGTTTTTTATTATTATTATTATTATTATTATTATTATTATTATTAGGGGGCACGTGGTCGTGCGGTCGACTCAGCCTCCGACAGAAATGAGTAAACTCCGTGGCCTTAGTCCGCACGCAAACTATACCGACAGAGCGGCCGCCGCCGGTCGGCGAAGTTAGTGCCAACGTTTGCGGATAGAGGGGTGTCACGTGGTCAGCGCAACGGGTCCCCACAGCCGTTAATCTCTGTTTTCTAGACCT
>Ga0136643_10008987_pt1 | contig 14665 bp, 7 predicted proteins | sample TergutLab28metaG_FD_96883 | JGI IMG/M metagenome (GOLD analysis project Ga0136643, IMG submission 96883) | Labiotermes labralis P1 segment gut microbial communities from Petit-Saut dam, French Guiana - Lab288 P1 (version 3) (version 3) | ecosystem: Host-associated > Arthropoda: Insects >... | reverse complement strand
TGACGCCTAATGTCAACTATAGTGGTCGTACCGCACCGCTAACCTCTAAAGTTGCATTTTATATATTTATTCAACAAATATAAGTACTGAATATTTTAAACATGGTATATACTCTCCGTTTCTTTCTCTTCAAAATGTAGTTTGTTTCATAATTCTAACATATTTGGTTCCTGTATTATTCACATTTTATATACAGGATGTGCTAAAATTAAAAAAGAAATCCGGCGCCAAAGGGTTAATGTAAGCTAATTCCCTTCCTCCCACACTTATAAAGCTTATCATGTACTGCACTATCGCAGTCGACGATATTTTATTTTTTCAAATTTGAGAAAACTTTGTTAGTAAAATTTAAAGAGTAGATACAATGCCACGTACGAAGACGGTAATATTCAGAATTCGTCGTCATACAAACAAATGAATTAGACCGAATGCGTCCCTAAGATTGAGGCCCGTTACCTGTTCAGGTAAAGTCACAGATTTGTGTTAAGAAAACAAATGCGTATTTGTAAGAGTTAAAAAAAAACCACGAAAAATATAAAAGCGATTAAATAAAAATTTCAATTCAGTCTGCGTGTTTCTCTACGTTCTATAAGGGGCCCCACCCCATACTGACGCTACGAATAATGCCACTACACAATTTATCAGTTATTAGACACGTACTTTAAATGACAATTTATTAATATAAGTTTAATAAATATGCTCAAGAGCTTAATCAAAATTATATTTGGAGCATAATGAGGGGTAGTAATAAGATGTATATGTCCTTTTAGGAATATGCTAAAACATTCTCCAGTAAAGAAGGGAATCTCTTAGTGTAAAGATTTTCAAAATGTGCATTAGAATGTTTTTTTTGCAGCGAAACCGGAACTATGCATCGATTGTGTACGCATGTCTCTTGGAAAGTGACTTGACAGCTTTCTCTGTACAAACAATTTTAACCTACCCGAATATTTTCATTGCTTCTACAGGATAAGTTTTTAAAATTCACTCACTCTGTCAGAAGGTGACCACTTTGCAGCGGCTAAAAAGGGTTAAGACTTACAGGGTGCGAGTATTCACCATTCTCCTAGTAAAAATATTAGGCTGTATGTCACACTTTGTATTTATTCATTTTAAATTCGCAATACAGACAGGTGACATGACATATTCAGGTCTAACTTGCTTAATTAAAAACGTGAAATACACGTGTTCTGTTATCCGTACTTGCGCATTTTGTGCTGTTCACTTTCGTGGACAGCAAAAGGGCAAACGTTGCTTCACCAAATTTTAAAACTGGGTCAGTGAATCAGACAATCAGGCAGCAGAAGTAAGAGAGGGATTTATTCAGTTCGTGATTAATCCGATGTGCCAGTCTGTTACTAAATAAGCCACTAAACCAATCAGTCAATAATCGATTTAATCAGTTATTAAATAAGGCATTCAGTTACTCAATCACGTATTAAGGAAGCAAATCAATCGATCAAATCAAGTCAGTCAATCAAAAAGCACACCAATAATTCAATCACCAATTACTTATTTAATCGGTTTTTAAATAAACCATTCAATTACGCAATTATACACTAAATAATCAAGCCACTCTATCAGAAAACAAGTCCTACAGTCTGTCAGTAAATAAATAATGAATTAAATAAATAATAGTTATTCAATCAGCAGATAATTAAGAAATTACGTCAATTAATCAATAAGTAAAAAGCCTTGCAGCCATTCAGTTAATAAGAAAGTCATCAGTCGGTGAGCATATCAGTTTTTCTAGGTCAGCCATCAATACGTAATTACACAAATATTCAGTCATGAAATCAGCCAATCAATAAGCCGTGCAATCCGTCAACCTATCGGTAAGCGTGTAGTTCAGTAGGTCGTGTGTGGTACGAGGAAATGGTGGGTCAGACACGCGTGCAGACAATAAATATTACTATTTGTTAAACAGGCGCATTGTAAGCAAGCCACTAACTAATTCATTCAAGAGGAAGTCAGTAAGCATGTTCAACGACTTAATCAGCCCGTCCGTGCATAAATCAGTCAGCCATCCAGACAGTAATAAAGTCACTAATTTTGTGTTTTAGTCAACGAGTACCTGCGAGAAACAACCAATCACGCAGTAATTTAAACCGTTACACAAGAAGCAGGTCTTTCAGTATATGAACAGAAAGGTATTTTAAGGAACATGTAAATGAGAGAGAACCAGGAACACCTTCCTCTAAAAAATATTATAGAATGGAAAGGTGGAGTATACGCCAATGTACCATCCATCATATGGCACTACAGCCGGTAGTCGAGCTCTGGCCTTCCGTTTTGGGTTTCGTAATAATTAGGTTTTACGTTGTGGGGTTATTACCGGACAATCAACCTTCGGTAGTCCTGGAGGGCTGATGGTTTGCTTCTTCATCTGACTTCTCCCAACCAACCTGCCTTGCAAGCTACAACCGAAATAGCTTGGTGGATCATGTATTCCCATGTAGTAAAAGGTAAATCAGTCTCGTTACAGGTCTGGAGTGGCCCAGAGGGTTCCAAGAAGTTAAGGTTCCCATATTTCATGACAACGGCATAGGGTGGTGGTAAGGATGTCAGCCTTACGCATCGGCCGCCTTTACCCCCAGGAAATGCTCCTGGTACTCATTCCTGTTAGAGGCTGAGTCGACCCCAGGACCATAGTGCGATCGGAAGGATTTTATGGCAATAAAAAATTTCACTGACACCAGCTAAGATCGAACCAGCGACCTTCCTATTTGTAGCACAGCACCTTAACCACTGTGCTACCGCGGTCCCCATATTCAAACGTAGCAGTCTACTCATATTAAAAAATATATAATAAAGGGTAGGCCTATTTTTTGGAAGCTAAGGACGCGATGCAGAATCGCAATTTGTTACTCGTGCAAACACTTTAATGAAATATATAAACATGGAGCTATCAAAGTGGCATATATTAAGTACATTTTTCCTTACGGGCTATCATGTATTGACTTCCCAGTCCACTTATTATTTACAGATTTCAAAGTAAAACATTAACACAATTTAAAAAATATATATATACAAATTCTGAAATCTCAGCACCGAAAAAATAGCAATGTCAGTGCCTGAGGATAATACCAAAACATTAAGGTTAGAGAAAAACTTAGGAAAATCACGAGTCTATGAAATAGACTTCCACATTATAACAACGGTAAGGAACGTAACCGCAAATATAAAATAGAATAAACGGCAAAGCGACAAAGTATTTTGGCAAACAAATTACAAGTCATATTATAGAAGGCAACATTCAGATACGTGAGTAGTGAATTTAGAGTCCCCTCTGGTCAATGGGTATCGAGGGCTGTTAACGGGAGATAAAATATCCAGGGTACTAAGAAGGTACTAAATTACATATAAAGCTTAGATATATACTGTCACATTGGCATATGACTTCATAGGGTTATATTTAATTAAACACAATTTACATTTACCTGTACCAGTGTTTAAGCAGCATGGATGAAATTTGTTAGCCCAATGCTGAGATTTATGAAGTTAAAACACAGGAATATATATATATATATATATCAAGGAAGGACTGCAAATTCAAAAGAGAGAGAAAAGTACACGTAAGTGTCAGAATAGCGGGAAAAGCGCACAGGCTTAGAGATATAACAAATTAGCGAAGTATTAGAAATGCATTTACAAGAGGAAAAGAGGTATCCCAGAAAGAAGAGAAAAGTTCAGTTTTGGATGTGTTAATATACGCAGAACCTTGAAGTGTCTCAAATTCCTCTGTTACAAGGAAATACATTTCTGCTCTTTATTATCGTATAAATTTGGCCCTCAAGGAGCTTTAAAATCACACTTAAGTAACTCCTGCAAGGTTACAAGGAGGCCATTAATTTGCACTTTAATCGACCATCGTTCAATAGCAATGAAGATAAAATATCGGGCCGGATGGATTGATAATCCTTCTTCCTTGTGTACTTCAAATATAATCTTATAAGATTATACTGAGATGCACGGTCAGCAAAACATAAAATACTTCAAATATATTTGCACATAAATAAAGAGATAGAGGAACGTGTCCCAGAAAATAAAGGGTGAAGGTATTGAGAAAATTTTGTTATAATATTCCAGGGTCTGAAATCATGATAAAGTGGAAACGCAGAAGAAAGAATTTAAGAGTACATATTCTCTGAAAAGACGTTTACAGACCTAGAATTTTGATCAAGCCTACAATCATCTGACGGAACTGGGTTTAACCGGCTACATTGCTATCAGTTCTGCTTATCGGACCAGGGGTTGACAACCTCCATTAGGGGATTCACGCGCACATTTCAGTCATTTGAGTGGGGGGGGGGGGTCTATAAAAATCTTACTACTGAAACACCAGTAGAAAATTAAGCTAGAATACCTTTAACATTTTATCACCTAGCCACGGATTATTCTTTACTGATCCACTCATGCATTATACATGATTATCGAAAAATAACTCGTTAAGTTTAAAGTTGAACACAGCATATATTTATCTTATTTTGTCAAATACAATGATGGGGTTTATTGGCAAACCATGAAGTTTTCTTTGCCTAACCTGCATGCATATGCACGAACATGTGCACTCGAATGTCTCATCGACAACGAAACTTTGTGTCTGTTGCAGTCGGTATGCAAGTGTCCGTTCAGGACGAAGCCCAACGCGTCACATGTTTTGGTTAGTTGAAGCCAATTCCGTCCGTTGAAACAAAGAGGACCTCCAAATGTCAAATCATCTCGTCATTTGTTCACGTAACCTTAGGATAGAGGAAGAATGCTGAATCAAAATTATTTATTTAGGTTTCTTCAGGAGAGAATGTTGAAAGCCTAAGGGGTCCAGATAATTCCATCCCTCATCGCGGTTCGCAACATTGTATACCCAAACCTGCATCCCAAAATATGTTACATAAATTGCCAAAAGGGCACACTTAGAAACTTCAGTTGATGTGGCACATAAAGTTGAAGAAATTACATTTAAAAGAAGGGTCGAATATGCAAATTACACGTTACTTTAATTAACGGGGCTGTTTCTCTTAAGACTTCGGTGAGAAACGTGCAACAACAGTGTCAGTGAAGATGTAAGCCATAAAACCCAAATACTGAGTCAGCGCAGTTTGATAACATAAAAGATGCTGCTAACTAGGGATAACATTTTTCGACAAAGGTGGGCACAGGAATACTGATTGAAGTGCCTACCATTTGGCGCAATTCTGAAATCTCGAAACTCTCAAATGTAATTACGAAGTGCATAAAAGACGCTGCTTTGATTTATGGGAATTGCAACCAGGTACAATGTTATTATTGCTTTAAAATTCATAGAAAACAATATAAATATATCAATAAAATTTATAAGAGAGTAAAAGTAAAGGTAAAGTGATCCCGTTGCAGGCCCGGTGTGGCCCAGAGGGTGGGTAGAGGTATAGCTCTACTCTTCCATGACCGCGGCACTTGAAGGGGTGAGTGGTCAGCAGCACGCCCCCGTCGCACCTTACCCCCGGGAAAGACCCGGTACCGATTTTGCAGGAGGCTGGGTGGGCCCCAGGGATGGTTTGGACGGGCGGAAAATCTCGTCCCCAACCGGATTCGATCCCGGATCGTCCAGCCCGTAGTCAGTCGCTATACAGACTGAGCTACCCGGCCCATATATATGAGTACGTATTTATAGCTAAAACAAAGGAGACCAAATACGATATGAAATGCTTAAGCTACAACAGTTCATTTCAGAACCTTCCGAATTTTTGCTATCATAAACATGAGTAATACTCACAGTTCATGACGCCCACTCATTTTTCAATGAATGGGTACCGGAAACCCTCGTGACCGGACTAAGGCGACTGCAGAATAATGGTGATTACTCACGTTCGTCTTCTTGTAAGATTTAGAATGCGAGGAGTTAAACAGCCACACCTACTGCGCATTTTCGATTCATGCGTATTTAGCACAGCCATAACGTTGTTTTTTTTTTTACATTGTAGTGTTATGTAGTGCCACTGTTCTTTACGTAGAGATCTGGAACTTGGTCTCTTTTCCCCAGAGACGAACACAGAATGAAGACATTAGTGAGTAAAGTGCTCTGGAGTACATACGGTGGGTCTAAGAAAAATTAATGTCGTGTTAGAGTGAGAAGTATCACTGTCTTTTATCAGGAAGATCCGAGTTTGAAGTCTCGGTCAGCAGACTGGATATTCTGATGAAGATTTTCGTAATTTTCTTCAGTTCTTCGAGGAAAGTACCGGGATAGAACCGTACACTAGAAAACGACCGATTCCTTCCACATTCCGTGTAATCAATTGTTCAGTCATTACACGCTATAATGTCTTGATAATTGACAGCGTCATTAAATAAATTATAGCTACCTACCTAAAAAGATTAACCGTCCTTACTTGAATTTTTGCACAAATCAAAATCTAAGGTAGGCCAAAAGCCTTCACATTTTCTTTAGGACGTCCCATTCATCGTGTCCCTGAGAACGGAAAGCCGCCCTACCATATCGGATAGTCCATGCAGGCTACCGCTGTTCGGGGACGAGAAAACAGGTACACCTGTACCATACACCGAAGCATATAGAACTTTCATTTGTGTCGTAATAAAACTACGAGTAATATGGAGCTGAGTTAAAAAAAAACTCAGACTTTTTAACAGTTACAGTATATGACAAAATTCTAATTTAATAAAGTAATTACTGTACGGTTGTAAATTGCATGGAGCTAACAAGCCATGACTTGGATGACATAATTATACGAGTGCTCATTTCCTATATTTCTCCTAAAATTCGGTTCTAATGGAATAAAAGTATGGACCATTTCATAAGTTAACACGTAACTCAATTTGGAGGGCATTCTAGTGAAAGAATAAGTTTGCGTCTTGCTTCACAGCGACATTTTGAATTCACTCTACTCGTAATTCACTGACGAAATACAGCAGAGCTATTACTCAGAAACTAATATTCACCCAGCAGCAGGAAGTTCTTCGTGTTTTATGGAACCCGAAGTCTCAGTTCTGTGCTCAAGAACAGCCCAGCACTGGTCCCTGTTTTAGCCAAATTTACCCAGTCCACAGCCTTTCACATTATTTATTTTACCATTCAAAGACTAGCGGTTAGTATCTATACCGTCAGGTAAAAGGCTAAGTAATCAGTATTTTGTACACAATATATATTTACACAGTGGGCCGCGTAACTTAATCGGTCTTAATTTCTTATTTACTTACTGACTTACTCCATGGAGTAGAATCCTTCTTGAGAAGCTAATCGGTTTGCAGCTAGTCAAGAAATTCCCCGCATTTATGGAACCCGAACGTTCATTACCGCATTCACACGTATCCGCCAACTGTCCCTATCCGGAGTCAGCTCGATCCAGTCCATGCCCTCAAATCCCACTTCCTGAAAATGCATCTTAATATTATCCTCTCATCTACGTTATATTTCCACCTACGCATATATTTTCAAGGCCCTGCCCTTCCTTTGAATTTTCTGACAAATATTCATTCGCATTCATGCTACACATATGGACCATCCCAACTTCTTTTATTTCATTTCCACTCCTTCTTTGTGTTGGTATACATGTGTTTGGTGTATAGCTATTGCCCAAAGAAAGCGAACGGTTAATGACGCTAAAGCATAATGTCTGTTGTGGAGAAAATGGGGAAAAATAAGTTTGTTAAATTCAGCTTTACTGATTACGCTTGACAATTTTTTTTGCATGGGTTTGTTTCACCAACCTTATAAAATACCTATGATGCGTTAGAAAGTCGCACATTGATAATTACTCAAGTACAGACTGTATTTACAGCGACATTTTCCGATTTATGCTCGGAGTTTTACACCGTTGTCAAGACGGTGTTGAACTGCACACAGCACCCTACATGCATACATAAAATATCTCCATTGCAACTTTCATATGACTTGCTTAAATTGCTCGTGAGTTATCAATATGATGTTATTTCACATTCTACAAAAATCATATAAACAAAATTTTAATAATTTTAGAATATCTAGTATATACAGATTTTAGACCCTGTATTAAATGAGACTCGGGTCACATTCGTCTCAGAATTTCGCATGTCGTTTTGTATGACGTAGCAATGTCCTCCAGTAACATAGCGTTGTTCTTTCGTTTTCTGTATCTCCTTGTAGTGGCTAAAACTTTGAAAGCGTAACATACAGGCAGGATACAAATTACGCAGATATAATGCACACGTCTACACGAATACAGCTGAAAATTTCAGGTGTTGAAATCTCAGCATCTAGAGAAATAATTTCACAACTTTGATATTTTAATCAGGTAGTGTTAAAAGTCAAATTAATCAGTTGGTATAACCGTCTAATACATCTCTGATTGGTACATGGATTTATATTGAGTTTAAACCGTTACAAGCTGCGACAGGCAGGCGGTCATTTCAAATCTGTGTGTCGCAAAATGGTGTAATTTTTTACTAGCATATAAACGTTTGTAGATATTGAGATATCATTCTATTCATGAGAACGATTTTTTAAAATATGTTGTTTAAAAATCCTAGTGCAATGTGTTAGAGAGTAATAAGAGGTGTGAAATTCCAAGGTGTGTTTCTTGGGCACAGCGCGGGCGGAATTTCGGTGGAATTTGGTAAGTCTGGCAGAAATACTGCACTAAACATGTCAAGGTTCTAATCTAGTAAATTAAGCAGTAGGGTGAAGACATATTGAAGCATGTTACTATTTTCTGTGAAAATAAACTGGCTCCTTTCAACAACGGCAAGTTCTTCCTATCTAAGAGGCAGACAGTTTAGTTATCTGAATGTGGGTGAAATTCGGGTGCACTACAAAGCCAGATTATGAAGTAAGGTTTTCTGCTCACGTCATAAATGGCTAAAGGACAGTGGACGTAAAGCTTCGCACATTCTGAACCTCGCACTAGATACAGCTGAGAAGTCAGCTTCACACCCGGTCGATTTATACCCGACGAAAGAGTCCCCATATAAGAGGGATTTGTTAAAACCTCTAATATTGGAGAACATAAAGATCTCGTGAACGTGCCGAGATTCGAAACACAATTCCTTGGTTGTCAAGCGCGTAGTGTAGTCACTATACCATCTGGTCTGAGTGGCTACAATGGATCCTAAGCCATTAGATGCAACAAGTCCAACAGTTCATGAACTAGCACCGGGTAAAACATAACAGGTAGACGAAAATCATACGATGATACAGGCCATAAATTTTATTCTTCATAAAATTTTGTCGGTTTAGCAAGTCAGTGAATATAAGATGAGTGGGGCAAGTATTGTGCATTTGGAGACAGAATTTCATTGTCAAATCTGAAGAAAACGGGGCACATGAAGCACATGAGTGCGGGTGATAAAACACACGAATATATACGGTGAAACTCAAACAGGGCCTGAATGAATATGCAGGCGGACCCCCGCATCCGCGATTTCAGTTATCCGCAGTTTACCGCGGCCCGAAAAAAAAATATGGGAAATGAAAGCAATAAACGGTTCATGAGTTTCAAAACGTGCACCAAACAAGAACGGGCCGTAACATGGCGAAATCCAGCAGCCGAAACGCGCCCAGTACTTGACTCATCTTCCTTTGTCCCCGCACCCACGCCTCCCCGATAACTTGCCACCATTCTGCTTCTAGCGTTCTCGCTGTTCGAATTAGTTGCCGCGTTATCGCAGTGTTTGTGTTCAGAGAATAAGAACAAGAATGGAGAAGTCGGTGAATATCTACAATAGGGTAAGATATTTTTTAACAAATAATATTTTCTTATTACAAATTATGTACCCGTACGTACGTATGATTTTCATTGTAACATGCGTAACAGTAACAAGTTCTTTCATTGCTTATGCCACGCCTTAATGGAAAAGCATGATTTTTATTGTTCTGTCATCCCTTGAAACTGTACATGATACTGTACAGTACAGGCACTGTATTTTGTCATTGCTGTATCGTCTCTTGAGGATTAGGCCAAAAAGTCATAATCCCTTACTTTCATACCCACGACAGAGAGAAAGTGCATCGTAAATGTACAATGTAGTGTACAGTACATCTTATTATTACTTTATTTAATATTGGTAGTGTCTAACAGTGTGTAATTTATCAATTAAACTTGATCGCATTTATGTATGTTATAAGAATATCACGTTATATATATATATATATATATATATAGCTTTCGGTATTATCCGCGGTTCACGTAACCGCGGTAGGTCTTGGAACGTATTACCCGAGGATACGGAGATCCGCCTGTACTCTATTTTTTCGTCTTTGAATGGGCCCTGGAGGAAAGGGAGTTGCTCCTGTGGAGACAATGAGGAATCTTCGGCTTCCATTAGCTTTTCATTGGACAGGTGTAGCTACATGTACCACAAACTTCAAAGCTAAGTAACATAACATTTTATCCGCAGGGTATATTTGTGGGGTTCATTTAGTTGTCTGAAGAATCAGCATTATTTCCATCTAAAAAATATTAAAAATAGTTTTTGTAATGGGGATATGACATATCTTCTTGCACATAAGCACCTATATTTAAAACATTTCTTAACAGTTTCAGAAGAAACATTAAATTCTAAAGCATTTTTTGTTATATTTTCATATAAGACAGGCTTGATTTCAACCGTTCATAGCCAAAGTAAATATCAACTATATACTGCTGAACTTCAAAACAGTCACGTGTCAAACTACGTTCCGTTACGTTGACGTAGTTTCGAGTAGTGAATATTTTATAGAGATTGTTTTAAACTTGCAGCGAATATGCTTGATAAAGCAAAAAGGAAGAGACAAATGCCCTGTAAAATTTAATAAAGAAGTCATAGGAACATTAATTTTTTTTAACTCATGAAGTCTATGAAAAGACGCCTCATTAAGAGCTCTTGTTTCCGAAAGAAACAGAATAATTCAAGAAAAAAGAGTGTATCTGGAAGAAGATAAAAAACTGGGCATTCTGTAACGATAAAAACTGAAACATATATGGAAAATTTGACATGCGAACGTATTGCCGTTTAAGCATCAGAACTGTAGCAGTAAATTAGACTGTGAAAAAAAAAATTATGAGAAAAATTTCAACAACTTTGAGCATGAAAACCTATGTCGGAAATGGTCCCAACAATTCTGTGTTGAGATTATATTTAGCAAGAGAGCAAGTCTGTCCTGACATTTTGGAGGAAACCAAAGAAGATGCAAATTTTTTTAAGAATATGTTGGCCTGTGACGAAAATTTTATTTTTCAGAACGATCCGGAAGAGAAGCATTAGTCCATGTAATGTAAAATGCCTGCAGAGTAAATAAAGCCCGATCGTCAGAATACCAAATTAAAATTAAGATTTTTCTCACTTCCGATATGACATTAGTCATTGTGGTTGAATATGTGCTATAAATCTAGGCCGTGAGCAAACACGTCTATAATAAAGTTTAAAAAATACAAGAAAATCTGCGAAAGAAGTTTACCAAATTTCGCATTCCCAACTGGTTTTACAGAGGTGTACATAGGGATTCCGATCAGCCAGTTTTCAGCTAAAAGAAAGAACTATCGAATAGATATGCATGTAGCAAATCTTGCACAATACGCGTTATTTTTTCCCAAAATTGATATTTAGCCCAAAGAATTCAATTTTTAATCAACTGTAGAAATCTTCGATCACTCAGCATAACATGAAGGATCTGACATCTAGCAGCAGGCATATATTCCTCCCAGATATTCTTAAAATTAAAGGTTAAAGGTAAAGCAGTACCGTCACAGCCCTGGAGTGACCCAGAGAGTTCCAGGAAGTTAAGGTTCCCAGATTTCATGACAACAGCACAGGATGGTGGTAAGGTTGTCAGCCTTATGCACCGACCACCTTTACCCCCAGGAAATGCTCCTGGTACTCATTTCTGTTACAGGCTGAGTCGATCCCAGTGCCATAGTGGGATCGGAAGGATTTTATGTCAATGAAAAATCCACTGACACCAGCTGGGATCGAACCCCGATTTGTAGCACAGCACCATAACCACTGTGCCGCCGCGTGGTCCTGTTCTTAAAATGGTTCTTTCCATAATGTAGTCTTCGTCAGTGACTCTAAAGATTGCCTGCCCACTTTCTAGCACGGTCATAGAGACAGATATCGAGATCAATACTACCGACATCTTCACAACAAAGAAGTACCCCTGCAAGGAAGACTGAGAAGAGACCGATAAATTTGATATTGGAAGTGGGAATCCCGAATTTTCTTATTTCTGATCGTGTGGTCAGAGGTAAAACGTGCCTTGCTTAAAATACGGTAGAAGTAATATTGTTCGGCTTGTTTTACACAAGAAAACTATGAGCTCTACCTAACCACAAACAGAGTTTGCTGGTGTGTAGAAAATACAAAACACCGTAAAATGTGTTTCTTTAGCTCATGTTTGCATTTAAAGGTTGTAAAATTTTGGAATTGAAGACAAGTACAGTATATATATTTATTTCTGTATAAAGTGTAATTTACAATTTTAAACACACACAAACACACATAGCCTACTAGCCAAGACAGGCAAGATGATACAAAATAATTTTCAAAATAAATTTTAAAACACACTTCAGTAATATATGTTACAGATAAAAAAAATTACGATACTGATTTCAGTGTTGTTTTTCAAGTCGTTGAAGTTCTACTAAATCCAAGCAATGGAGCATGTGAATGAGTCATAAGAGTATTCCATTTTTTTCATATTTTTGTCACTCTTATATTCAAATACCTACTCCCACGCTCTTGGTTACAAGCAGAGAATCACAGGCATTCACGCATATGTCTGTACACACAAAAACCAAATCTCAAGTAATATGACATGTAACGATGTCTTCAAATGCTAATAGAGTTACAGTACTATCGTGTAAAGAAAAGCCAACTTGATGCACAACTTACGCTTAGTACATTTCGTTAACCTGGACAACAGAGAGTCATCTACGAAAATAATAAGTACCAATTGTTGTATACATACGGTTGTACCTCCTGATGATGGGCCTAGATACGCCCGAAACATGTAGAGGTTGACGAAATATACTAAGAATAAGTTGTGCGTCAAGTTGGTTTTTCTTTACACGATTGTATCGAGACGCAGGTCATCAAAACATAAAATTTCCAGTACTATATTTCAATGGCGCAACAGCCTCAGTGGGCCTAAGCCCACTCTTCGTTGAAGTTTCGAGATAACACTCAATTTAGACACATCAAATTCGGTAAGAATCTTCAGGACGAGTTATCGGTCCGTCGCAGAAAACTCTACGTGACAACACACAACACTCGCTACGGACAGACAACCATTCCCCCCGGTGGTATTCGAACCCTCAATCCCAGCAAGCGAGCGGCCGCAGACCCACGCCTTAAAGAGCGCAGCCACTGGCATCGGCCACACTACTATACATCTGCGCAATTTTTTTGTAATAATGATCTATAGTGGATTCTTTTGCGTATTTTAAAGTACAATTATGTTACATGTTGGTCGTAGGTACTTGGAATACAGCACACTCAACAAGCAACACTCGTAAGGTTCAAACCCTGCCTCACGCGTTCGTGTGGACACAGCGGATAAACCATCCTTAAGGAGTTGTAGACATGTTACATAACTGTCCAATGCAAATGTTGGAACATAATGTAAAAAGTAAAGGTAAAGTGATCCCGCAACAGGACCGGTGGGCCCAGAGGGTGGGTAGAGGTATAGCTCTACTCTTCCATGACCGCTGCACTGGAAGGAAGGAGTGGTCAACAGCACGCCCCGGTCGCACTTTATCCCCGGGAAATACCCGGTACCCATTTTACAGGAGGCTGGGTGGGCCCCAGGGCCGGTCTGGACGGGCGGAAAACCTCGTCTCCAGCGGGATTCGATCCCGGACCGTCCAGCCCGTAGCTCAGTCGCTATACCGACTGAGCTACCCGGCCCACTCGTTGGAACATAATGTAATATGTCGAAAATAAAATTACAATTTAATTAGTTTAGCGCAAACATCGAATAAATCGACAAATATGCATATACTGCCAGCTGACACTATGAGGACCCTCCTCCTCAGCCACATATATTATTATGGGTTATTACATGCTAGGGCACTTCCCCCTCTAATGTTCGAAGTAAAACTACTTGTAAGTGCTACAGAAAATACAGATGATCAAATTTAGAGAATGCAGTTCGAAGCGTGCACTGTTAACAATTGAATGACTTCACAAGCACGATTTTTTCTACTTTTAACATTTGTTCTTGAAATGTGACAAAGCAAATAGAAATCCACTTGTAACTGATTTTTTTTTATTTGCTCTAAGTTGTGTTTACATACGTAGGTTATTCGGAAAGTAAGTACCGTCTGCGCATTTCTCTCGAGCATCCTCGAGACTGTCACTTTGCGCATGTACAGTGACTTCCTCTATCAATTGAGAAGCCATAGACGCCATTTCGTGAAATTCGTGTTATGTTTATGCTTGTTCCTGTGCGTTAAACATGTTTAAGGCAAATGAAGGGGCCGCCGACTGTAAAATACGGTCTGTAATTCATATTTTAAACGCTAGGAATGTGCTGCCAAGTAAGAATCATCACCAGATCTGTCAAGTGTATGGTGACAATGCGATGAGTGATGGCATGGTTAGGAAATGGGTTCAGATGTTTAATGAAGGACGAGAGAACGTGCACGATGAGGCGCGAAGTGGGCGTCCATCTTTGGTGAATGATGATTTGGTGCGTAAAGTCAACGAAAGAGTGCGT
>Ga0136643_10008986_pt1 | contig 14666 bp, 9 predicted proteins | sample TergutLab28metaG_FD_96883 | JGI IMG/M metagenome (GOLD analysis project Ga0136643, IMG submission 96883) | Labiotermes labralis P1 segment gut microbial communities from Petit-Saut dam, French Guiana - Lab288 P1 (version 3) (version 3) | ecosystem: Host-associated > Arthropoda: Insects >... | reverse complement strand
GGGTGTGGGGGATAAAGGGGGGAAAAAAATTTTTTTTCCTGGGGGGACAAAATCTTTTTTTTTTTTTCCCTCTCCCTCAGTGTGTTTTTTGGGGTTTTGGGGGGCTAAAGGGGGGGGGGGGGGGGGGGTGGGGGGGGGGGTGGTAAAGGACAGGCCCCGGCCGCTTAACTCATCGGGAAAGAGATTCGGTATCCATTTTATAGGAGGTCGGGAGGACCCCAGCGCCGGTGTGGATGGGTGCAGACAACCTTGTCCCCAGCGGAATTCGATCCCCGGACCAAGGTGGCAAGAGCCTTACACAATAAGGCTATTCTTCCTGACACGTTTGGATAAACATAAGTTTCAAGACTCCATTCCGGCTGCCTGCACTCTCATTCTAAATTTTCCCTGCGATAACAGACGAGACCTATCTCCCTATCTTAGTTGACAGAAATCAACCATTCCCTTCATTATTATTTGTTGTTTTATTGATCATTTTTATTTCTTTAAATACAAGAGACATTAGTATAAATGGGGACAGGCAAATCGAAGGGGGTTAGCTAGGCAGACGGGTGACATACAAAGTCTTAATTGTTTCCGTGATTGACTCTAGTAATTAAAATACATAAGCACATATGGATTGGCATTTAATACGGGTCAACGTCCGAAATTACTTAGAAATTTTTATTATTGTCTCTAATGAAACAAGGAAATATGAGGAAGGAACATGCAACACGCTTGAAAAAAACGGCTAATCAAAATGTTAGTAAAAGAAACTGAATGGAAAAAATCACTTCGAAATATCTGGCTGGTAATGGAGGGAGATATCAAAGTGGATTTTAAAGAAACGATGTGCGAGCACATGGACCGGACCACCAACCAGTCTTTTACGCTATAAACGACACTGCGACCGGGTAGACTAGCAATAAAAAAGTCAGAACATCGGAACGAAATATTAGCGGTCATATGGGAGGAAAAACGGTAATTGATGCAGCGAATCCGTGAAGGTTTACCGTGGAGTCAGACCTAACTGGGAGCGTGATGTCATGTCCGCGCGTTTATTCCCCCGACTCGGACGTGATATGTCGTCTGTATAGCAACCCTGTAATTCTTATAATACTAATGTATGGTTATAAACGAAACGTTCACCATCAGCTGAACATGACTGGTTCCGGAAAGGGAAAAGCGTAATACTTTGTAGCTCGTCTTATATTACTCGGGGATGTCAAGATACATGCACCTCGCACGCTTCTGAGGACATCTGGCCTTCAGCTCTTCTGGCCGTACCATTTAGATATCAGCGTAATTACATTGTATTTTACTCTTGATTATGTGAGTTACGCAAGAACAAACTGAATGCATGTACCAGAGTGTTCACTGGAAACTTAAAATTTGCTCATCTCGGTAAGAGATTGCCCCATTTATGAAAGTCGAAATTTCATTGCCCTATTAGCAACAGACCCCCCCCCCACTAGACATTACTTGAACCACGTGATCCCACTCAAAATCCTAAGCTCTTTTCCTGTAATATAATCTTTAATTTTTTTCTTCCACCTGTGTTTTTCAACCAAATATCTCCTTCCTTTAAGTATCATAGTAAAATATTTTATTATGTTCATTTTAATCCATATGTGTCACATCTAAAACAATGGGAAGTTATTTCTCATATCAAACAGTAAAACCAAAGATGCATGATGTACATAGCTGATGAATTTTGTAACTTCTCATCTGAAGTTTGTTAAATGGCTCATAAACCAACCAGTCGAAGAATTTCGCACAAAGAAATTGTGCCCACGTGTATTAAGTGTGGTGTTTCAACACCAAAAATTCCTTAACAACGTGGCCTGTGTTGGGTTCGCAAAATCCTTTACATTTGTTTTCTCTCGCGCGGTTCGTCTTCAGAATGAAAAATTTTAAGTTCACCAATTTTAATGGCAGGGACAGCATCTCAAATAAATCTTAACTCTGTTAGCTCGAATCCTGTTTTACCCCAAAATGCACCATAAAATGCAAAATGCTTCCCTACAGTCTGCAGAGAATTTAACCACACGCCTTTTGCTTGTAAACAAGGAAGCATCTTGCATCGGTTCCCAGTTGAAGACCACCTACTGGCCACCAGTATATAGCGGAGGGGTCCTTAGGCGGGCTGAATTTTATTCTAAAGGTATTGCTATGTATGCATCTCTTCTATACAAACAAGCAGTCAATAAACCTGCTACTCGCTGAGTTTACAGTAACTGGCACCATGCAGGGTATTATGTCGTTGCTTTGTTACGTGCGAAATGCGGGCAAAGGAACACGTCTTTCAGACGCAAACTGACCATATTATTGTGCGCATCAAATGCAGTTGAGCGTGAATTAGAGTAATGAGATGAACATGTGACGTGTGCTGATCACTGACATCGAGCGAAGTGTTTGACGGCTCGTCACATTTACAGCTATATTGTGTACGGCGGAAACTAAATTCCGTCTCCTCAAAGCCGCACAAAAAAAAAAAGAAATTTCTGTCTGGTTTCGGGCCAGGTGAAAATAAATATCCTTGGAGCACCAGACCCTTGAAAATACGATATATTTCCTCGAAACGTCGGGAAACGATTACCCGATGACGCGGCGTCATTTCCCGGAAGGGCGGATCCCTCTGTGTGGAATAACTGATTTCATTTTAAAAAAACACACACAATTTTCCCCGTTCCAAAAGATAAAATCTTTTTTTACTACCCACATGTGTTTCTCTGATTCTAAGAAAATGCTGACACTTGTATTCCTATAGTGTTTTGGACTACGATAACTGTCTACAGGAAGAATGAGCCTTGTGGCAAACGCTAACGTTGCTGTCGCTGTTCAGTTGATTTTACTAAGCAGTAGGAATCATTTAAACTGCTTCTGACATCGTGTATTGATATTAACTACCAAACATACTGTAATTTTCCTTTAAAAAAAAGTAGCAGGTGATATTTTTCTTAAGCATGGTTTATTATATTAATGTGTCCACTCGCAGCCACGCCTGGTGCCTCTGGCTAGACGGTCCCGTTTAGCGCAACATCGTGTTTGATTGCCTAACGCATAGGCGATTCAGTATGTTAGGCTGGTTACCTGCCATTTGAAGCACAGCCCGTTTTCATCTGAGTCCCAAGCCAATCAACGTCTTGCTAAGTGTCATGAACATTCACTGCCTACTTGTGAGCACAAATTTATACCTATCTCTGTAACTAATTTATTATTTACCTGGTTCCTAAATAACTAACCACTGACCAAGTCTTCACATACACTAACTCAATATAGCACAGTTTTAGAAGCCAAGTGTCTCTCAGCTGATCAAGGTAGTTCCTGGATTTCACGGTAATCGAAGTTTCTTTGTCGTTTGTACAAGCTCCCTCGTCACCGGTTCCTGGCTCAGAATCAAGCCAGAAAATTTTAGTCAAAATTCTTATTGTACATTATTATCTTCTACTTCATATTCTGATATACGCTTAAATCTCCAAAACTTTCTACCCGTTGTCATTTTTCGGCTGAAATTAGGTAGGCATTTCCCATTTCTTCCATGCATGACTGTCTACGTAACCAGTGAGTTTCCCATTAGCACTTCGACGTTGGATTTTTCATTATTAGCTTACAAGAATTTATACGCCTTTCGTCTGTACAAAAATAGGCAAATTTTCTTATCTAAATTTTTTTGTAATTACAGTGCTAAAATTACAATATTCCATTCTACTAACTGCACTGGTGTGAATTCTGTAACCAATTGTCTTTACACATTATGACTTAATAACTGTAATCAGCCCTTCAGGTCTGTAAAGCCTGCATGCCTTCAGATAACACAAGAATGCATCGACAATACACTGAAATTCCCACGTGACGATGCGTCCTGTCTATTGCTTACTGAAATGTATGGTCCAGTTCTGGATGTTTCAAAATCCCTACTTACCTCTATTAAGGCTGGCAATCTTTATTAAACACCTACCCAGTTATCTAGCTTATATTTATTATTTAATGTTATTTCGTAATTATTTTTGTAGGTATAAGGGAGATGGATTATTTTAATATGTCTGGTATCACGTCGTATTTACTTATGAACGTGGATCTTGTGTGAATATAGTAGTAAAACTTCGGGTTTTATAATTTTGTTGAGCAGCTGAGCGAATAACAGGTTCTCAAAAATGGTCTTATCAATGGAGGCAGTTAATATTTCCTTACAATTATTAACTGGTCGTTCCTGGCACTTTCGCCGCACAGAATGCAAGATTTGGGGGAAATCAGGTGTTACGGATTCTTCCCTAAACTCCCGTTTCAAAGACGCAAACCCTGGCCGTCCTCTGTGATTAGCATTGAACTGAAACGAAGGCATTAGAGACACGTGAGTGACGTTCCAATGGGAGGTGTTGCAGGGTTTGGTCACTATCGACCACAAGGCCCCGTGTATAACAGTCAGTCACGTCGTTTGACAGGGTGTGTTGCACTCGCTTAATTTAGGATGCCATATCACCTGCACAGATTATTCCCCCTTGTGTAAAATATGATAAATTGTGAAGGAATAATTAGTAGAGGTCTATAATTCTTTTTATAAGTTTCAGTTTTGCAAGGCTATAAAAGTTCATACTGCAGTATTTTTGATTATGGCACCGTATAATATAGTAAATATTCGAGTACGATTCAGAGAAGCTAGTGCCTCCATCATGAGACAAACTTCAGCTTTAAGTTGAGTTGCCGGAATTATTAATTGCCAAGGAAGTTGGTATCAATATACCCTGATGATGGGGGCAGTAGGTTGTTCTGAAATATTGGCACATGTCTAAGGGACTACAGACACACCCGACTTAAGCAACATTTACTTTCCCAAAGGTCCTTCGCAAGTCAAATTTTGCGCAAGTTAGATTTGACTAGGCATATGGCCAAACGTATATGTATACACAAGGGAGTCCATTCGAAAGCTAGACCCCAACACGCGCCCAGCAACTTGATCGTATATAGCATGACAGCCCCACCGCCTGTGCCATGGCCCAACAGTATTTTTTTTCGACAGTGTGTCTTGTTGTGCCTTCATTTTCGCAAGCTAAATTCGTGCATGTTTCAAAAAAAGTTCTTTCAATTTCTTTAATTTTTTAAAAATTACGTAACATGAATATACGTTAAGTCCGGAGTGGAATGTCCTTGACATCATATGCCACAAGACAGTAATCATCATAATCACCACCATGAGCATATCATAACTAAAATTATGGATAACTGCTAAGCGTAAATTTACAAGTGACCAATATAGAATCGGAGTTTAGAAACTGATTGAGATACAATTTCTAGCGACCCGCTATAAGTTAAACCAGTATCTGAATCAGTAAAGATATAAATAATTCAGAGTAAAGGAATAGTCTCGATAAATGACACTGACGTTTCCTGGTCGCACTGAAAAGTAGATTACTTAGTTTATTCACGATCAGATCGTGGTTGTCGTATGAGTCTGTTTAGTCGGGATGTTGAAATTCATCTACGCTACTCTCGGATTTGTAGTCCAATTATTTTACCTGTCAATTCTTTTTCGTTTATACTTTTGAGTTATATGACATGCTTAAAATTTTATATGAACATAAGCAAGAAGTTTCTCTTATATACGTATCTGTCTATGTAATTGATTCTGTGCACTGGAGTTCTTTTTGAGAATCCCATACTCGCCTTGATGGTACAGACATTTTTAGCTATTTATGGAAGCTGAAGGTTTATTAAAGTTTTCATTAAAACCCCCACTAAAGCATTCTACTCTAAACCGATTTGAATAGAACCCACGCACCAACTACACTGTTAAGATCTATTTTATTATTATTTTCCCCCTATATTTAGAAGCCCCAAAGGGTAAAAATTAAGGTGCTTCTCGTGAAGGGGCTCAGAACTGTATGAAATTTAATAATTGTCTAACAAGATGCGACTTATTCAGCTTATTACATTTCTGTAGACAGCTCTACATGTTTCGGGTTTTGACACCCATCATCAGGTAGGTATGAATACCTACCTACGATACACATGAATCAGTTCCAACTCAACAACGAGATCGGATGGTAGTAGATCCGGTTAATCAATACCAGAAGCTGTAATTACAGTTGTACGAGCTCCTGATGATGGGTGTCAGCACTCGAAACATGTAGAGCTGCCTACAGAAATGTAATAAACTGAATAAGTCGCATCTTGTTGGACAGTTATTAAGTTCGATTCACGATGCACGGGCCCCTGTATATAAAAAACTGTATGACAATAATCCTTCCAGCTTATTTATTCGAAGAATTTAATTAACACACAATATTAACTTCTTACCTTACAGACAGTAGAGACCGTCTTAGTCAAGGTAAATCAGTCCCATTACAGGCCCGAGGTGCCCAGAGGTTTCCAGAAAGTTAAGGTTTCCAGATTACGTGACAATGTCCCAGGATGGTGGTAAGGTTGTCAGCCTTACGCACCGGCCGCTTTTTACCCCCAGGAAATAATCCTGGTACTCAGTTCTGTTGGAGGCTGAGTCGACCCCAGGGCCATAGTGCGATCGAAAGATTATGTCAATGAAAAATTCCAATGACACCATCTGGAATCAAACCAGCGACCTTCCAATTTGTAGCACAGCGCCTTAACGATTGTGTTACCGCGGTCCACGACTGTCTGTTATACAGCCCAAACGGTTAATGATGTAGGGAAAACCATTGCCATTTATTGTGAGACTCATACACAACGCATATATTTACAGTCTGGGGGAGAAAGCAGAGGTCAAACACGTTAAACCTGATGGTACACACAGCAACCACTGCACCTTAAGGTGCTGACGAATTCGCTGTTCTTACAGCACGAGTATTATAATCCAAAAGCATCTTTTCATTACCTTTCATTTAAAAACAGACGCTGCCGTACTGATTGTTACTAACTGAATATGATCTTGTGTTTAGCGACGCCGTTTAAACTTTAAAACTAACGTGGACTATAATAGCTTGAGAAGATAATAAGAATATTGTGAGTTAGGACATATTTGCCTGTCGTGGCCTGTTTTACGTTACAGTATCATTCTGTATCCATTTCCTGGCTGTATAATCAGTAAGTTGGCTGTGGTTCAAAATTAATAAATTCCGTGTACGCCTTTAGGGCTTTACTGCTATATTTAACTGCTTCAGCATGTTATTGTGGAAGCCAAGTGTCTGTAATCTGGTGTGAGAAACGGGGTCATGGGGACAGTTCCCAATGTTTCGACAAAATATCGCCAACGTATCAAGCAATAATGACAGAGTGAAATACGAAAGTTGACATTCTCACTGCACTGTTACTGAGGACTGAAGACTTATGGAAAATGACGCCGTGTTGATTGGTAAGTAATTAATAACTTTCAAAGCACTGTGACACCTTCATCTTCAGGGTCAAGCGAAAGGAAATGCCATTCTTCAAAACATTGCTCTTAATATCCAGAAGAATCAAATCTTTAACAATTACAATCTTCAAAATAAGAAACGCGCTTCTAAATTTGACCCTGACGCTAAATTATGTTAATAAATTGTTATGTTTGTATTCTTTAAATGACGAAACTACTGAAGACACTGACGTCGAGAAGACTATTGGGAATGAATGTTGGAGAAGTACGGTGAGAAGGTTGTGTTTGGACGCGATTACTAAGCACAAGGCATTAAAACAGGGGGAAACGACTGTCATCATCTCGAACAGGAGTCCGTTAAACGGAGTTACTTAGTTGTGAAGAAAGTGCCTACAGGGCGCATCGCAATACAAATACGTCATAAAAAATATAAACACAGCTCAGAAAAATTATTCAAAGTTGGTAGCCCTTAGCAACAATTTTGATAGACTAATCGAATGATACAGATGATATCCAAAGAGACCTCATTTCTTAAACAGGCTTATATTAGTCTATTATTATCGGTGAAATGTAATTTCTTAATACCTCATTCAACTTAATACCCCATTCAACAAAAAGCGAGCAAGGGCAATTCCTCTAAGATAACAAATAATGATCCATGTTGAACCGATAGCATGAAATTCCACCAACCCTCCTTACTGTCCCAAATCAATTTTCCAAAGCAGGTTCTTATCGTGTTGCAAAGTCATACCAAATAACCAGTTCTATGTAGAGCAAGTCCGCACCTAAAGATGATTGGTATGAAGATAGTTTTTTACGCCTCAATTCCTTTTCTCTTCAAGCCAATGCAAGTTGACACGTATCATGTACTTGCTGCACAAACCTCTCCCACTGAGCGTACATAAATATGCAGATACAGCAGCACACCTGTAAACTCGATGCATTTTATTTGTGTATTTTTATTCAAATAATAGAGAGTAAGGTGTTTTTTTTCGGAATACTTATTCGTTATTACGAATAGTGACACCTCATTATGTTTTTGTGATACTAATTGCTGAATTCCTGAAGCCAAATATGTGAAAGTTTATTATTTTGTTTGAAATATGACTATAACAACTTACTCTATTCAGCCGTGGGCGTTTACTTGTATTCAAACTGGAACATGCAGCTTGTTATACAAGAATGTGCGGCGGGCGTAATATTGCAGGCTCAGGACCCCGTTCTTCTGAAATTTGACACCGCGTCGCTGACTATCCTGTTCCCAATGTTTCGAGACAACGCAATGTCCTCATCTCCAAGGTAGGTAATTTCGACAGACTAACTTGAAAATTTATACCCTTGAAGGTAAGGACATTACATTGCATCGAACCATCGAAATCTGGTTACCCATTGACAGAGCGTCTTGTCCCCAAAGAATAGAATCACATGAGGATTGTTTGACCGTGCATATTGCTCATTAAATAATGTGAAGTGCCAACTTGAAGCAACAAGGTAATTTTATTGATGTATTCTTAGCTCGACATGTTTCGGGCGCATAAGCCCATCATCAGGAGCATTAGATGTTGAGTTGCAGCTTATGGTTTGCTGCACCGAGTTTGTGGATGGGTGATGGTCTTGAGAGCCGCTGAGTAGGTCGTGTGTACGGTGCGGATGGTGCCGTGCGACTTGCACTGTACTGTTATTTCGCTCTTTATTCTTGCCAGTAAGCACGGCTGTATACCTGTACTTACTTCTTTAACAGTCTCCTTACTTTATATTCGCGATTCCATGCATCGTAGTTCGAGGTTGAAGAAATCCAACTAGATGCAACAGTAGTGCATAGAATTGTAATTGAAGCCTCTGGTTGCAACTACAGTTTTATGTACTCCTGATGATGGACGCGATGGACGAAAGAAACATGTAGAGTAATTTAGCAACAAATAAATATCTGAGTACTGTTGCATCTCGTTGGATTTCTTAAACCTAGTCTCCTTGCTGTCATCACTACCTAAGCTGTTGTTTCCTTTTATGCAAACTGTGTAGGCCCAATTAATTGCGTCGCTCAATTCAAGACTCAAAACCTGAGCCACGTTTGAGAGACGTGCGACGTAAGGATAGCTAGAGCGAAGGAGAAACATATGTGGCCTTCTTTTCTGCAAGTTTCATTTAAGTACCTTATATTAATTTACATGTCCTAAAACGAATGTAAGAAGGTAAAAATTTTACCATTCCATTGGGTCTTCGTTTCCACTTGTTCAGTTTGTATTTCAAGGCACTAATGAAAAAATCTAATCTTTCAAGAAGCACAAATTCATGTTATGAATTAATGCGTTACTCACTTGAAAATTACGCCTAATTGAAATATAATAGTTCACAAAACACCTTAAACATCTACAGTGTGTCCCACTCACCATCGAACCCGGCATTGCTTTAATAATTTTACTGTGTCGCAACAATTAGACGCACTACAGACACGCACTACAGACACATTCCTCTTCATTTCTCACGCAACGAACGTACTCCTGTTCAAATTTCGTTGCAATATCTTCATTGGTGTTACAATTATTAAAGAAATGTCGGGTTCGGTAGCGAGTGGGACACACTGTAAAAAAGATCTGTACAAGTTTCTAAGTGCATTGCCCCGTCACTAGCGATTTATTCTGTTTATTCACAGCATCGGACGCTGAAATATTTTTGAACTACGGTACAAGGCGTTGTTAATTAATATTTATAATTTAATACATATGTTAAAGCAAAATGATATGCAGTTCGTAACCTGACAGACGAGCAGCAATGAAGCGGCAAATCTGCAATCAAATCAATCTGCCAAGTTCTTGGAGGAAATAACTAACCAGCCAACTAGCAGACCACTCCTTTGATAAACCAGCAGGAGCTTAGAATTTTAAGAAGCTCATGTCTTTTATAAAACCCGAATGTCATTCTCAAGAACTACTGCCTGAGGCATAATTCTGGACAAACTCACAGTATTTTGACGTTTTGCATCTCAGTATATTTATCTCAGTATTTAAACAACTTGATGCACAAAATTTGTTTCATAATGAGTTTTATTTCATGCCTCTATATGTTTCGAGCACATGTGCTTCGCCGACCGGCGGCCGCCGCCGGTCGGCGAAGTTAGTGCCAACTTTTGCGGATAGAGGGGTGTCACGTGTTCAGCGCAACGGGTCCCCACAGCCGTTAAACTATGTTTTCTAGACCTGGAGCCGCTACTTTTTTCATTCAAGTAGCACCTCAATTGACCTCACGAAGCTCACGAGGCTGAGTGGACCCCGTTCCAGACCCAATACTCCTCAGAAAATCTGGTAGCGCCGGGGATCGAACCCGGGACCTCTGTATCTGTAGCCAGAAACTCTGACCACTAGACCAAAAATTGTCTCATAAATAATGTAATTACACGTTTAATCTGAAAATAAAAAATACTATATAAGACAAAGAAGGACACGTACTTTTGACAACTGTGATGTCACGTTGCACGCACAAATAGAAACAGGAAAAAAAAGTGTCTTGTGTTGTATCTTAATACTTACATTCTTAATCTTCGTAGTTGCACCGTGCATGTTGATAATATTAAGTTCTTTATTTGTCCAACTAATGCACACAATTCTTATAAAATTGTTCAATTGTTAAGATCATTTAAAATTATAATAGTTGCTCCATCATGTTTCGGTTTACATAAACCATCATCAGGCAGCTCTCAGCCTGTGCTTCGCTAAAGTTACAATGTTGACTTCGGTTACATATCGTTATTTGAAGTTATCGGTATTGTTGCTGCATATGCAGGCATGCAGCCACAGTACCGTTAACGTCAAATAATGATATGTAGCTGAAGTCAACATTGTAACTTTAGGGAAGCACAGGCTGAGAGCTGCCTGATGATGGTTTATGTAAACCGAAACATGATGGAGCAACTATTATCATTTTAAATGATCTTAACAGTTTAACAATTTTATAATAATTGTGTATATTAGTTGGACAAATAAAGAACTTACATTCTAACTTTGGTGTCCTGTCTATGAAAAGACAATGAATCTTCGGCTTCCACGAAAGGCACGTAAACCTTTAGTGTTTGCTAAACTACAGTCATCTTCTGAAGCATGCGTGGTGATACAGCAAGTGTCAGAATAATACAGGACATGACGGAAGATTCTCAACCGCGTAATATTAAATATTCCTTAATTTAAATTCTTCTTAATTTCTTTATGACCGTACAAACTTTGATTTACTTTGCTTTTGGAGGATATTTGAAACTGACGACAGGTTCGAAAATATTAATATCTTCGCACTATAAACATGCTCTGCATTCTAATGACGAGATCTAGCATAATATGGGCTACTTAGACTTCTCTTCATTTATTTGTAGGCCAGCTTCCTTCTTCGCAATGAATATAGTTTATAAATTCTTCCCCAGGCTGTTTATGTCACCCCCCCCCCCCAGTAAAATCGTATCATTAGTACACAACATAAGCAGGCATGTTAGATTCATTTCCATTTCGTCTTGATTTTCATGGAACCACCTAATGCTTTATTAATAAGTGAAGAGGAAAAGAAACCTATGGACAATCGTCTTTTTTCAGACAACCCTAATGGGAAATGTAACGGGTATATATTCAACTGCCCGGACTTTAGTGTAGGACACGTTAAATATGTTCCAATTAGTTTAACTACTTTCACAGTTATTCCGAACACCATGAGAGTGTTGGACAATATTTCTCTCACTAAACGTAGTATTGCTCTAAGTTTAGATGTGAAGTAGCCCTATAAAGTTGCAGATTAATTACAAAACAAGTGCAGAGCCAGAATTATTCAGCCATACTTGCTGCCAGTAAAGTCTAACTCTTGCACTTGTGGTTCTTAGAATGGAAGAGCACGTATTATGGACTGCTATTTCGGACTCAGCTGACGTTATGACTACGCAATTAGAGATACACCGATCACAAATATAAAGCAATATTAGTTTTCTGTAAAACGAAAATTCTTACTGGATCTTTTTATTTCCTCCTCCTTCTCCTCTTCGAACATTCAAACCTGTAGACGTTCCAAACAATAACTGAAGAATAAAAAACCAACTATATCCCACTTGTTATTTTATTGTACTTCTTATAGGATCAACATGTTTCGGGTATTACTATGTCCATCATCAGGAGCTCGCGACTATGATGTTGATTACCACTTTAGTTGTATCGTTCTTGGTTTGCTGTAGGTTGGAGGTTAGGTGCGGTTAGGCTGGAATAGTGTCAGAGTTGCAGGCTCAAGCACATGCTTGAGCCTGCAATGATGTGCATAGTAATGCCCGAAACATGTTGAGCCTATAAGAAGTATAATAAAATAATAAGTGGCATCTAGTTGGTATCTTATTCTTCAGTTATCAAAATGATGCGCGTTCCAATAAACATCAGGTTCCAAACAATATTTTTTCCGTCCATTCCTATACCGAAAAAGGAGTTAGCGCAAAACTCATCTTCCTGTAAGAGTGCAGGCATGTTTGTGATTCCGGTTTCTACCATTTGTCGCTTGATTAATTACGATGCTGCATTTAGTTACAGATATCAGATTAAAAGATACATTTTACAAGAAGCAGCTACTGTTAAAAATTTGCATATTTTACGCAGCCCTATACGTACGATACATCATTTCACTGTCCTAGATTAGGAGATGCTAATGTTCCTTGTACGTCACAAGTATTTGTGTCCGCCAAGCTATTACTGATGACGTCAAAGCACTCAAACCCGTCAGGATGGCCTTGTTTCTTAGGGGGAAAAATATTTTTAAAAGTTATGTGAAAATACACCAATTTTTTTAAGCGTTGAAATGAGGAGAAGCAGGTTGCCTCCACCCTGCATACCGGACAGTCATCCACACAGAATAACAAGTAACAAGTGTCGCATAAACACAGTTGTTTCTACTGATGATGGGCCCATAGAAGCCCAAAACATGTATAGATTGATAAATATAGACATACCAAGAGCAAATTGTGCACCAGGTTGCTTTTATTGTCAAGATTATACAGAGACGCACGGTCAGCAAAACATAAAATAAGAATCTCAGTTTAAGACTGCAACATTTTCAAATAAAACCAAATTTCACCATGCATGAAAACTTGTATATGCAATGATCCTTTGCCACACGTGAAAGGAACCGACCGAAGTGAAGGGACACCCCGAAGGATTGTCTAATTAAATACTGTTCAGAGCATTGCTGGCAGCACACATAATCTAGTTTTAGCGCTGCTCTACACCTGCTTCGGACCGGCCTCCACAGTACACAAACCGATACGCAAACTTCCAGCCAGTGAACTGAAGCATACCTTACAGTTTACCCTAGTGCCAGGACACTGCACCACAGAAAAATGCACATTCATGCAGCATATTATCCCATTATTCCATTACTATACTCTGAACCTCAATATTGTCTAACGCATCACTAATTACATTGCATCACTGGCTGCTACTTTGAGACGCAATCCTGCTGAAAAATAGTTCTCTGTTCCTCTACAATGCCCATAGCTAAACAACGTCTTGTATTACTTCCTTAATACAGTTCATCATTCTTTCTTTCTATTCGAGATTTAGGGATGTGAATCTTTGTCCTAAAAACGGTTACACTAATGTTATTTACTGAGGGGAATGCTCTCGTAACAGCTACATTACCTTCTTTCAATCCCGGAAAATCTTAACTCTTCCAATGTGGTCTCGGTTTTTTTCTACACTGAGCAAAGAGATCTGTTATTATTCTGACAACAAGGCCGAGTTCTTTAAACAGCTTTTTAAAAATATCCGGACGAACTCATTTTATTTTCTAGACAAACCAGAATAGCAATAACTGTTTTTTGCGGAGCTGCTAAGGCATACTGACACGTGCTCGAGCATGCGCCAACTTGCCGTTGATTCCAAATTCTGCAAAAGTACAAGATTCCATTTGTTTGTTTCAGCCTCTATAAACAACTTGTATGGGCCATTAAACGTCCCTTATGTTTGTCTCCTCTGCCAAACTCTCTCAGCTGCAGCGCAAATTGTTACTACGTCATCCACTAACAAACACAGAACACTTCCCCATCTATCAACATTGTCATCATTCAAGAAAACGTCTTGTGGGTAAATTCCAGACGCAGTAAGTTTGAACTTTTAGAAAGTTTTCATGTTATTGAAGGAAATGTTTTAACTCTGAAGGTTGGTTTGCTTTTAAGTTAGGCGCGAATGTGAACATGAAAATAAGCGATATGTCTTGGCTAGTCTGCAGAAAGCGCCCGGTACTCCTTTGAAGTAAAGGTAAAGGTAAAGTGATCCCGTTACAGGGATTGTGTGACCCAGAGGGTGGGTAGAGGTATAGCTCTACTCTTCCATGACCGCGGCATTAGAAGGGG
>Ga0136643_10008985_pt1 | contig 14666 bp, 5 predicted proteins | sample TergutLab28metaG_FD_96883 | JGI IMG/M metagenome (GOLD analysis project Ga0136643, IMG submission 96883) | Labiotermes labralis P1 segment gut microbial communities from Petit-Saut dam, French Guiana - Lab288 P1 (version 3) (version 3) | ecosystem: Host-associated > Arthropoda: Insects >... | reverse complement strand
TTCGGTTATAAAAACCAATCAGTTTATGCTGTAAGTGGAACAAGTCGCTGTTTGTTCTCAGATAAATACAAAACACATAAATACAGTGTGGGCAGAGCGTACAGTTATTGAATGTTAAACTGGTGGTGCATCACATGACCAGTAGGCTTTAAAATGTTAAGACCAGGTTTAATTAGTAGACATTTTCTTTTATGTGCTGTAATATTATTGATAAGTGATATCTTACATTAACCCTTTACAGATGAAGCGCAGACCGCTCTAGTTGTAGGCCCAGTCCGTACCGCGCTGTAAACACTTTTCATCTCGGTTACAAAAACCAGTCAGTTTATGCTGTAAGTGACACAAGTCGCTGTTTGTTCTCAGATAAATACAAAACATATAAATACAGTGTGGGCAGTGCCTACAGTTGTTGAATGTTAAACTGTTGGTGCATCACGCGACCAGTAGGCTTTACAAGGTTAAGTTATGGAAAATGATATGCGGACAAAATTCTTATCAGTACAGAGTGGTCCAAATAAACACAGGACGTTATTACTTGAAAGACTGTAGAAATAAGCCTAGGATAAGGAGAAATATGAATATTATGTGGGATGTGCGTTACATTTCTGAAGAGGCAAGACAAATTATAACTTGGCGACGTCTTCCTTGTAATTACGGTTTGTTTGATGCTTGGGAAATTAGTAACAGAAGCGTCAACAGTAGGGATTACGCGATATTTTGGAAATATGCTGACGGAAAACATATCTAAATTTGAACATAATAGATTATTTTAGGTAATAACCCATGACTTGAAGGAGTTATCCAGTAAGGTTCTATTCTAGAAAAGATTAAAAGACTCTGTTTATTCTAAGGAAAATTACTTTTAAGTTTTAACTGTAGGAAGTGTGTGTTTTCATCAAGATTAGATGATGCAGGACAAATCCATTTTCAGTACGCCGTAATGATGGAGATCCTTCATTCCTTCATCCATTTATGTGGGAGGTTCTTTGTGCAGAATCTGAGTTAACATTATTAGAGAATTGAAACAATTAGGCCCTCTTTTGAAGAACTGATGAATCAGCAGATGCGCTTTACGTAGCAGAATTAGACAATTCTCTGTAGATAAAAGCTTTCCTGATTACCCTCTTTTTCTGTTATTTGAAGTTGTTTGCATATCGGAGAGACGAACTATTTAGTACCTCCTTTCATTCTTTCATTGTCCTTAGTGAATTACGCAAAGAAGTAACTGGCAGACAATGTGTCTTCTTTTCCCTGTAATTGTGTTTCATTTGTACGTCGCTTATGGGATTTCAGTAAAATTTACAAGTAATTGAAATAGGCAATTTACATTGCGAATAATTCGCACGTAAAAACAATAAAATATTTAATCAAAACAAAACCATAAGATATTTAATCAAAACGTAATTATACAATATGTAACCAGAGCCAAAAAATTCAATATTTAGTCAATATTTCATCAACAAAGATTTATTTATTTATTTATTTATTTATTTATGTAAGGTACTTCTCAGTACAGAGAGGTGTTACCAATCTATCATTTTTGTACGTATGTTGTCTACATTCAGTAACTGCAACGGCGACCTTGTCACATGCATATTGTTGGGAAAATGCCACACAGAACTGGCCATGGGGAAAAAACAGGCGGTGATGCATACATTCAAGCACATTTAAGCATCTACTCTTGAACTTCGTTAATTGTGGTAGGAAACGCGATATCGATCGGAAATCGTCTTCTGTGCAGTTTGAAGAGAATAGTAGGACGTGATGGACATAACCGAATCCTGGGTATTAGGATAGTCTTTCTATAGCCGGGATTTCCGCTGCTATGCAATGCTCGTGCAAGCCTCTTACGATCATGTGCTGCTCCCACAGGAGGACAAGGGAAGTCAACATGTTTTATTCACTTCCCACGGCTTCCAGTAGCGGTAGCACTTACTACCTGCCAACGCAATGGAGCGGAGCCTTTCTTGAGAAGCTAACCGGTTCTCAGGTAGTCAAGAAATTTCCCGCATTTTGTGGAAACCGAAGGTTCATTACCGCATTCACACGCGCATTTTTAATTGTTAATATTAGACTTTTAATAAAAACAGTTTTTAGATCGTATTAATGAACACAAATGAAAATGCCTTCAATGACGACTCATAAGCTTTCTACAAATGTTTATCTGAAATGATACGTTAGGCAGTTTATCTTACCGTAATAATATACGCGATCCTTGTCAGTCCATTTTACTTCTAAAATTATATTTATTACGCCGTGTAGCCTTGTGGGATTTCAGAGATGTTTCGGAGGAATGTACGAGTACCTACTGCCCATTTCTTCTACTCTCAAGATGGAGGTATTATATTCCTCCAGTACATTGAATTGCCACAAACGCTGGCAACAGATAAGAGATTGGAACGAAAAAGAACAGAAATTAGTGTATGACGTAAGATTGAGGTGCGTTCGTTTAACCATTGTTGCAGTGGAAAACAACAAATATGACATATTCTGAGAGTGTTTTTTTAGGCTTAGGTACCCAGGATTCAATGCGCATATATGTGGCCTGCCCGGCACTACAACATTTTTTCCACATTATTACATTAACGACAAGATTTTCGAAAAAAGCTGTTTAGCAGATATATGTGTTTTGATTTTGTCTACAACGTTTGTCTGAAACGTTTCTCACTTTAAGAATAACTGAGCGAAATATGATCATAAATGTGTATGGTCTGCACGTAAAATACCAGTTATTCTTGTCACATTTTAATGAATTTTGAATTTCCTCGATAGATTTTAGAAAAGTATTAAAACTTAAAATTCAATGAAAACTCGTCCGGAGCCGAGTTGTTCCGTGCTGTTGGTCTGACGGGCAGACAGACAGACATGACGAAGCTAATAGTCGTTTTTCGCAATTTTGCGAGCGCGTCTGAAAATGTAATGTATATTATCATATCGGTGTTTCTGACATATTTTTTAAACATATAGTGTCCGTTATCATAAAGAAGTGTCTTGTTATGCTTCGTATGTAAATTGAGTTATCAATATTTCAACAACAAATTATTACGGACACATTTGAGGATTTTCATATTCTTATCACTGACAGACTGTAAGACAGAAGGCATTTTTTGTCCGGAAAGTCCTAATACCAGTTAGCTCAACTAATTTTTTTCTTGAATTTGTATTAGTATTCACACTGTTTATAATTAAAAAACCATAATATCCAACAAAATGCGAGAGTTTGATATTTGAGACATTATATCTCCAAAATATTCCAGTCCATTCTGGATCATTTCAGGGACGTCACATCCGGTAATACGTATAAACCATGAAATAATATTAAAACAAACTTAATTTTCGAGTTAAAACTGATTTTGTTACGAATTTTGGTATCTGGATCTATTTTATGATGAACGTTGATATGTAGAACTCATAGATGCAGATATATGAAGAATATTCCATATGAAGTAGACTGAATAGTATATTATATTAATATTGTAAAATTCTCCCTGAAGATGGTCCATAATAGATCGAAACAGGTGGGAGGTAGAATGTGTTAATTGTAAAAACCTATGCACTTAGTTATTCACATTTTGTTGGCTATTATATTATAGATGGCCTATGAATGTAATGCAGGCTTCCAAATGCAAATTAGTCAAAACTGAATGGCTTAATGTATAATCTACGAGTTCTATCCAAATTGTCTATTTAACCATAATCACGAAATCAAAATTATAATCGTCTCTTGTCTCTAAAGACCCCTGATCTTCAATAAAAGTCTCCAGTTTTATACCATTCTTATCACAAGGACAAGGTGGTGAACCCTGGAGACACTTTAACAGTGATTTCTTTCTCTTCTTGAAATAATGGGTCTGTCACTTCTGTCACAGATTCCTTTTTTCAAGTACACTCCTACAACACTTTCTGGCATCTTTGTTGATCTTGCTAGACTAAAATTAATATTTTAGGTTAGCCGTCGCTTGTTCATGCAACTAATGTGGGAAACCATACAGATAACGTTATTTAGAAGCTTCATATAAAAGTCTGCCCTATTCAGCTCAAAGGAAATAGAATGATGGAGTTCATTCAAATAATATAACCTACATGAGAAACGTACACGGTATTTTTTATGCTCTCGTTTTCATGTACACGCTATTCAGTGTGGCTTCATTCATGACACGACGTAATATAGGCTTATATATTTGTTTACATTTTTCTCCCTCTTTGTAGCCCTGTGTGGTTTTATTTGATCAATGAGATTGGATTTACGTTCTGATTGAAAGTGGCACTGATCAATACGGGCTAAATCCTGCATATACCAAAGATATGCCGCGTGATGCCGGCAGCTACAGCTACGAAACTGAGGGTATATGGAAAGCCTTGTTATTGCGTGTGGGCTAATACTGCTATCAATATCTAATTGTGTGGTTGTGCATATGTATGTTTCGAAGCGCTAAACTGATGCGAGTAGGAAACCTGGCATTTTGCAACAGCAGACATCATCTTTATTGCACACGAAGCTGAAGTAGAAGCGATACTTGGAGTTAGTTTTTGCATGATAATTGCCTTACACAGCTGTCAGCCCAAGAGGAGCTTACAGAATTCTGTAGTCGCGAAAACTTCGGAACTTACATAAATTTAATATAAAAAAAATCGTAGGTAAAGTTTTTATTGAAATTCATTTTTCACCAAACCCATATCGCTGTCTTATTTGAACTTATTCGCACTTCTAGACACATCCATTTTTTTCACAATGCTTCGAATAATTCAGCACGTGATGGTTTTGCCAGCAAAGCTGCAGCGTTGTCGTTCGTATGTGTCTATATTTTACACACTCGCAGTGGAATTATGTTCAACTGTACGTGTAAGTTAACTAAAGGACGTTTCTCGTCTAAAGGGAGAGGTTTTTAAAATGTAGGGAGCTCAAAGTTTTCAATGCACAGCACCATTATTTCAGTCTTGATAAAACGTGTCAAACAGTCTCCATTTCTCTTTAGTGAAAACATTGATGTTATCTATCTCAGTATTTAACCAACTTGATGCACAAAATATGTTTCACAATGCGTTTTATTTCATGCCTCTACAGGTTTCAAGCACATGTGCTCGAAACATTTAGAGGCACGAAATAAAACTTATTGTGAAACATATTTTGTGCATCAAGTTGGTTAAATACTGAGATAAATATACTGAGATGCACGGTCAGCAAAACGTCAAAAAAAATTAATGCTATCGTCCAGGTACGGTCTGGCTCTCAACTCTTTCTAGCCGGCTGGAGTTAGTTCATTTTGTGAACGTCAGGGATGAGGAAAGAGAAATTTCTGGCTTAATCTGCCGTCGGTCGCTACCCTAATAAGGTCGTAGTTGGTCACACGTATCTGTGAGATACATTCTACGTCTCTACTAACAAAAGTTTAGAATTTTATGGATGCAGCTCTATTTTATTCAAGGGTGCATCTGATCAGGAACTTGAAGTGTCTGCAATTCATCACTACACTAAATTTTACAAGTCAATCTCCGTCAGTAGCCCACAATTCTTCCAGACCCTACTTGTTAACTCCGAAGCGCTCCAGCTAAACACAGATGACAGATGAAAGCTATAATCTCAATTTTGGCTTCACCTGTACGGGTTAAGTTAGGTTGCAAAAGAATATACTGATTTGTATGCTGAACAATATTATCTAAATTTTCATCTGTAATGAGACAGCTCTATGCTTCTGAGGGCGTAGTGGCTTTCCTTGCTTGGCCGATAACCCCGGGTCATTTTGTCAGAATACTTTGCCACCTGCGTCGAATGTGTGTGCAGCGTTTCACCTTATCCCACTTCGTCTTGTCCTTTCCGGTGACAACCACTGTCAGTAGCGTCCACTTCTCTGCAACAATACTCATCCGACTTAGTGTCTTCTGCACATTCCGTTTAACATTCTCTCGTTTCCACATAATATCCATCTCATTCCGTCCCGTCATCAATGCAGTCATCATCACTGACATCATCAGACAATATCACTGCACCAATACGCTCGGCATTCTCTGCATCACTTCGGTACCAGCGACCCATTATGGCCGCCACACTCTAAGACAGCAGTAGTAACGCGGAAAGTCTCGCTGTATCTCTCAGATACAAGCTGCCATTACAGCCAAGGGAATGGGATTAGGAAGAGGAAACCGCTCCAGAGGCTCCCAAGAAGCAACACGGGCTCATTTATTGCATATCCAAAGAAACATACGACCAAAAGTCACGTGTATCTGAGAGATACACAACGACTGACGGAGAGTTTATCTGTTGAATCATAGCGGCGCAGCTCAGAAGTAATTTTCTTTTCGGCCATAGAGCTCCCCAAGCGAAAGTCAAATTTTGCTTCAAACTCGGGAAACAGATACAGAAATGTGCATTATCACTAATATTGTTTGCGTACATGAAGACCTCTCTCGTACGAGTGTGCCCAAGTAACTTAAGGTGAGATTGAGAGTCACTAAATGCGACACAAGTAGTGAACGGCCATCAACTGTTCTAAAACCACAAACATTTGAAAATTTTGTGCACTTATGACCAGACATTGTCCAATGACCCTTAAACTGATGTAGGATCATATGCGCAATCACCGGGAGACGATTCGTCAGATTCTTCAATAAGACTGGGAAAGAGGGAGATATGCGCGAAGTGTGTTCCAGACAGTTGCACGGATAAGCTTACTTTAACACGATAGCAAAGCTGTTGCTGGTGCAGATCAAACCCGGTACCCCACGCCAGCTTCAACTGGCAACAGTCCTCAAATGAAGAAGATTTCTGGATTTGGGGAAAATCAAAAGAACGTAAAGGCCAAGTGCACTTACTTTATGTGCTTTCAATGACTGTTTTGTGCAGATGTTAGACAGATGTAAAAAATGTGTTGCAGTCAAGGGAGATTGCGCTGAGATACAATTAATGAAATTACGTATTATTCCACTTGTATACGTTGTTAGAGCATCAGTCCCAGAAATTTAGTTACTGACCACGTAAACTGCACATTATATTTTAGTTATACTGAACATGTATATGAGTATATGAACGCGGTGGCACATTTGTTTGAAGCACTGCTCTACAAATTTGAAGGTTGCGGGCTCGATTCCCGTTGGAGTCGTTGAGATTTTTCATTGATATAATCCTTACGTGTGGGCCGGGTAGCTCAGTCCGTATAGTGACTGACCACGGGCTGGACGGTCCTGGATCGAATCCTGGTGGGGACGAGATTTTCCGCCCGTCCAGACCGGCCCTGAGGCCCACCCAGCCTCCTGTACCATGGGTAACGAGTCTTTCCCGGGGGTGGAAGCGGCCGGGGCGTGGGTCTGACCCCCACCCCCATCTAGTGCCGAGGTCCTAGAAAGAGTAGAGCTATACCTTTACTCACCTTAAGGGCCTCCGTGGCCTGAAAAAGGGGTGAAACCTACCATAATCCTTACGTCCGTACTATGGCCCTGGGGTTGACTCAGTCATTTAAGAGAAATGAGTAACAGAATATCTGCTGGGTGTAAAGGCGGCCGGTGTGTAGGACTGAGCCCCAACTTCTGGATCCCAAATGGCCTATCAAGACCTGTATAACCTACAGAGAACAAGGTAAAGGAAACTGTATCCTTATACTGTGTTGGGATAGCTTTACATTTTTTAATACTTTTGTAGAAACGTTGCAATATTTTTTGTCAGACAGAGCATTTTTATGTTGCATGTGACATGAGAAGTTTATGAAATTCCATATGCTAATATTAAGATATTCCATTGAACAGAGAGTTCTTCAGAATTTAATAGTCTTTCCACTACACCAGAAATGGATACAGACGACATTGTTAGATGTCAGAAGCTTGACTATTAAGTGTATCTTGAACGTGTTACATCCCATTGTTTTTAGCCCGTGGGAAAAGACATGTATATGCGTGTATTAAACACAACAAGACTTCTTTGAAGAATATCACAGAGAAGAATTTCTCCGAGCTTTGTAAAACAGATGGTTCATTACTGTGGATCCCCGCCTCGCGGCAACTATATCTTTCAGCAGATATACATAGGGTGAGTTGTAAGTGTGAAACTGGCTGCTACGGAGTAAGCTTAAATACGAAATTTAATTGCACGATTTATTCCATAGAGTTTATCCGTTCTGTACAAACTGAACATATCGAAGTTCTTACGACTTCAGCAGTTCTTTCCCAATCGCATCTATACTTCTCTCTGAATTTTCTAATCCTTGTGTGTACAGAGACATTCAACACAAATTTCGTTTGTAGTTCTAACCATCTGCCCAATTTTTTGCTTCATAAAACCAGATTTATTTATTCCAAACAACAAAATAATTATAATTTATTACAATATTTTGGAGTTTAAGAGACTGAATGCCTGATAAAACTATCCTAAAGATTGTATGCTGCTACGTTTAGTCAGAACGAGACTGAAGTTCTAAAAAATGTTGGAAATTGTGTGCATTACTTATCTCCTATCCTCTAAGCATTTTTTGCAACGCGGCTGCTGTCGATGTGCAGTACCTGTTAGTCTACCTGCGATTGTAGCACTGTTGCTAGAATGCAAAGTATGTACATTGTCTGGACAATTAGGCTTCCGCTTTGGGACTTCGAATTTCGTAATGGTAAGACAAAATTTAATTTCTTAATTTACGTACAAGCCCAAGCTCAACAGAAGCTGCACACGCGCTGAACAAGAATATTAAAAGCTTAAACGAGCGGAAGCTCAGTAGATTTTATGTAAGTTGGTCCTTAAAATTGTCCACTCTAGACGCAGATTAAATGGCTATACAATTTTTCGTTGAGATGTCCGACGTAAGGTGTCATAAAAAGCCGTTCAGAGAACTCTGGACTGTGTATTTCTAAGGTCACACTGGTAGGCTTGCTTTAACAGACTCCTCCACAGGAAAGCGAAAGAGCCTGGAAAAAGGAATACTCCACTTTAAAACAAAAATTAAAAACTTCATCTAGATTAGTGAAACAAAACGGCTGCTCGCCACCATCTTAAAAATCAAATCTAACTACATTTAACTTGCAAGATTTTAGGTACTAATAGCGATACTGATAAATATATTTTTAAGTTTTCTGGAATATTACGCCGTGTCTTTCAATCTCTAGTTACAAACTTTGAGGAGGAATGTGCTGCCGGCTTGTTCAGGGTTCACGTAGTCTAAGAATAGAAAGCCGTCTATAACAAAATAACCAACAAATGTACTTTGTTACAATATATATATATATATATTACACAAAACAATAAAACTCCAACACCATGACTATTCGACATCACGGAATCAAAATTTCGTATTTTTGTAACTAGACGTGTCTGTGTCTTTTGCGTTGCGTTAATTTACGTTGTATTTCAATTTGAAGCCTGCTTGTTACTATATATAAGTTAAGTTTAACACTAAAAACTCTTCGTTTTTTCCTTACTTTTTTCAGCATAATTGTTAAATTAACAGCCACTATATCCCCATAGAGCTGTCATCTCTCTGTCATTCTAGTTAAAGCAACCTGTTCTCTGTTAGGTACGAAGTGATTCTTCATACGCAGTACAGTCTTCTTTCACGGTTGAATGTATCTGGAACATGCTGGTTTCGTTGGTGGACTACGTTAAAAAGAAAATATTTATGACCCTATATTAGTGATCGAATAGTGTGGTAGTCGGTAAAATATGAGGAATGAAGGCGTAGTAAATTGATGATAACTGATTGAGACAGAGGTAATTTTAAGAACAGGTGGCAAGATTCGAAGGAAGGTGAAAGACACTGCTAGATACGAACGCTCTGGGAGACCATCGACTCTAACTTGTGCTGTGATTCAGATCAGTGTAACCGGGACAACCGAAGTATCAGACTTTTAAATTGTTTCCAAAATACGCATCGGTAGTGGATATGAACCGTGTAAAAATTATTCGAAAGAACACGGTGGTCTGTTCACTGAAGACCTTCAGCATTGTTATAGGTTTTACTATTGGTGCGTTACGTTCACTGCAATGTAATTTAGAGTATTCTTCACTTATGTGTCTAGATGGATGTGACATGTGAAGTATCTTCCTAAGAGAACACCGTCTTAAATGAATAATACAATATATGCCTTTTTTTACACGTTTTATCATATGCCACATTTGCATCGAAAATGTCTATTTCGACAAAATTAACTCAATAATTAAATTCTAATATGTGTTTATTTAGTGCAAAATTATTACAATAACAGTAATAATAATAATAATAATATTAATATCAACTTTGCGCTGTCGTTTGCGTTTTCCAGCCACCTGCTGTCAAGCTGATGTATAGGGTATACATATCATCGTAACAACCCATGTTGATGGAAGATCAAAGAACTGGTTTTCTATTTCCAACAAAGTAAAGAGGGTTTCAGTTCTTCAGAGAATTCACAGAGACTCTGGAGCCAACCAGACTCCCATTCTATTGGCTCGGCGGGTTCTTTCCAAGAGGTTAGAGCGGTCGGAAGTTAAAGCTGACAGTTCACCTCTACCTCCAGTAGAGAATAAAAACTACGCCTCAACCTCCCCGTCAGTGTTCGTTGCGTGATTTTATTTAAGAAAAGCGGCAACAGTACCTATTTACTTTTAACCCAAACCGCAGACACGCCATGCCGAAATGATATGAACCTTATTCTTGCCGTATTCAAATTCAAAGCGTTCATCGCGAGCTTTTGCCATGAAATTAGTCGTAGAAATGTGATAGACAAAAATATTACTATCTGTGTTATATTTTTCTGCGTATTTCGGCAGAAATTTACCCACTTTTTGAGAAATATGCCGCCTTTGTCGTCTGTATTTTTATGTTTTTAGAAACATAGCGGGGTGCCACTCCCTAAAACGCAGAAAAAGCCTTATTATGCAGTCATTGCACGCTGTGATATTGTGCTCAGAGAGAGTGATACTTGCTTGCATCTGCAGTAAGGAACGAAAAAAAAAAAAGAGAGTAAGAAAGTAGTCCTAAATAACGACCCTTAATTTGTCTTGCCGTCTCTAGTTAACGTCACTCGCCAGTGACATTTCCGAGCAGCTGCCTGGTGTCGAGATGAACAACTGAGAGGCTGTCTGCAGCAATCTGTACCTAAATATTTCAGAGCGACTGTCACGCCACTCATGATTAGTATCACGCACACACACACACACACACAAACATGTAAACCAATAAAGGAACCCGACGATTTTGACGGCGTTGGCTTACTGGATGGCACAAAATCTGTGACGTTAATCGGCTTTGAGAAATGTTATTTAGTGCAGTAGAGCATGTAAGATAAGAAGTGGAAAATTTCAACACTTGTTTCGTTTAAGACAAAATTTGTTGCGCCAGAATTTGTAAAGATGTAGGCCTGTATTAATTTAGGGTATTATATATGTATATATAGAGAGAGTAATAAAATGCTACATTTGAAGCATACATCTTAATGGCGCTGAGAATTAGAGGCTTGGGTAAATAGATCAGGAATATCTTGAAAGTTTTAAAATATGGTGCTGGAGAAGGAAGGAGAAGATCAGTTGGACTGATCTCGTGAAAAATGAATAAGAGTCAAGAAGGAATGGAACATCTTACATACAATAAAAGGAAGGAAGGTAATATGATTTGTTTATATCTTATGCAGGAACTGTCTTCTAAAATTCGTTATTGAAGGACAACTAGAAGGGAAAATAAAATGAAGAAGAAGACATAAGCAGCTATGGATGACCTTAGGGAAAAGAGAAGATACTGGAATTTGACAGAGGAAACACTAGATCGCCCTCTGTGGTGAACTCGCTTTGGAAGACACTATGGATCTGTCTCAAGACAGACCATGTAATGAACAATAACTCTGTGCTTATAACTAAATAAGAAGTTTGGATAAGATGCCTTGAAAACATGGGCCCTAGAAATGTGTGCCTTTTCTTTGTTTACACCTTTCTGTCCTTTCGGTATGACCTGGTGAATCTTATATTACACGTCATCCATTTTTGGTCTTCTTGTATACAACCAGGAAAATTTATTAAGGATTTTATTCTTGGCACCTTTAGTTGTCTCCACAGACCTAAGCCTACCCTAACGCCCAGTTTCAGTACAATAAGACAGTTATTTGTGAACCCCATTTTTATCTGAATTTCTTTCTTTTACATCTGCCCGTATCGTTAAACTTTTATGGTCATGGGCTATTTTTAAAATGCACTGTCTCAATAGAATTAGTCTCCTTTAAACGGGTCAATAGCTCTGGACACAGGAGTCCAAGTACACGTCACTGTTCCTACCAGGAATTTTAAATCCCGTAGTTCGTTCTATCGCCTGGTTTCCATGAATGTGACCGGCTCAGTTTTTTATAGATTAGTGGTTCTTAAAAACACCACCGGTTTAAAAAACACAAATTCTGAGTTTGACAGTGTTAAATATCTTTTCCTTTTAATATAGAATTATCGGGCTTTTTAGGTACATAATGAGTGTTTAAGCACTTTGGTGTATATAAGGCTTCAATCGGCTGATAAATTTGTCGTATAGCCAGTTCTTATTCGATAGAGTAATTACAATACTATCATTTTGAAAGATTTGTATACCGTGTTTATACGTATAAGCTTTTCATAAATAGTGTTCTACTGTATTTAAATTTCTCATTTATAATTATGTTACATTATAATTATAAAATAAAAATGACCAATCAAGCTGTGTTCCCTTACATTTATCATACTATTGCAATATAATTTTCTCCTTCACGTCGAATATGTTCGGTCCGATATGGTTACCAAAATAAAAGATTCAACATTGAATTGAATTTGATGATATCGTGCCGAATAGATATTGCTTTTTTTACACGTATAAAACTTTGTAGTTAAATAATTTAAGCACTAAAACTAACACACAAGCAATAAATAACTAACAAATGAACTCCATAGAGCAACGTCCTATTGGAAGAGGTAATACTGCCCAATCCTTTACAAGACTAACAAGCCTTTTACGAAGCCCGTAGCTTCATGTCTGTGTTCACAAAGACCCAAAACTAGACACTATTCTGAGTCAATTTAATCCAATCCACGCCCTTAAACTTTATTTTGAAGTCCAGTTTACCGTCAGACTAACAATTCCAACCAATACTAGGTTTCTTAAATGACCTTCTCCCTTAGATGTTTATAACAGTTTTCCATACATGTGTCGTAACCCTTAGCATGGTAGTATATGTGTATGTCGCACCCTTCTAATCCAGTTACAGGCAAGATATCTGGTAAAGCGTACAAACTATTTGGCTTGTCGTTAAGAACCCAGTTTGCACTATTTCCTGTCACTTTCTCTTCCTTAACAAAATATCATGTCCAGTTTTCTCATCTCAGATTAAGGTGGAATTTTGTGTGTTAATTTCACGCTCTTTTTCCTACAAGTTTGGTTTGAGGACTAAGGCAATCGCAAAATCGTGACTAGGAGAGTAAAAAATGAAGGACGTATTGACGTTAAGAAGCAAAGCGTTTGATGCTCAGCTTTTAACTACTTGGCGTGCTGTTTAAATACCTAATGTTTTATTTATTTCAACCCACATTTGAGCTAAGTAGCTTCCTTTATAACTGGCACTTATGATGTCATGCACTTGTTATCAAGAAACTCTACTATCAGCAAAAGCACGGAAAACTGTGGACCATTACAAAAATATTACTTTCACGCCGTATGGTTTGAGCTTTAGCTCTTTCTATTCTGCGTACTGGCATTTCACTCCTTGTAACAGCATGGGCGACAGGAGAAGCGGCTACTTTCTTACCCTACCGCCTCTTTCCTTTTTGCTTTCGTCGGAAGACTGCTGCGGTCGTGGCAAGGCAGTAAGTGTGGAGATGAGTCTGTTAAAATAGGAGCAACTAAAGCCGAGAGGGATATAAACGCGTGTGGTGTTTCTTTTTCTTCCTTAGTTCCTCCAATTTGCCAGCACGTAACTGGAGACGCCGTTGGTGTTATAAGTATAGCCCTGCTGACGCTCTGCAAGTTACTAAGGAGCAAGACTGAGAGTCAAGTCACAGGGGGCTGTTTTTCTTATTTGGTTGCGTTACACATCTTGGCAGTCGGCGCTGTTGATGTTCGTTGGGTTTGAAACAAGGAAACCATTTGTCAGCGATCTATCACCAAGGCCTCAGCTGCGCGAGCATTCCGCTGGCTTGCTATACCGGCTTCTGTTTCTGGAATCTTAGTGTCGGTGTGGGTCCCCCCAAGTGGTTTTGTTTACGAGCATATTTCACACGCTAAAGAAATGACTTTTTCAGATCATCGTAACATGTACTTCCGTTAGTTCCTCTTCTTTAAAGTGATTAAAATGTGGAACCCAAGCCGCTAGTAAGGTGATTACAAGCAAGTCTGTGATTACTGAACCTGATGCCAAGACAAGACAGATGCGAATATTTACGAACTTCCGGTTGTAACTTCCAAATTCTTACGTCTTCTGGACTTACAAGTGGAGTCGTTGAGTCTTCTTTAAGGTAGAGTACTCCACGTAAGTTTTCGGCAATCTGCAGTGTCCTCAAAAACTTCGCTAACTCTACTTGTGTGCAACTCAGAATTTTTCCCTTAGGCTTGGAGTTCTAACTACAAATAAAACTGTTATTACAGTTGACACAAGTTACTTGGATAAATAGGTATAGATTGGAGGCAAACTTCCTCCTAGAAAGTGCCACGAAAACCCAGAGGAGGAGTACGTGTATAACTGTACTCTTTCTTTAACCTCGGGGCTATATGGGG
>Ga0136643_10008979_pt1 | contig 14668 bp, 11 predicted proteins | sample TergutLab28metaG_FD_96883 | JGI IMG/M metagenome (GOLD analysis project Ga0136643, IMG submission 96883) | Labiotermes labralis P1 segment gut microbial communities from Petit-Saut dam, French Guiana - Lab288 P1 (version 3) (version 3) | ecosystem: Host-associated > Arthropoda: Insects >... | reverse complement strand
AGCCGGAGGGAAAGAGACCACTGGGGAGGCCTAGGCGTAGATGGGTGGATAATATTAGGATGGATCTCCAGGAGGTAGGATGTGGGTATATGGACTGGATTGGGCGGGCCCAGGATAGAGATAAGTGGCGGACGCTTTTGAGTGCGGTAATGAACCTTCGGGTTCCGTGAAATGCAGGGAATTTCTTGACTAGCTGCAAATCAGTTAGCTTCTCAAGAAAGACTCTGCACCATGGAGTAAGTAAGTAAGTAAGTAAGTAAGTAAGGTTAGACGACCCTTTCTATGAAACCAAGAGGAAAAATTGTATCAAATAGAACTAAACGAAACCATTATGTTGAATGTGTCTTTCCGCTCTTGACGTACAAATAATCTGTTTCAGCATCATTATATTTTCATTATTGTAATTGGTTTTGTTTTTAAAATGCCATTTAAAATCAATTTTTATTGTCTTCAAAGAGAATAACGCATATTTGGACGCATTTTATATTTTGAAAATTAAAATAACAGAGAGGAAATAAATTGTATTTGGTCGTTTAAACCCAAATTCTTTTTAATACTGGACAATATATTTCATCATTATTAAAATAAGTTCCTATATTTAATGCGCCAAAGAATTTACAGCAGTGAAGTATGCAGAAATAATTAAATATATTCGGTAAATTGCAGGCATTTACTTTACGATTTACGCAGCATTGTGAAACGGCGTCGCTACAGCACAAATTTCACGCGTTCTTTAGTTTCACAAATTAACGTTTGTGACTGAATTCCATTGTTTGGGAAACCTCATTCGTTGCTGTCAGTCAGACGCTAGTAGAAATATATTCTGCTGAAACGGTGTAACTTCCAAAATAATCACCAGCAAGTGAGCAAACATTAGATGGTTTCAGATACACGTTTCTTCGAATTTCAAGAAACTTAATTATGAGAAAGGACTCTGAGGTTTAAATGTCACCGGACAGTATTAGGAGAGTTTTCTATTCTTCATTCTTCGAATCTTCCTCTTCTGCTTTTCATCCCAGTTTTATTTCTTTATGTGCTTCCATTTCTCCTGGGCTATTTCCTTTTTTCTTTTTCTTTCATTCTTCCATTTCTTTAGTTTTCATTTCTTCCATTTTTCTCTACCTTGTTTTTTTCTTTCTTTTTTCAGTCCCTCGTTTCTCCTTACCTCCATTCTTGCTAGATTTCTTTCTGTCTTTCTTTTTATATTTCATTCCTCTTAATTCTTCCTTTTTGTCTTTCTCTCGTTCGGACGTTACTACGCTCAGCATAATTAATCAATGGCCTGGCAGTCACAATACAGAAGTAATTTAATTAACGTCTGCACGGATGCGGCTGGACCCCCAACAGCGACGATGTTGACGGAATATAGGACTGCTAATTACGGCAAACATAAGGCACTCATCTTTCAACAACTGCACAGAAATATTCATGATACAGTTCCTTTGCACAAAGTACATTACTTTATGAGATCGTTGTGTCTGTCTGATTGTCTCCACTTGTGATCTCCGTTAAGAATTGAAAGGAGTCTGCTAAAGTGGTTGCAGGATCTGCACTTTCTATTTCGGTTCGTATCACCACAACAAAAGCACAACATTGAAAATATTATTATAAACGGAACTGAATGTCAAGACAGATATTTGTTAACCTCTACAGTCTTCGACATTTTGATGCCTAAATATATACAACGAATTTGATGACCCAATAATACTGTAATTCAAGAAGTACACTGCTGTTTTTAACACTGGATAGCCAATATATTAATTATCATTTATCGTTCTTTGTACTGGAAATTTATTGTTTGTGTAATGTAAATTTTAACGTAATTCCTACATTCACATGCATAAAATCGTAAGGACCAATTTATTGTTGTGAGTTTTAAGCTATTTGGTTGTTAGTTCCCTTGAGGATGGCGACCAGCGAAACATGTAGGAACTAAACAAGGTGAAATATATATATATATATATAAGTATGTCAATCACTTGCATTTTATGGTATTAACAAACTTTAAAAATGACTCAAAATATCTGCGATGTGATGCATTGTGGACCGGTGAATGTTTACTGATGTGTCAGAGGAGCTTATTGCTTTCTTCTTCATGGTTTTGGGTAGTAAAATAGACTATTCAAACCGTGAAGACAGGGACAAAAGCTCCTCAAAAAAAGTCGGTTACTACTTAGCAAGTTATAAAATTCTCTTCATGAGCACCGGTAAGTTAAGTTCAATCCTCGAAATAAAATAGTTTTCTAACTGTGGTTATAGTATCTCAGTAACATTTGTTTATCTACAGTATTGAACATGAAGGCCAATGTATAAATACCGCTTAGAACAATCGCAAATAACGCGTTAAAACACAATTGGAAGGAAAAACAGCCTAAAGAATTTTTGCAGAGGAAGTGTTTCGAAGTATACATTGCAGTTGGGCGGTAAAGCCAGTACATAAACGTTATGAACTTGAGAGATAAAATCGCCTAAATAACATCAGGACGGATGGGTCAAGAACTAGATATTATGGATATTTAGATGGAGTATTCAGAAAGTTCCTTATTCCTACCTTGTTATTTGGTCACTAATTTACATCGTTCATAATTTTACTGCCTAAGTAATTCATTTGTTATTCACAAAGTTCCTAAGTAACTATTTTTATTTATAGTTTATCAGGTTGCTTTACCCATTTCTCAGTTTCTGCTGGTGCCTTGTATTTAATTGTAAACCGTAAACGCAATTTTACGAATCGAATTCAAGCATACATCAGTCTCCGCGCAGATTCCTTATACTATACTTACCACTTCGGGTTTCATGAAATGAACCCCTACCCTTTTAGATTGTTAAAGGAGAATAAAATTAGCCTATAAAATAAGACATCCTTCCAACATTAGATGAAAAAACTACGCTATCTCTTATCAGGAAACTCCATTCCATTTGTACTGTAACGGTGGATAGAGACAGCTGGAACTGTATACAAATGAGTGCGGTATTGGACTGACTAATGCAAAATACTGCGGTAATAGTGCTCTTCTCGAATTTACCAACCCGTCTGCAGCGCAACTTACAGTCTGCCTACTCACTCACCCTTCATTCATTGGCATAGGGCAACAATCCGCAGGCTGCGTGGCCTCGTAGCTGCAGACAGCAGCTTGTAAACATTATCGCGGTGTTTACGGTTATCCAATATACGGGGCGCACAACGTATGGAGGAGAGAGTGTGACGGTGATATCAGAAGGATTAACAGCCTGTACAATCGTGTCTCAAAGTTTTTACTGTATCACTCTACAGGTGTTCAAATGGACTAGAATATTTTTTATTCAGAATGAAATAGACTTTAAATTAAAATTTCTCAGAAATTACTAATTGGTGCCAACAACTATATCCAGGATCGATGGGTGAGAAAATGCAGATAATTTTACTTTTCATACTTCAAATATTACTATATTGGAATCTTTATGAACGCTTGTCTTATTGTACGGTATTCAGCAGTATGGTAAAGTGATTTTTTTTTCAGTGATGATATATTTTTCGCAATGTATTTACGGGTAAAAACAAAGTAGCTGTTGAGGTTAAATTGTAGTTCCTAGATTTAAAAAAGTAGTTCTGTAAAATACCTACTACGTTGGCCATGTCTTTTACACAGTCTGCTCGCTACAAGCAACCCATCCTCCCCAAACTATATGTTTGATCCACTTTGGAGATGTTAAAGTAAACTTATATTGGAGTATGTAAGATATTTTGTGCTAGGATGAAGCTAATCGGTATTGAAATACTGTGAAGTACGTAGAATGTTCTTATGAACGGCCGCTGTAAATTACTGAATCAGTACTGTAATATAATTTTCTTCGTTTGCAGTTCTGGTACGCCCGCCAAGTATTTGAACGTTGTTTGACAGTTATAAATCAGTATCATATACGGAAATTTCACTGTAGAGCTGTTAGTGTCTGTTCTGCTCCTGTGCTATATTCAGTAGTTTTCGTGAAGAAACTTTTGTTGAAATAGTACAATATATGTAGCAGACAAGTGCATTAAAACATGCAAAAATTATGTTATTACTTTTATACTGTCTACTGCCTGATAGAATTCAGTAATGCTAAACATACCCGGACAAAATTCTGCACATGAAATTAGAAGGAAATATGCTATCTATAATAATTTAATGTTCTTCAATTACGAATAGGTACTGGCGTGATTTCAGGCTTCGGCTGCGGTGTAACTGAGATCTTTGATCTTCTGGGATGTTACGTGGCGTAGTTTGGCAGTTTATACCGTAGTTTTGGGATAACATATCGGTCCCATCTTTCAAGGGTCTCCTTGGAACGCTTGACCCTTGAAGATGGGACCGGTAGGCTTTCCCGAAACCTCCCAATCTCACTTTCTGAAGATCATTCTTAATATTATCCTTCTATCTACGCCAGGATCTTCCAAGAAATCAACTGAATTATGTACATAAAACTCGGGGGACTTTTTAAGGCGCAATGCTATAATTGCGATAGCGACTTTTGGATTCGTCATGTCTGTCTGTCTGTCTGTGTTCGTCTGTCCGCATGGAACATGTCGCATCTCAAAGGACGAATTTTTATGGAATTTGATTGAATATTTTTCGAGGAATTCGTCTAGAAAATTCAAGTTTCATTAAATCTGACAAGAATAACAGATACTTTACGTGTAGATCAATTTTTGATTTCCCACATTTAGACGCACCCACTATTTGGGAACAACTTTAACACATCAAAATTCTATTCCGGAAGAAATTAAGAGCAGATTGAGGTTAGGGAATGCTTGCTATTATTCGGTGCAGAACCTTTTGTCTTTTAGGTTGCTATCCAAAAATTTAAAAATTAAGATTTATAGAAGTATAATTTTTCCGGTTTTTTGTATGGGTGTGAAGCTTGGTCGCTGGCATTGAGGGAGGAAAGGAAGCTGCGGGTGTTTGAGAACATGGTTTTGAGGAGAATATTTGGAACTAGGAGGGACGAGGTAACGGGGGAATGGAGGAGATTGCATAACGAGGAGCTAAATGATTTGTACTCCTCAACCAATATTGTGCGGGTGATAAAATCGAGAAGAATGAGATAGGCTGGGCATGTGGCGCGTATGGGTGAGGAGAGGGGGGCGTATAGGGTCTTGGTAGGGAAACCGGAGGGAAAGAGACCACTGGGGAGATTTGGGCGTAGATGGGTGGATAATATTAGGATGGATCTCCAGAAGGTGGGATGTGGGTATGTGGACTGGATTGGGCTGGCCCAAGATAGGGATGGGTGGCGGACGCTTGTGAGTGCGGTAATGAACCTTCGGGTTCCATAAAATGCGGCTAATTTCTTGACAAGCTGCAAACCAGTTAGCTTCTCAAGAAGGACTCTGCACCATGGAGTAAGTACGTAAGTAAGACACACCCACGGCTAGGACTCATCAGAAAGAGTCATCAGCTCGTCGCAGAAGAGCCGAATCCACATGATATGTTCGTGTAATTAGAAATGCCTACCTTCAGTGCATGAACTCTCTGTGCTCCCTCTCGTTAAGTGTTCGGCAGTATGGAAGTAATGAGGCAGATATGTTGGCTGTGGTAGCATGAATGACACTGGTCACAAACTGTTGTTATCTCCAGTGCTGTTTAGTCATTTCAGCGACAGCAGTGCCTCGACTAAAGCAGATATTCACTGCACGGTGTTATATAGGAATTTTGTGGAAAGGTTTGGGGAAACGGCTATTCTAGGATTTTCAAAACAGATTCTTCGAATATATAGTGTTTTTTTCTACCTGAGAGATAAGGGCCGAACCGACGCTCTAGTGTGTTTTTATTAGACTTTCTAGAGGTTATTATCGCTGAGATCGTTTGTCTAGCTTCCATCGTTGACTGTTAAACCTCCCTGACACGCGGCGTACGACACAACGTTGGTGGAGCGTCAGACGAAGAGTTGGGGTGCCGATTGTCCGTCAAGCAGTAAACAAAATACCATATATAAAGATCGCACTAACAGTTGTCATTAGCGTTTGCTTTGATAAGGTATGGTTTCGTTAAATTTTGCTGAAACGGCAGGTCGATGTGTTTGCAGACCTTAGATTAACATTCGTTTTGGGCTTGTAACTTCACTTTACAACTTTTGACAGGAATATGAGGTTCAAAAAGTTCCCGGAATTTGCTGGTATAATTTACAGGAATTAATTTGTATAAATTACGGGAATTTATACTGTGAATAAATACATGTACATTAACCCTTTACCTGCTAATGTGGAGAATATGGTGATCTCCGAATAATGCTAGCAGATTGCAGATGGGATTTAACTCGGTGTTTAAAGGGTTAATATTCGTTGTCGTCTTAGGAGTGCGGTGGGGTGGAAACGCCCAGGATAATTAGAACCAGCATTTGGTTTCTCCTTCACGACAATGCTCCAGCTCACCGGTCGGTTTTGGTTAAGGATTTATTAGCAACGAACGATGTAACAACACTTGAGCATCCCCAACACACTCGTGATTGGCTTCAGCTGATCTTTAGAAGCGTCTCTTACTTCCTTCTTATATCTCCGCCGAACCTCTGTATAGAGATCCCAACTATGCGGAATATTATCTATTCGGCACTTATTAAAGAGCCGTCCTAATCCTCTTCTGAGGGACTCCAGCTCCGATGTCCACTTCAGAGATTGCCTACCTGTATTAAGAGGTCTAAGTGGACATTTATCCTTATAGGTTGAGATTGGGGCCTGCTGAACCCAGTGAATGGTAAACCCCAAACCACCCTCTTCTTTCACGTTCATCTGAGGGCCCCTCTCCAGCCTGTCCCTCAGGCCCTCTCGAAAGGAGCCCAAATTGGTGCCCCTAGGGTTCCTGATCAGGCGTATTGGTACGGAGCCCTGTAGAGTGAACAAAATATATCCGTGATCCAACAGGGAGGGCTCTGATGAAACCCCCCAGCTTGTAATGCTTTCTAGAAACCCAAAGGACCCTAAGGTAATATCAATCACCTCCAGCCTACCACCACTGCAAAAGGTAGGCTCGGTGCCCTGATTTAGAATCTCTATATTCGAAGAATTTAGAAACTCCACCAGGGCCTCCCCTCTATCATTACAATTAGTGCTGCCCCATACAATGTGACGTGCATTGGAGTCGTACCCTATGACTATTTTTACTCTCACAATATCGTACGAGTTCCTCAAATTCATTTGACGGGGGGATCCTCGGAATCATAGGTCGTTATGCGGAACAGAAAACCAATCGTCCTTCTGCACCATCTTCATTGTACTTTATTAGGAATGCTATCAGGTCCCTACAAGAGAATCCTGGTAGCATTCATGTAGTCTTGTTCCTCGTAAGGATACAAGACCTAGGTCTATCTATTCCACCTGCGGAGAACAGAGTATATCCTGTAATATTCAGGCCCCTAATACGGCCCTCGCGGTACCACGCTTCCTGTATTAGTACCATGTCTATTCCTTTAAAACTTACTGTCCTAGAAGCAGCGATATTTTGTTGTAGGTTGGCTGGAATAAATGAAGTGGTACATACCATATCACATTCAGCCTCCTCCTCCTCTTCCTCCACCTCCCTCTCCACTTAAGGATTCTGCTCGGTTGTCCCTTATGGAGCCTCCAAGCACCGGAGTTCCCCTTGACTGGAGCCCTCCTTAGAATCCTTACTGGAACCCCCAACTAAGGAGCTCTCCATAGGTTCTGATTTTTCTTCAGTGTTCTCAATTTTGATTCCGCGAGATCAGGGGAAGTATAAGGTCTACCAAGCAGAGCTCCCATGCTTGGTAAGGCTAAGTACATCCGGTAGGTCGCCTTGAATATCGGAGTGTTCTGTTATCGGCAGACTCACCCACTGACATTCATCCCTCAGGCACGGTAATCACACCGTAGGATTGGAGATTGTTTTTCAAGGTTTATTCCTTTAGATCCGCTGTGTTTTACGCAAATAAAGTCACCTCTCGTAGGGTGTGGCTCTTCACCACGCACAGACGGTCTTGGGTGGAGAGAGGCTATGTTTATTCATATCTACCACCCCTGGAGAATGGGCAAGGGCAGCAGTATTTCCCTTCGGTAACACGCCATCCCGGGCGTGGCCCAGCTAACTTTCCTTGGTCCCTGTGTGACTGTTAAGTCAATAGATGAATTTTAAATTCGTTTTGCAAAGTGAATTGTGCAAACAGTTAAAGGTCTATAAATTTTATTTGAAAATTAACTCACTTGGTGAGTAAGTACATAACGAACTAACCAACCATCTACTTGTAAACTGACTGACGGCTTCATTGATTGATTGATTGACTGACCGACTGACTAACTAACTAACTAAGTAACCAACTATCTAACTAAAAATCTCCATGTAGTAAAGTCCTTGAATAGCTGTTCATTCCTCAGCTAGTCAAGCAATTCCCTACATTTTATGGAACCCAAATATTTGTCACTGTGTTCACACTGTCTGCCTGGGTCCCCATCCTGAGGTATGTTAATCCAGTCCACACCATTCCTTCCTGTTTCTTTAGAATCCATTTTAATATTTTTGTCCCGTCTGTGCTTAGATCTTCTAAGTTTGTACTTTCAGTTATCCCCACCAAAATTCTGTACACATTTCCCTTCTCCCTCATATGTTCCACACGCCCTGTCCATTTCATTCCCCCTGATTTGAGCACATGAAAATAGTCTTATTTGAAACATTTTTTTATATTGTGAATATACAAAAAATTGAAGAAAAATTCCCATAATTTATATAAATTTTATTTGAAACTTAACTCACGAAGTAGGTAAGAACATTATATACTAAACAACCAAATAAACTGAGTGATGGCTTCCCTGATTGACTGATTGATTGACGGACTGAATGAATGACTAACTAACTCACTAAGTAACCAACTACCTAAGTAAAAATCTCCATGTAGTAAGTCCTTGAATAGTTCTTCATTCCTCAGCTAGTCAAGCAATTCCCAACATTTTATGGAACCCAAAAATTTGTCACTGTATTCACACAGTCTGCCTGAGTACCCATCCTGAAGTATGTTAATCCAGTACACACCATTCCTTCCTGTTTCTTTAAAATCCATTTTAATATTTTTGTCCCACCTGTGCTTAGGTCTTCTAAGTGTGTTCTTTCAGTTATCCCCACCAAAATTCTTTACACATTTCCCTTCTCCCTCATATGTTCCACATGCCCTGCCCATTTCGTTCCCCTTGATTTGAGCACATAAAAATAATTTTATTTGAAACTTTTTTTATATTGTAAATATGTAGCAAACTAAAGAAAAATTCCCATAATTTATATGTATGTGGTGTAGTAACTTTGAATGAATACATGTTCCTCTGTTACATACTGGAACCAAGTGTTTGGCGTAATTTGTTTTTAATGATTTAGTTTTAGATAATACATACACAAAGGTAGCCAGCCAGGATAGTGTAGTTGATATAGCAACTTGCTGAGGGCTGAACGGTCGAGGGGTTGAATCCCGGTGGAGGTCTATATTTTCTGCGCTCATCCAAATTGGCCCTGGGGCCCTCGCAGGCACTTGTACAAAGAGTACCAGGTCCCTTCCTGGCAGTAAATTGGCCAGCCCAGGGCATGAAGTTCATCAGCCACCTCCACCTACCCCAGTTAATGAAAGGGTAGAGCTGTACCTCTACTCCACCTCTCGGCCTTCATGGCCTGTTCTAGGGTGAACTTATCACTTAGCTTTATGTACATTCAGGTAAAGAAAAACTAAAGTTGTTTTACACTCACCACGTGGGCATACATGGAGAATGGAAGTATTGCTGCTCTCATTCTTACCTTGGCACTAGATGGGGTAAGAAGACATCCTCAAGACTTGGCTGCTTTACACCAGGGGAAAGAGCCTGCATTACCAGTTGAATACAAGGCTGGGTGGACCCTGCAGGCAATTTCAACTTTTCGGAGGAGATGTGTCTTGCCCCAGCTTGGATTCAAATCCTGGATCATCCAGCCTGTAGCCTAGTCACTATACTGACTGTGCTACTGTGACTCCAAAGTAATATGTAATTTGTGTGTATGTGTGTTTTGTTGTGTGTTGTTTTGTGTTGTTGTTATGTGTTGTTGTGTGTTTGTGTGTGTGTTTGTGTTAGTAGCAGTTGGTTTTAATAATCCAGATTTTTTGACAAGAGAATTGAATCAGCTAACTCTTTCATACATTGTGTAATCATTACCTAATTCACTGTTGCTGGTGTGTAGCACATACATACATTAAACATTATATGTTCTACATGTACAAAATGTGGCACTGTTTTAAACAATTTTAATAGCACTAAATTTTTATTATACTGAAAGTATGTATTTCAACATCATAATGTCATTAGCAGAACAAATCCAACAAACTGCACCTACATTACAAACTTGCAATTGCAAGTAGGCGAAAATGTATATGCAGTATAGTTCTGTACCTTAAACAACCACTTAATCTGAATTGCATACATGCAGATGTCATATTTATGACATCTTACAGTAGAGTGTGTGTGTCCTGTAGACACTTTCATTTTTTGTCATGTCATTTCCACTTCATGTAATGTCATGTTAAGCTGATTTACTTGGTAGTCATGGCAGGGAATATTTTAAGAGAAATTTAAAATAGGTTGTCAATGTAACATAACTAATTTTATTGATTTAGGATGGAGAGTAACTTGGATGTATGTTTTGATTTAAATTAGAAAACTAGAAGCCATCATCTGGCCAATTTTAAATAAATACAAAGAGAATAGTGTATTGTATTAGAGAACACTCTTTGGTAGGATGTGCTGTTCTGACTCCTTTATATTTGACTTATACCACGGACCCGATTGATGGCTTCTGATTCAGGGCAAAACATGTAGACTGGTTATTCCCTTCTTACATAAATAAAAGGAGTTATGTTAAACTATGCACTGATTTATTTAATTCTTATAGTACATACAAAATTGGCTGTCTCAAACCAAAAATATTTTAATGTGGATCCTGCTTTGGGATGTTTGCAGTTATGAGGTGGTGAGATGTGTTTAAATATTTCAGAGGAACTTGCTGCTTATATCCTTAACCCATCTATGCTGGAGGTTGCAATTTTTTAATTTTTTGCATGAAATTCATATATGTTACCTAGAAAAATTCAAGGAACAAGAATTTGAAGAGAAAAAAATTTTATTTTATTTCGTTGTTGAGTTATGTGGCGTTCCAAAAATGGAACACTAGGCAAAACAACTACTACATTGTACATAATGTTTAAAAGTATGTTTCTTATCTGAGGTGGTGGTGACACCTGCTATTCAGTGTGATATTCAACAGAACACTTCATGTAAGGCAACATCACATTTTTTACATCGAAAAGTGGTGTTCTTATGACATTCAGCACACCACGTTTGCTTTCCCTGTTTGATTATCTCATGATTGTTACCATCATATCGTGAGTCAATGCTATGCTTTTGAGAAGGTCTTCCTCTTTGGCCAGGTTCTGGAGGATGACCATGGGTCTCCAGATAATGGCATACCACACATCGACGAAGCTCCAGAAAATCCATTGGCTTCTTATCATATGTTTAATGCAGTTGCCAAGCATTTTGTAATACTAATTCGAAACAGAACAAAGGAGGGCTTGAATACCATTTCTTTCCATGGATTGATAGCCAATACTTCTCAATGTTTTCATCAGCTCTGTCTATGCCTCCCATGAATTGGTTATACACTTTGATCATGCTTGGCTGCTGAACTTGGATTGTCTTTTTCAGTTTCGGGGAATAACGATTGACAAGACGCAGGGGATCGATACCAGCACCAGATGAGGCAGCAGTGACAACACAGTTATCATTCCACCTGCAGAAAATATTGCCTTTGCCATCAATTCGATAATCAAATGTGCCTCTTTCTTTTTTCTTTAGAGCTACATCTGATTCCAGTGGAGCTTTGTTAATGCGACCCTTTCTCACTGTACCTGTTGCCTGATGTCCCATTGAACTGAGCTTATCAAGAAGTGTAATACTGGTGAAAAAGTTATCGGATACAAAATGGTATTGTCCAGGGTGTGCCTCTGTAAGTGCCTCACTAACCTGAAGGACAACTGATGCACTGACACTGTATTCCTCATGTTTAGTATTTGGGTTTTATACCCTGATACGGCTCAAACCAGCAATTGTAGCCCATACGTGTTGCATCACACCAAAACTTATAGCCAAACCGAATGGGCTTTCCCCAAATATATTGTTTGCAAACGTGATGACCAAAATAAGGAACCATGGATTCATCTGAGACGTAACCACTCAGAAAAATAATTCCCAGAAAACATTTGAATTCAGAGCTAGTCAAGCCAAGATTTACGTCCTTACTTGCAGCATATAAGTTGGAGTACACGACAATGAGTTCAACGACCTCGTCATCAAGAAAAATTTCAAGAATTTCTGTGGGAGTTCTCATTTCGGTGAAGACATCGTTTGGTGCTTCTGTAACTCTAACTGTTATGGGCTGTGCAGTTAGGTCAGCTTTTTTCCATTTGCGAACAATTTTTGTCACTTTCTCTCTCTTTGATGGAGGAGGTTGCTGAGCAGTAGACATAGATGGAACTTCATTGTCAAGAGAGTCATCTTCAGGTGCATATGAAGGATTATCTGAGTCAGACTCAGCATCATAGCCATCTTGAATACAATATGCAGGTGCGTGTAACAAAGAACTTGGCATTACTTATTGTTCCACCTTATTCGTCTCCTGAGTCCTCATCAGAAACAGGTGCTGTAGCATTTTCAGGTGGTTGTATCACTATACCACTTGCTTCTATGCAATCATCTGTGACTAATAGGTCAGTTATTTCATGTAAACTTAGATTTCAAGGCATCTTGAGACTTGTAAAATGATTTCAACTGAAAAAGACAACAAGACATTATTAGTCCTAGTAGTAGTGGTTTTGCCTAGTGCTCCAAAAATGGAACATGCAAAATATCAAACCTATAACTAATACAACAATAATAATTTCGGTATTTTATTTTTACAGCACAATAGCAAAACTAGTACAGAAGTAATAGAAAAAAAATTACTAGTATAGGAGGTAGTGTAGTAAAGTTGTATTTACCTGTTTTTGGATGGTTGTTCAAAAATTCTCTGAAAATTCACATCACTTTTTTGACAAGCTCCCAGCACGCCAGTATCTGCTGCAGTGACTAACTCTGTGCACCACGTGATAACACGTACCCTCAGAGGGCAGTCACTTGTGTGAAACATCAGACTTGGTAATGACCTTGTGCAGTAGAAAATAAATAACTACCACATCACTACCATTCCAATAATGGAACGTCAGGCACAAATGGGTTAATGAGCAGGGAGAGACTGCTCAGTTTACATAGGCAGGCAGGTCTTTGCACCTGTGAGATGGTCAGAAGGGGCTAATGTGAGTGCATTCCTAACTTCGAGCCTGAATATGGAGACAGGAAACTCCCCCAAAACTGGCCATCGTCATACAGTGAAAAAACCTCCCAAATGGTATCATCGTTACCCACAAGTGATCAAGAAAGCTTAAAATTAATGTATGGATATATAATAGGTTATTATATGGTGTGGAGTCTGAGAATTGGCATTTAGCTGGTCACAATGTAAGAACGTTTTATATGAGAATGTAAGTTTCAGGTTATCACAGCAGGTATTGCTCAAATGGTAGTCTTGTGGGAGCGTGAGTTTGATGTGACATTTAGGGGAAATGTGCTCCTTTCATTTTCATGGTGACTAAATTAAGTTTGTATGAATGCTAAAATGATTAGGAGGAATGAAATGAGTCAGGTATGTCAGAAGTTTGAAAGGATTGTGGCCAGTGTGAGTTCAGTAACCACTTGAACATAATTCAGTCGTCCAGAAGTTGGCAGCATGATCCTAGGGAAGTCAGGGAAAAACTTAATGGTTCTGTGTTGTGTAATAACTCAGAAGACTGTCAATTAAGGGGTGTATAGCAACGTATATTTGTAGTATATTTTGTACATAATTAGACAATTTGTACTTATTTTGATACAGTAATTGGGAGAACATTATAGAGAATATCCAAACCTCAGCGAAAGAGAGTCTGAGTCTGCATGAATTGAAGCAGAATAAACCCTGGATTGATGAAGAATGTTTAGGTTTTCCAGATCAAAGGAAGCAGGCTAAAATGCAGTGGATACAGGATCCAAGCCAAAGCAATGTAGATATTCCGAACAATGTACGATGTGAAGTTAGCAGACATTTCAGGAACAAAAAGAAGGCATATCTGAGAGCTAAAATTGAGGAACTTGAAACTAACAGTAAGATCCAAAACATTAGGGACTTGTATAGGGGCATCAATGACTTTAAGAAGGGGTACCAGCCTAGATGTAATATAGTGAAGGATGAGGAAGGTGACTTGGTGGCAGACTCTCACAGTATTGTGGCTAGGTGGAGGAACTATTTCTCCCAGCTCTTCAACGTGCATGGGGTTAAGGATGTTGGGCAGGCAGAAATACACACAGCAGAACCACTGGTACCTGAGCCAAGTGCCTCTGAGTTTGAGCTGGCTATCGACAAGCTAAAAAATCACAAATCGCCAGGTATTGATGAAATACCAGCAGAACTGATTAAAGCAGGGGGTGGAACAACTTGCGAGGAGAGTCATAAGCTTATTACTTCTATTTGTAAGTAGGAGAAACTGCCTGAAGAGTGGAAGGAGTCGATCATAGTACCTATTCATAAGAAGGGGGATAAAACAGATTGTAATAATTATAGAGGCATTT
>Ga0136643_10008978_pt1 | contig 14669 bp, 8 predicted proteins | sample TergutLab28metaG_FD_96883 | JGI IMG/M metagenome (GOLD analysis project Ga0136643, IMG submission 96883) | Labiotermes labralis P1 segment gut microbial communities from Petit-Saut dam, French Guiana - Lab288 P1 (version 3) (version 3) | ecosystem: Host-associated > Arthropoda: Insects >... | reverse complement strand
TAACCTCTGAAGTTGCATTTTATATATTTATTCAACAAATATAGGTACTGAATATTTTAAACATGGTGTATACTCTCCGTTTTTTTCTCTTCAAAATGTAGTTTGTTTCATAATTCTAACATATTTGGTTCCTGTATTATTCACATTTTATATACAGGGTGTGCTGAAATTAAAAAAATAATTCCGGCGCCAAAAGCTTAAGAGCCTCTGAGTGTGTGTGAGTGTAAATGTGAGGTTGGAACAACGAAACTTTGTGTGCAAACTTGTGCTGCTTTGTGATGACCTGCCATATTAATCGATTCAAACGTAATCGACTCCCTCTCGACCGGCCTCTGTCCCAGTGTCATCAATGATTAATCAATCTATCACGTGTACTTGGACTTGTCGTGATGGTCGTGATGCACGCACGCACGCATGCAGACACGCACGAAATGGGAGGTGATGAAGTACAATAGGCCTACATGCCCAGTGGCGGAGTTACAGTGCCGGAGTAAGTAACTGTCCGTGCGAGTTCATGGCAGAGTTCTAGAATTCATGGACGCTTAGCTATATGAGGGAATATCGCCTTCTGCAGAACTGGGGCCTAATTGACATTATGTTTATTTGGTTAATTTTGAAAAATATTTGAGAGAAAATGAATTTCCACTTTGTAGTTATTAAAGCTTACCCTAGAACATGCCACGAAGTCCCACAGGGTGAGTAGAGGTATTGTTCTACTCTTTCTTTAACCTTGGCGCTAGATGGGGTTGGGTGGTCAACGCCACGCCCCGGCCGCTCTACCCCCAGGAAAGCCCCGCTACCCATTGTGTAGGAGGCTGGGTGGGTCCCAAGCCCGGTCTGGGCAGGTGCGGAAAATCTCGCCCCACCGGGATTCGATCCCCGGACCGTCTACCCCGTAGCTAGTCGCTATACCGACTGAGTTATCCCGGCCAACACTTTATAATTATTATCATTTTTATATAATCATTTTATTAATCAGGGAAGTTTCACACGGTTTGGCCGAACGGCATATAGCCTGATTTCCGGTTTATTCTGAAAAGAAAGTTCTAAATGATCAGTGCACACTTACATTACACACAGGTATATCAGCTCTATATTTTGTTTAGTTGCCGATCCCAATGGCCGCGCGGTCCAGGGTATGGGTCTGCGGCTACTCGCTTGCTGATACTGTGGGTTCGAATCCAACCTAAAGGCGTGGGTTTCTCTGTTGTGATTGTTGTGTGTTGTCAGGTAGGTCACTCGTCCAGAGAAGTCCTTCCGAGAATGGTGTGTCTAAGTATGATCCTGAATCCTCGATAATGACGAGGCCCTGCCCCACTAGGGGCTATTGCGTCATGGGGAGCAAGGGGCAATAGTCTAGCTCACTAGATATTCAGTGTCTTTCATTGCAGACACAAACTTGAGAGTTCGAAACAAATTTCACTAAAAATACCTCTCAGAGCATCAACAAAAATTTTACCTACTTTTTTCTCCCCACTATCGGAAAATATTTCATTTATGAGTTATGAGACGTTATGATTTTTGAGCACTCCTTACGAAGCAAAGTCGCATTATGTAGAGAACACACCGGATGTGACCTACTAACAGCAACCAAACCGTGTGTGGTATTTTCATGAAATTCGGAATAGAGTTTATTTCATAATAAGTTGCTGTGGAAGAGTAAATTTCATGAAAATCAGATCATGACAGTCATAATTTACTGAAAGGTGCAAAAAAATTCTAACTTTTTTTTGTACTTTTTGATCCATTTCTTTGAAATTTGGCGTGAAAGATAATCACTTAGTGCTGATGAGCATTTGTATGCTCTGTGAAAATCGGTGCAGTGAAACTACAGCTTCATTGACGAGAATAAATAAAGTTTTACGCACATTTTCTGCATTTTTCTTCCTATTTGGGTCAAATTTGGCACACATATCTACTGATTTTGACAAGGTCAAAAATCTCTATAGTCCAAGTTTCATGTTACTTGGAGGGGTAAATGAATGCACACCCATACATTCTACTCTTATTGTCCGTTGGTGATGAAATTCGGTTTTAAGTGATTTGCCCATAATACTGTTGGGCATTTGTGAATTTCATGAAAATAGGCAGAGCGTTCTGTTCCTAAGGGTGTGAAAAATGTCAATGTCGTGTGCACTGTGAAATATTACGACAGTTTTTAAAACATACAGCACAGTTGGCAACTTGTACTTTATACCAAGACAATGCTCTTTATGTCACAGACTCTTTTGATATAAATAATTCATTTGAAACCAGGCCTTTTAAATAAATAAACAGAATACTGTGAGATCTGCATTCTCCTAGGATCTTACGGAGCGTAGATTGGTAAATCCATACAGACGTTTCGGGATAGCCTATCGTTCCCATCTTCAATGATCAAGTAGCAGAGTTGTCAGCTAGTTCTTGGAATTCTTTACTCTTGAAAATGGGGCCAAGAGGTTGTCCTGAAACGTTGATATGGAATTACCAATGTACACTGCGTAAGGACTCAGAAGAACGCAGATCGTATTCCTACCGCGGCGGAGGCATGGAAGTAGGCAGAATGCTTTGGATCGTTATGGAAAGAACTTCAATTACCAACATAAATTTGTGTAGAATGTAAATGTAAATGTAAAATACAAGAGAAATATTGCGGAATTAAAGCACGGACACATTAAGAAGGACAGATAGAAATATTGTCTCCCAATTGTTAGTATGTTTGATTTGTTTCCTGCAGATATCACGCAGTGGGCCTGATATCGAAAATCACAAGTAGTGGCTATCAAAAGCGTGATCGTGTCGGGTGAGGCTTTCTTTTCATAATTTACACCGTGTTACCGCCACTGAACACCTCGGCACACAATCTCCATGGCACCGTAAATTTAGTAGTCTGTTCTGACACGAAACCGGGCTGCTAGCTGGAACATGCAAAGTGACAGTTGGTAATGTCGAAATATAACTGTATTAATAAAAATAACACCTGGATCGAGTTTTATATGTACGTACATTGATTGTTCGATTCCGTTCTAACGCGACTTTGTGGTCTGCTAAATATTACAAGTAAAAGAAAGTCACTTTGTTTTGTAAGATTCTTCACGGCTAACTGATAGCCATTCAGTCAAAAAACTATCAGCCTCTCAGAAAATCAAAGATTTTGTTACCCCCCCCCCCCCCTTCCGTAGCCAGTGGACCTTATCTTCTGTTGTCATTTCAGTATCTCACTGCAAGTAAGTATACATTTTCTGAATTCATTCTCCCCGGACCTTTTACATTCAGAAAGTTATAAGCAGATTTTCTTCTCATCACCTCACCACCTTTCCAAATTAGCCTTTTTGATTCGATCTCCCTAAAGTTATTCAGCGACGATCACAAATTGGGAAGTGGGGTGCCATATTTTTTTCTTTATCCCCCTACTCTACTCATTTTCCAGCTTCTTAAATCTTAATTATGTCAACAGGATATAAGACCTTCAGCGTTCTCGACAAGTGAATGCATTTGATACTTTGCGGATCGCTGTGTAATGAGTTCCGGCGCTGTAAGCACATGAAGTGAACGAAACGGTTGAAATTATTTTCACAACGACATGAATCGTAGCCCAAGAATTGTCCGAGCGGCGTATAAAATTTAGTGAACGTGCAAATATTTTATAGACCGTAAAGACCAAAAAATGTTCCCACTGAATGTTGTGCGGAAATATAGGTAAAATTCTGTAAATATACGTGTATTGTCGTCTAAAACACAACATATGTACATCAACACAGTGATTAAATATCAATTACATCAAGGTTGCATGTTTCGGCTGTAAAACAGCCATCACCAGGCCAATGCAGAACACATACAAGGTAAAATATAAGTGTGCACCCTATGGGATCCCATATCGTTTACAAGTTAAAATAATTGAGCATCCAATTGGATGCTCAATTATTTTAACTTATATTATACCTTGTATGTGTTCTGCATTGGCCCGATGGTGGCTGTTTTACAGCCGAAACATGTAGCCCTGATGTAATTGACATTTCATCACTGTGTTGATGTACATATGTTGTGTTTTAGACGGCAATACACATATATTTACCACTACACTACACAACGGAATGGCCCCTGTCAAATAAAAGTCTGTAGTACAAATAGCGTGCAGAATGAATTTCAAGACTACCAGCCGTGTTTCTGCAGCGCCGTTTCAAATTTGTCAGAAATGTCAGGAATCAAATTTTACGACATAAAAAAATTCCGTTAGCGCTGAATTGATACAAAACATGAGTGGTGCAATATAGGCCTACAGCTGAATGTTTACAGACCGCTGTTAATTAACATATTAACAATACGGGCGGATATAAAACCCATATGCTTAGATTAATGAACTGCTAGTCTTTGAGAGGAATCTTAAGAGGAAAATTTGGGCCTAAGAAAGAAAATCAAACATGGAGGATTAAAAACAATGAAGAATTAGACAAACTGATAAAGCACGAAAATACAGTCAACTACATCAAAGCCCAGAGACTAAGCTGGTCCGGCCATATACAAAGAATGCCTGAAGCCAGGGCACCTAAGAAGATATTTAAATGGAATCCCTTAACCACGAGACCAAGAGGAAGACCCAAATATAGATGGGAGGACAACATCATACAGGACCTTGGTCAAATGAAGATAAAAAAATTTGTTAACCTGTGTACCAAAGTAGAAGGATGTCGTTGAGAAGGCCAAAACCTCCTTTAAAGGAGGTTCAGCGCCTGAAGAAGAAGAAGAAGAAGAAGAAGAAGAAGAAGAAGAAGAAGAAAAAAAGAAGAGGAAGAAGCTTAGATTAATGTCTATGGTGCCGTCAAGAAAACCTTTGAGCATCGGATATCTAGCTGGTCTACATGCAAAGAAACTTGTTTAATCAGAAGTCTGTGATTATAAATTGAAATGCCTGTTGGTAAATAAAAATCACAATAAAATCTAGCCTGAGAGAAAAAATCGCAAACAAATATTTTGCTAATTATAGAAAGCAAGTATCCAGTATGATTACAGGTTTTGTGTGGCCTGGTAATGAATTGGAGTGGGAACTGGAAATGTTTCATCGCGACCACATCTCGTGGACACCCCACAGAAAAAATATCTGTTACTCTTGACTTCCTCTCTATGCACATCTGTAATATTTAGGGTACAAAATTTAACTGAAGAGTGAAACTGACATTGGAAGACTGTGTTTTCTATTTTATGGCTACCCGGTCTTGCTTTATGGATTTAACAGCCATTTCCTTCTGATTATATTTCATTAAAAGAAGAGAGTTAATTCAGTGGCTGACAGAGGCGCTTTATTTTATAACATGGCTACATGTTAGTGCAAATTAGTGTCTGCCTCAAATGCAGGATGTCAGCCTTTAATTACATTTGATTTAGTGCAATAACCTCTCACCTGATTGCCTGTACCACATATCTTTTGCCGGACGTGGTCAGTTTTATGAAGAAGTCTATACGTTATTTCATCCTGCCTGCACATACGACGTTTCGGGAGCTGAATATCTTCCCCTCCCATTACACTAATATATTCTTGTTCTTCGAGATCGGCTTCATCATTTGCAATGTAAGGAATGTCTCTAAAAGACCAAATTTCATCCCCACTTAAAACGGGCAAAATGAGGCTTCTGTGTATATTATTTTTAACATTGTTGGACACCAAACTGTAAGGAAAAGAAACAGGGTCGAAGTCGTTTATTTCCGAATTGTGAAATCTGCTGGTGCTTTGCATAAGCATATATATATAGCTAAAGCCAGTCCCGCTCAAACCCCCATCTCGTGGGCAACAAGTTGCTCGTGACGCAGTGCTGTGTTGCCCGCGGGCCGTTTTATATGACAGGACGTCTTTAATCCTTCCACTGACAACGCCGATATATAAGGCAAAGACAGTTTTAAAAAATTATGAACTTTTTATTTACGGAGATATATATATATATATATCACTAATCTATATTTTTATAAACTCCGTAAAAATAGTGTCGCCGTAAACTAGTTTGTCTTTAACAGGTTTTAAACAAATATTTCCCATTATTGTCAGTACATTTTTATTTCGCATAATCTATAGCATTCCATAGCAAAGTTGTACATATAATTGTAAGCAGACCTCTATAAAATGTATTTATTCTTCATTCTGTGTGTTGAACATCCTGCTGCCCACATGCAGATCAAATTTTAACAAAGATTCCCGCACCGCATGAAACGTTTCCGTGTCGTTTGTCACTTACCCTCAGCTTGCGTAACTAATAAAATTCTGACGTCAAATAGATGTTTCCTTGCTTGCGAGCCAAAGTAAAATATATCCACCAGCTCACCACCTTTGAAATCGCTAATTGAAAACCTAGTCCTAACAGCAATACATTGAACTTAAATGTGTGGAACCCGACTTAAAAAAATGGAAGAGCAGCAAGCACTCTATTGCCTCCTGTGGCACGACAGCTTTGAGTGCAGAGATACGTGCGTTGTCAGATAAAAGAATGATCCCATAGGTATATATATATATATATATTCCCTAGTACCTTCATTTTCAATTCACAGCATGGTAGTTACTACTGGCATAAATAAATGAAATTTAACAGCTTCCAGTTGCTCTCCTATTATTTTCCTGTTGTGTCCAGAATTCTGAGACGCATGAATAGGGTAAATGTGCGAGATGAGTCTTTACTGACGGTAACCGTGTATAATACTTTTTTGGGTATGTGACGTCATGTGGTCCTTCAATCTGGATTTTAGCCTAAATTTGAAGTCAGCGAGTTCCTCCAAAACACTGGTAGATATTTCACAGAAATAACAGAGTTACATCTCGCCCCCCCACCCCTCAAAAAAATAAATTTGAGGTCTTATCTTTGTTTTACGGAATTTGATGAGAGTATTTGTAGAAGTTTTCTCTTCAAGTTCTTTTAACTGTTCCATATATTCTATGGAATTTTAACCTCACTCTTTAAACACGATGTGTGTTATTTTAAATAAGAAAAGTATTAAACTTCATGCATAAGAAACCAGATCGCTATAGCAGTACGACCCGTACCGGTGGTTGAGATAAACACGAGTTCAAACCTCCAACCATCGATTGTACTAATTTGTATACAGGCCAGGTGCAATTACTGACCTTGGATTGAAAATCTTTGGGGATATAATTTTGTGACGTTGATTTCACTTAAGAGGTTATTTTTCTTTCTGGAGTTCATCTCAGCAGCCGTAATCGATATATAATGAGTTAGTAAACTTACGTTTTTGGAGGAAACTCACAAAAACAACGTGTCTTCGAAATATGCGCTTATTGTCCATGATTGCATTGTGTACGCCTTCCTTAAAAAAGCACCACAGTTGAGCCTAATGTGTGATTTTGCAGGTAAGTTCCTTGCCGACATGACTGGTAATTTTTATTATTCTTTCCTATGGAACATAACAAAGTTGGTGCTCCTGTTCAGGTTGCTTTGATGATTACTTTCTTTCTTCTTACGCATATTCACAATTCTTGTATGAAAGATATTGCTGCTTTTTAATGAAATATTCTTTTACTTAGCTTAAAGTTGATTCAAGAAAGTGAGTTATCAGCCAACACACCACCCCGTCAAATGAGATTCACCTGATCTGCAGACCAAACCTAAAGTTATCCTGTCAGCCACCAGTCAATCACCACCCGGGCAATCTGGCTTCTGACTATTCAGAAAAATTTAATCAGTTATCTAGCCTCAGTCTGCCAGTGAATTAACTATTTAACTAAAGAAAAATCTAGTCAAAGAAAGAGGCACTATTCACATTTCAGACTTTAGAGTTTAATAAATTTGACCACTCAATATGAAATCATGGTGTAAAAGCGTCTGTCAGCCAGATACAAGGTCAAATCGTACTATCAACTAGCCAGCATAAGGAATCAAACGGCCAGGCAATATGCGAGAGAACCTACTTACCATTCATTCAAACTGCCCACCAGTTAACCAGTCAAGACGTCAGTCAAACAAATACTCAGGCATTTTGTCAGCCAGTTAACCATCTTGCCAGACATTCAGTCAGCCACGTGCCAGAAGACCGGTGAGCCAGTTAGCCACCTTGCCAGACATGCAGTCAGCCATGTGCCAATGTGCCAGAAAACCAGTGAGCCAGTTAGCAACCTTACCAGGCACTCAAGTCAGCCATGGGCCAAAAGATCACTGAACCAGTTAGCAACCTTGTCGGACATTCAGCCAGCCATGTGCCAGAAAAGCAGTGAGCCAACTATATAGCCTATCAGGCACTACGATAACCGGGCAGTCCATTTTTATGCCATTGTACGAGAAGTCCAACGTTGTATCAAAATTGTTTAAACACTGTTAATCTTTTGATTTCTCGGGAATCTTCGTAATCAAAATGTGGGCGGAGCGTTTAGAGGCTCAGCTGAAAAGTGGTGTTGTCATATTGGATACAGAAATAGTAGGGGTGTTCGGTTTGCGCTCATGGCACGGAGGCAGATCGATATTTGTGGGCACTGTCCCACACAGTGGCCAACAACACAGCTCTGGAATTTGTCGCATCGTGTTAGTTCCGACTTGGGGGAATCATGATCAGGATCAAGTCCGAAACTGCTATCAGGGAGGGGATGTATGCGAACCATCATTTGCTGTAGTAATTTATCATGGTATTAATTATACACACACATACACCTCAGATAGCTAACGATGTTGGCCATCAGAGCTCTGCTGGATCGATGGTCACTTGCTAGTGTTAGTCCTAATTACGCTCCAGACACATCGGTTAGATGTCACCACTGTAGCTTTTTGTTGCTAATGGAAGACCTCATTTTCTGTGCAGTATGAGCGACAGAAAAAAGAGCAAGTTTTTCGTTTCCAATCTTTGTAATAAATATATGACGACAAATAATTGTACCCGATATTGTTTACTTTGATGACAGATAGTAGTGGGCGTAGAATTGTTTCCGGGAAACCGCCCAATTTCGAATAAAATCAGTAACATTAACAGTAACGTTTTCCATTCTAGTAGGAACACTCAAAACAAGACACTACTTTTCGGAAGCAAACTGCTTCCGTCTTCAGGTGAAACCACTCAAACGGAGAAGGGTTTGAGTGTTTTTATGACAGTGGAAACAGTTCTTGTAAATGCGACTCATTTTACCTATGTAAGGCCATTTCATACATCTATGAATTACAGTTAAACATTTGAGCTATCTCAAAACAAGCGTTGGTATACCTATTACTTCAAATTTGAGAATGTTTTTTAAGTTTCGTCTAGTTTCAGAAGTTACCTATGTTTCGAATATGCATGAAAGGAAATGTAAATCATGTATCGTATAGCACATTGCGTGCGATTGAATTTAATTTACTCCCTAATTAACAAGCATGTCTACTAATTTCTTGCATTTATGGAAATCAGAGTGTTTGGTGGTATTCAGAAAACCCGGCCCCTACGGTCATTTTTGAATCAGTTAAATTCACTCCAGAACGTTACATCAGGATTCTCTTTCCCTTGCGTTTTACGACACATCTTGCCCTGAATGATCTGACGGCCCTCATTAGGCGCAAACAAAAATTATATATTTGACATTCAGAGGATCGTGCATCGTGATATATTCTTATAATAAAAACCAACGAGATGCACTAATTTCTAATATTTATTTGAGAAATAGTGCATCTCTTTGATTTTTATTGTAAAAAAATTATATAGTCGACATTGTTTAATTTACTCTAACCTATTTTATCTTTATCATTCATAGATCAAAATAATCTCCCACGCACTTTCATTTCAGGTGCCCTGAACAAGCATTTTCCCTTATGTAATCGAAATAACTAACTCCGTGGAACACGGAGTTGCCTATTTGTTCATTGTTTATTTGTAACCGTGCTTCTAATAGCGGCAAATGGCACGATGATTAACGAAAATTAGTTGGAGAGGATATAGAAGGTAGCAGTTAGCCTAATGGTATGTACTGTACTACGTCGGGACAGATTGAGGAAAACTATAAATATAGCAGTCCGAAGAGCCGATCTGTGGATTGGGGTTTAAGCGTCCGGTCCTGAAAATGAAGAAAGTACTAAATCCTCGACTTCAACCTGAGGTTTCTTCTCCTTGAAAATACGACTGAGGTCAGGCGATTGAGATATTCGTCATCTAACCTCGAAACGTATTCAGGAACCACCGACGGCCATTGTCCTCATTCAGTTTAAACCACTCCATACTATCACTCTCCCTCGAAATTTTCTTAGCTACAACCGGGTAGAGAAATTTTTGTTTCTTCCCTCCCGTTTTGCCGGTCCAAAACTTTTATCACTCTGCTCTCTCACGTGTGCTCTACCATCGACCCCCCCCCCTAATCCCGCACGATTTATTCACACTAATGATAAACTGTAAAGATATACAAATGTACACTTTCAGGTCTAACACAGCATAATTTCATTTATTGTATTATCAGCTACGGGTTTCCATCGATATCAGTCATCGTCAGGCGTTTTCCACTAATCCTCATAACCAGGATAGAATATTATTCGTGAGATCTCTCCACAATATATATTTATTATTGCAATAAAATTTTAATAGTGATAATACCTGATATGTTTAGTACGATAATATCCCCAATGCGGTATTTTTCGATATATTTTGGGATTTTTTATGATGCTAGTTCCTACAATAATGGTTAAAAGTTCCTGCATATTCACTGAACACAATGGAATGGATAAAATTAAATTAAATTGAAACTGCGAAGAATAGAGATATGGTAGTTCTCCCTTATGTAATTTTCTGCACTTTCCTGTCTCTTGTTCCTGTTGAAGTATGAAGAAGCCTCCCAGAAGCCTGTTGAAACGACGTTCTCCGTACACTCTCCCTCTCACAATATACGGACACCCTTCAGCCACAAAAAAAGCAACGTACTATATTGTTTGTTATTTCGTATTGTAAAACCTCGCGTGTAAAAACGATGGTTTTCACTGAAATGTTTTAGGAAGTTTTCGCAATAAGCATGAAGATGAACGGGCCATGCTGACACGAGGCGCTGATTGCTGATGTACAGTTCGATACCAAAGGCAGAAACACGGCACCTATATTTGTTACTTTTAATTATATGTGGCTTCAGGAGCTGGATGTTGTTACTGACGACATGTACTGGACGACATTCATATCATGTACATGAATCTTCCTATCCATAACGACCCGAGGGCGACTGTTTATTTTGCCTTATTTCCTGATTTTTAGGACTCCAAAAGAATACACGTTCTCTTTCGCGAAATATTAATAGGTATGTTGTATCTTCTTATGCTTATTCAGTTTCATAACACTGCGTAAACACTACAGACAATAAAAAGATAATTTCGTGAAATTTATTATTTGTGTAAATACCAAAAAACTTGCTTTTTTTAAGCAACACAAATACCATTGAATTTCCAAATAAAAAATTTAAAGGTACAGCTGTAATTCCCACAAGTAATCCTGCCACTGATCCATTTCTACACATTCTATCCTTTGAGGACTGCTGTGAAATCACAGCATACTTATTTAAATTTTAAATTTCTTCAAATAATCTTTGATAGAATAAGCACGTACACTAAAAATAAATTGTTATCAGCAAATTAGGGGCTGCTATGTCACCTGAAGCATACATACACACATCAACTGATTCATAAGACGGGTTTATTTCGGCCATCACTGCCACGTAGCGTAAATATCAACAAATATGAGTTACTTGCGATATGGAGGCTGCAGACTTCCAACTTTGTTATCCTGTCGCAAGTACACTTGCTTGTACACATACACACAATATGTATTTTTTGGATGTGTTCCAAAATATTGACACTGCAACGGTGTACACTTCTGACATAAGATGTTTACATTTTAGGACTGGACTGTATTCCCTGATGTGATAGGAGTTCTGAAGAATCAAAAAACCAACTAGATGCTACTTGATATTTTATTGTACTTCTTATAGGCTCAAAATGTTTCGAGCACTACTATGCCCATCATCAGGAGCTAGCGACTATGATGTTGATTACCACATTGGTCATGTTTTTCTTGGTTTGCTGTATGTTGGAGGTTAGGTGCAGTTAGGCTGGAGTAGTGTCCGGGTTGCAGGCTAAAGCCTGCAACCCGGACACTACTTAGACCGCGCGGACACTGCGATCGGCAGAAGCAGAACAATAATTATTTTTGATATTTCTATTTTTAGTTAATTTTAGTCCAAAGGCTTTCCGGACACGCTTTCTATTTTTCCTGCAGTACTGCGGACCGTTTGAAAATTCGTATTACAAATTTAGACTTATGTCACCACCTAAACTTCGCTGAATATCTAAATGGTTTTCCGTGTGCACAAACAGAAGTAAAAAAAATAAAACGCAGTGTGAGAAATTGCAGACCGACATGTTATTTATTAAAGTCACTAGCATTTATTTTGGCTAGATGATTGACTATTTATTTAAAGATTTTACAAAGACCTATTTTACAGCCTATAATTTTTGCATGCCTGTGAAGGACATGAATAATCCTATTTAATAATACACTTGGATGGATTCCAAAAAGTAAACAAGAGCTTCTTGACCAATATTTAAATGTGCAATGATGAAAATTCCAAGGGCGAATGCTCAGCACTAAGCTGTCGCATCTGATACGTTCATTTTGAATAATTAAGAAAATATAGGGTTAGTCAAGCCTGAGATTAATGTCTCTTGGTCGTGATTCAAGTCAGGTGTATCTCCAGTGTAATTCGGAACTAGTCAGCTCGCAGTTCTGTCGTATTCCTGCTAATTACGCCTGTTCCTCCAGATAACAGTGTCTGCACGACATGGGCACGTGAAAATCTGAATGCACGTGGGCATTTGCTTCAGATAAGTAGCAGCTAATTTTGGTAATGACTTCTCTGTTGTACGTATCTGTCTGTAATGCGCACCGAAGTGGGGGACTCTGCCTGAGAAAGATGTAGGAGGGAGAATATTCCCACAGGACATCTTGTACTAATCTTTGGAGTCAAGTAATTAACACTCCTGTATTTTATATTGTCATTCCTTGCATTATAATTCATTATTTACACTTTAACCAATAAAGGCAAACAATCGTCATTAGGTTCACAATATCTTTAAAAACATTAAACTCCTGCATGTTTCGAACCTTACTAGTCCTTCGTCAGGGAGCACATTAATTGGTGTTATATAAAAATTACTAAACAATATTTGATCTCTTGCACGTGTGGAAGAAGCAATAGATCAAATAATGTTTAGTAATTGTTTTACAGAATAACAATTAATGTACGCCCTGGCGATGGACCAGTAAGGTTCGAAACATGCTGGAGTTTAATGTTCTTAAATATTATTTTGAACACAGTGATAGTTGTGTGTCTTTCTTCGTTAAAACTGAATATATTGATTACTACAATTTCCACGTCCCCATGATTGTGGAGGCTTCTCACAATTCAAGTCCCAAATATCTAACTATAACAAATAAAAGCTTATATTCGAGATCTGAGCTTTTGTTTAGAATGTTTTATATTGAAGTAGATTGCAGTCAACACCTTTCCAATATCATGAAGTACTTACCAGACCACAAGACGTCAAGTCCCGGAAGACAAATCTCCAAATAGCTTATACTTCGTTTACTGACATCGCCAACCCCGAATTAAACAAGGCATAACTGAACCCTTAACACATTAGCTCTTTGACAACTAAGAAGTTACTTCTTACCTCACACGAAAAGCAATGCTTTTTCTGTGCAAAGATCAAACGCTAATACTGTTTACTAATTGAAACGTACGCTGTTCTGTGAATCACATGAAGACACGAATTAAACTCTGTGGACTGAATTCAGGTTTTTTACTGTTGAAACAGGTGGTTAATATAATAACCACCTTCCTTTAAGGGCTTAGAAACAAGTTTGATTGCCACTGAAGTTACGTACTTAATAACACCAATGTGGACTGTGTATCTGGAGACAGAGTTCTTAAAATTTGTTAGAGAGGAAGAGTGTGTACAACATCAGCTGATAGCTGAAATTTTAACTTCTGCCACAGCTGAATGTTATAAAAAAAAGTAGTCATGGGAAAAAATTTCAGAACCGAAGTTGACTAGCGATTCGCGTATTTCCTTCTTAAGTTTACAGTTAGTGACATTTTAGTAGCCTATTTGTGGTTGAGGGCATTTAGTATTACCACGATTACTTAGAAACACTTATGTTTTATTATCGCAGGACCTCTCGAGTTCGAAGTTAAAACATGTGGTAAGGAAAATGGAGCGCGCGTTACATGAATGCACTTGGGCATATGTCATACTCCTAAACGAGAATATGAACGCTCGTCTTATTTTGGAAATGTGAGGTAAAGATATTTCTTTGTGCGTTGCGTACGGTAATCATTAAATCCGGGAATACACCGCAACAGAATTGTTTTACCCCTTTTATTTGCAGTGTAATACATTGTTAAATTTTGAAACACACTGTGACAACATTGTGTGTCCTGTATTTGGAGTGTACCATATTCGGATAGAGGTACTGCGGGTGTTGCCTTCGTGAAGAATAATGACAAGTAAATAAAAATTGTCTAAAACATGGCACGCAAAATATTTATCAATCGGTATTTCGCTCCCAAACGCGTAACAACTTGAGCCTCCGAAACTAAATAAACAACATAATGCCCTGCTTTGTATAAAATTAGAGGAGCGATAAATATGTACTTATGCAGGGCCTGAAGGAAGTAATAAAACTGTTAAAAATATAACTTCAGGATT
>Ga0136643_10008975_pt1 | contig 14671 bp, 4 predicted proteins | sample TergutLab28metaG_FD_96883 | JGI IMG/M metagenome (GOLD analysis project Ga0136643, IMG submission 96883) | Labiotermes labralis P1 segment gut microbial communities from Petit-Saut dam, French Guiana - Lab288 P1 (version 3) (version 3) | ecosystem: Host-associated > Arthropoda: Insects >... | reverse complement strand
TCTCCGTAACCATTGAACTTTGGATATAGGTGTTTTGGGTTATATCGGTATAGTTTGACCTAAGGAACACTCTCCCGAAGTTAGGTCCTTTCCTCCTGGGACACCCTGTATATATATATAGTTAGAATTTCACTTTATCAGTAGTAAATGGTACATTGCATTTCAAATAAATAGTAAAACATTTATGTGTGATGCTGAGATTAAAATTATACAGACCATAAACTAAGTGCATCCAAACATCTGAAATTGATAAATTCACTTCGAGTATTCTTATCCTCGACCCTATACGGGGAGGAATTGATCCCAGGAAATGAACCTCCGTGCCCACTGAATACGAGTTTGGTGGGTACCAGTGCCGGTTGGCACGTTTTGGATTACGGTAAAGTCTCTTTTCTGATGCCGTAAATCGCTCAACCTTCCGCACCTGTAGCTTCCCCTAGCCTAATCACTAAACAACTATGCTATTTACATCCAAAATTTATGCTGCAACAAGCGAAGCTATTCTATATTCAGCTAAATTTGAACAACTTCAACATAAATGTATTATTACACACACATACACAGAAAACGGTAAGGAGTTCTAGGTTTATATGTCTTGTTTGTGGTTTGGTATGTCCCTAACATCGTCGCTTTTCGGGAAACGTATACTATCTCTTCCACTGACTGAATGTTAGCGGACTCACATTTTAACCATAATTAACCAACTGATTAATGAATTAACTGACTAGGCTACTAAATAATTCTATGTAGCAGTGTCCTTAGGGAGAGTCTAACAGGTCCTCAGCAGTCAAGAATTCTCCAGCATATTATGGAACCTGAAGGTTCATTACCGCATTCACAAAAGCCCTCCGTCTGTCCCTGTACTGAGCCTGATCAATCCAATCCATGCACCCCGTCTCATTTCTTGAAGACTTACATTAGTATTGTTATTCTGTCTATTCCTAGGTCTTCCAAGTGGTCTCTTTCCCTCACGTCTCCCCCACCAAAACCCTGTATTCACCTCTCGTCTCACCCAAACGTGCCACATGCCCCGCCTGTCTTCTTCCTTTTATTTGATCCCCCGAATAATACTGGGCGAGGTGTACAGATCATGAAGCTCTTCGTTGTGTAATCTTCTTCGCTCTCCTGTTATCTCCTCCCTCGTAGGCACAGATTTCTTCCCAGCAGCCCATCAAGTTTTAACCATTCATAAAGCCTAAATTTCTTTCCAGCAGCCTATCAAGTTTTAACCATTCATAAAGCCTAGATTTCTTCCTCAGCAGCCTATCAAGTTTTAACCATTAATAAAATTATTCCTAAATCCGAGAAATCCGGTAGGATTTCTCCAGTTATTTCCCTTATTAATCAGTTAAATATAACAGTGATAAATCAGGACATCGTAATGATCGAAGAGGATAATCCGATATACTTTCAAGCACATTTTAGGATTACTAAGAACAAAGATCTCCCCCGAAGGTGTCTCCACCTTGTAGTGGAGGTGAGGGGGGGGGGGGCTTGTGTGACTCTGTGACCCGGAGAGCTATGCCGGCGGTAGCGTAGCTATTGGTTGGGCCTGCCATGCCGGACAGGTCGAAGGGTAGAGCCCAGACTAAGAGAGACACCCTGGTCCTCCAGGCTGGGGGTTGGGCGTGAGGATAACAACCTCACCCCGGAAAAAACAACATTGTTCAGGAACCTAATAGAGGCAAAAACTGGTCTGATCTTCTGGAGCGACACGGGCGAGGGAAAGGATTGAGGGAGGACATGAGGTTGGGTGTCACAAACTGGAGGATACGTGCATACAGAAGAGACGACTGGAAGATGGTCGTGAAGGAGGCCAAGGTCCTACAAGGACTGTAGAGCCATGGAGTAGTAGTAGTAAGAACAAACGATGATACTCTCATATCAACCAGACGCCTGTACTGTATGAGGCACGAATTAACTTACCACACTCGATAGAGTCCGGCAGAAGGGGCAGTTCTCAGTGACTGATCTAGTCATTAAGAATAGAGTTTTCTGTCTGCCTGTCCCAGCGCAGTAAGAGAGGACAGATCCGGTTTCCAGATGTGTTCTTTTCTGAAAAATATCCGTCGGACAAAGTTCACTCCAGATAAGCGTCATTCCTAAGTGAAATATACAGTTGTCAGAATCCTTTAGAACTGAACGGAAAGGACGCCATGCAACATCCACTACATATGGGACACTAGACATTTATGCAGGCTCATAGAAGTACGTACCTACCTGTTGTGTCTGGTGTTGAAGCGGCTGGTGGCGTCTGAAGTAACGTAATATGAAAAATGCTTTAAAGATTCTCTTAAAATTTATTTCCGTTGCTTTCTCCCGTAGCTAGAAAAAACCATTCAGAATAGTAAAAAACATTTTCAAGTAGGGTGGCGTAGTTGTGTGGTTCAACGGTACCGTCGATTGGTTGACATTCCGTTCTATATGCTTTGTATGAACTATGCTGTTACTATTTTTAACCATTTATCAACTGGATATTATTCTTTTGCCTCCAAACATTCACAAAACATATTTTGCCAATAGCCACTTTTAGTAAAATATGCTACAAAGAATTTGCAACGTAGGGATGAGTTTATTTACCTAATGGCAGGTACACTGACTTGTTTATCATTGACCTATGAGAGGAGTAGAGAGGAGTAGGGTGTAGGACGGGTAGTAGTGTACTTCATCTAAGCCTGTCCCAGACTTCAGTATATAATTACGTTAATCCGAAGTTTTGACGAACGTAGAAAATTATTTTAACAATTTTTCAACCTCCGCAGTTATGTACAAGTGACTTTTTTTTGTTCTCTTTGTCTGTGGGAGGAGAGTTATTTTACTATTAGGATCCATTTACAATTTTCAGAAGACCCTACTGGAGTAATGACATGACACTTAAATGTTTGTAGCACTAGGAGAGGAAAGGTACATTGTAACTATTAAAATCCAATATAATTACTACAAGATTTATTTTGTATATTTCAAATAGTTTGTTACATTGCTGGTTGACATTACTGTGGTTAAAAGAAAGTACAAAACCGTATGAAATTGTGTTATAAGATATTTAGTCTGTATGTAGCAGAACAGCGCTTGGAATCATTAGTATGAAATTATTCCTGGCTATATGTCGAGAATCTGCTTGTGGTCATGATACAATATACATAATACTCAGTGAACATGAAGCACGTTATTCATATTCCCATCCATAGATATCGGCTTTCGTGGTACACCCTATATAAACATATACATACAATATTGTATACATAGCAAAGACAACATAAACACTCTCTTCTTACATAAATATCATATTATAGTATATTAAAAATTTTAAAAATGTATTATACCTGCACCTGCCGCAGAATTTTTGATTTTCGTTACTGCAAAACACCCCATACAAACATCACTCAAGTTCTCTCGAATCAAGCCAGCAGTCACACCAGCATTTCATAAACGTCCAACCATATCTCTATAAGGATCGTGCTCATGACCTTGGCACTTCAGGTAATTTATAATATTAATAGGTCATGAGTACGTGAGTTAGACTTTGCAGCTCTTCAACCTAAGATTAACAAGCATATAGTCACTCTGAAGTGTCAAAATATTTGGCCACCCGTAGTGGACTAACTATTCTCTAAAGTAGGTGAAATGTGTGTAAGTAACCCACCCCCTCACAATTTGCGTGTCGTGTGTTTGGAATTAGCAAGGAACTTTCAAACATCCGAAGGAAAATACCATACCGGTTTTATTTTCGCAACAAATTTCTGTGACATCAGTCCGCATCACTTTGTAAATTACATGTGAGAAGGACAGGTGTTTGAGGAGAATGGAACACCTTTGTTATAGCGACGGTTTCATTAAGATGTATAGTCTCTTAATTGTTTGAGACAAATAGAACCTACGTGTGTTTACAAACCAGGCAACATAGTGCTGCAATAGAAGAGCTACATTGTTAAGTCATTAGGTCCATGCCCAAATAAAAACTAATATGAATTATTGTGATATTTCTTTTGATCTTATCCATAAGGCTAACGAATTGGAAGGTACTGGAGGTGGGTTATTTTACTCATACTTGCAATAACACAATCTGAGTGCTTGAGGAACTTTGGACAGCATCACAATATCGTAACTAGACGTGGAACGGTTGACTATATACTAACCAGTTGGGATATCCTGAGTTATGAATTCAGGCGATTCTTATAAGAAAACAAGCCGTGTGTACAGTGTTTTCTTCCAAAAGCTGTTGTGACTTCAAATGTTTTTTTACAAACAACCCCTTTTCGTTTAACTGTGTTCTAGCACTCATCTCATTAACAAATAAACCGTACAATTAGACACAGTAGTCACTATTATACAACGTAATGCAGCATTGAATGTTTACTAACAGCAGCTCTAATCAGCAACCGTAACGATGCAGTGTTACAAGTTTTTGTAAGGAACATTAAAAACTCCATTTAATATTTGTCTACTTGAAACGTAATTGGCTTTGGATTACTTGTTCATAATCATTGCAAGTAAAAGAATTATTTTTGTTCCGAATGGGACGCGACATACACTTTAATTCTGACTTAATGGGATAATATTAGGTTTCACCAATTCAATGAAATGATAATAAGTTCATGTTTTCACATCATGTGATAATAGGACAATATGATCAAATACAATTCACATATCTTTTCAAGGTTCTTAGATACTCAGCACAGATTATATATGATATTCTTATAATAAAAGCCAACAAGATGCACTATTTCTCAACTTTATTTTGGTAAAGAGCTCTACATGTTTCGGACAGACTTACTGTCCATCATCAGGAGACTTTACGCTGTAATCACAGGAACTGTTATTCGTTATACAGTTATGTTGACTGTCTGCTAGCAGACAGTCAACATAACTAGTATGACAAATACCTATTGCTGTGTATACAGTATTAAGACTCCTGATGATGGACAGTAAGTATGTCCGAAACAAATAAAGTTGAGAAATAGTGTATCTTCTTGGCTTTTATTATAAGAATATATCAGATGCACGGTCCTCTGAGTGTCAAATTACATATTAAAATTAGCCAAGTGTTTAATGAATTGAACTTGTAATCCAAATCTACCAATCTCATCCCTCCACAGAACTCTTAGCAATATGTCCAACAAACATGAAGTGCAACGTTACTATTGTATAAGAATTTACACAATGAACTAAACACAACTAGTCATGTGTTTTTAGTAGTTTATTTACGTAGGAACAAAATGGCACTTCATAAATTTTATTAGTTTTTGGAAGAGTGATGAAATGATTTTGTGAGCCACTTCTTGATAATGATAATGGATATCAAGTTTCATAATAAAACATTAGGTATTAACAAAATACATATTTTAAGTTTTAACAAAATGTACACTAAATAATCCATTTAAACACAAAGGGTACGATGATTTTTCTTTCGTTTGCGATCTTGGTCGACAGTACTAAAACACAATTTGCTGGACAGTGATAAACAGTGTATTCCGTAACACCTCACTTTTTAAACAAATATGAAAATTGATATTAAATTACGAGTTTTAGTTCACACTCATAATTGGAAACCAAACATTACAGCACGGAAACATCTAATTTGACAAAACCATGTAAATACAAAAGTAGATAACTTACTTAAATTAATCAAAACTGTACCACGTTGGACACACCTCTTACATTCTCGGTGATAATGCGCCGCAGTTAATCCCACACTCTGTATAAGAATGAACAGTGGATTACTTTGCGCATTTTATGTTGGAAAATTTTCCAAATGGACATAGTTCTATCATCATCATTTGTGGTTCCTTGTAAAATAGTGACTTAAATTGCAAGGAATTTTATCTTGATATTTGTCTCATATCTACACAGTATTTACAAATACAAACCTGTTTCATGCACAGTTTGAAAATAAACTGCCACCTATCGCGACAGTATGACACAAAGCCAAGGAACATAAGTAGGAGGAACATGTATATATAACCAAGCACAGCTCAATAAAATATTTATTCATCACATAATGTTGGTTACAATATGATTTTGATTTTCCTCTCAGGTATACTTAACTTATTCGAATAGAGATTTAAATCATAAGTCAAGTTGCATTTGACAAATAAAACTCCTATATACTTAAGCAAGATGTTTGTATAATTCTTTCTCCGCCGTATAATAACATTAGCAAACTGTATTGAATATAAGAATAAAATCTATTGTGCAAAATTCACAAACAACAAGTCTTAATTTTCGTTCGTCTAAAGGTAATTTATTAGAATGTATATTTACCTTTCAACAAAATTTGTCACAATTTTGACACTCAGCTGTCGTCTACACTGAAAGCGCACATCTCTTAATTATTGTATTAAAGGTAAAGCTCAACAACAACACAGGCAACTCAGTTTAGACGTCAGCCAAACAATTTCGACATTACTTTCCGATCAGCAAGAGAACTTGAGATGTGGCAGAAGATTTGCATTACATTTAGTAAATTATGAATACCCCTTTTAACACTACAACACTAATTCTAATGAATTTAATTAAAACTTGTTAATGTTTCAAGTCTGTTGCCTTAATTAATTTGCGTTGAAAATGTGTGCCTTTAAAGCCATCTAAATAGCATAGGATTTTCCCTATAGGAAGTTTTGATTGCCTTAGGTCTGTGTGTGGTATGTGACAGTAATGCTGTGAATGGACAAATAGCTGTTCTATATTCAAACCCATAAACTGGTGTCGCAAATATTTGTTACAACTCAACATGCCACTGTCCTTTATAATTTTGGCACAAATTGTATGGAATACGTTAAAAGGTTTTTGCATAAATAATTTTGAAGTTTACGAGAATCGATTAATTGGATATGCTTATTTAATGACAATTTTCTTCCAGTTATTGTAAAATAATTACTCACATAATGGTTAAGTTGTCAACCGTGCTTGAAAAGTTCAGTGTGTAATGGAATTTTTTTTTCTGCAAGAAAGTTATTGTTGTTACTTTAATGGAGCAAACAGCAACGTGTTTCGACATTTTTTCTCGTAGTTAATCACCAGTTAAATTCTTTGTGTCTGAGTTTTTAAATGAATCCCTCAGCGGATGCATTAACTGAATCGTTGACCTGCATGCGATGGTACTTAAGCCGGTGCGTAGAGAAGAAAACCAACTAGGTGCTACTGAATGGTTTATTATAATCTGCTCAGCATTTTTCGGGCACTTATATGCCCATCATCAGGAGCTCGAGACTATACTTGTGATATTACACCGCATATGGTGTGTAATGCCTTGGTTGCTGGTGGTCGGCGGTCAGGTGCAGGACAGCAGACTGTGCGTGTCGAGCAGATTATAATCGCAATAAAGCATTCAGTAGCATCCAGTTGGTTTTCTTCTCTACGCACAGACAACGATGCATGGACAAACATACATCAAACTTAAGTCGGTATTCCCTTTAAGCTTACGATATTAAAACATAAAGGTGTGCCTGTACGTGACATAAATATGTGTAAGGGTAATGATGTTGATCATCGCTCGTTCCTAACTTTAGGCATATGAATTTTAACAATTTGTCAGAGACAAGTATAACTCCAAAAATATGTTGCTGATTGCTAAAATAAAGTAAAAACATTATGTTTAGTACTTGTGTAGATAACAAAACAAACGACACTTTTATAAGAAAAAAATACACTTAATGGAACAATAAAGAAAACATAGTTTGAAATCAGAATTTCTCATATTTCGTTGCGTTGTTGTGTAAGGAAAGTAATGAGTATTCACACCACTTATCATCTCAAATGTGAAACAAAGAAGAACCTCGATTACTTATTTGGTGGAATTCTTGTGTTATAAGGTACACGGTCACTTTCAATATTCTTATTCCTTGTCCTCATATTTGTCTATGAAAAACCTTCCAATTTGCCCGAATTTACAAGTGTCTGCAATTACGTGCAATGAATAAGACTCCACGGTAACGTTGAGAATAGCATGTCAGCCTGGGCAGAAGACAGTCTGCTAAATGTCAATGAATATCAGGAATGCCTTGGACTCATATAAACTACTTAATGTGGTAAAAAATAACACTTCTGCACAAATTTTTTTAATGTTGTCATGGATTTTTTTTGTCTCTTAGTAACTTAAATGGCTCAGGCGTTCAGTTTTTATTGTGTTATGTTGTTAATTCGCGGTCCTAACAATAATTCAGCGAAATTGGTGCATGTCGGTATCGGAGGTATCACACATAAACTGGTTATAAATTAAGAACCGCGTCTTAATTACATTTGCAAGAACAAGACATTGATATTTGTGGATTGGAGCAGAAAATTTAATCTTACCGTCTTTATTGCGACTACATGTTTCTTAATTTTAAGGGATGGCATCACCATTGTGTTTCTGAAATACGCGATAAAAGAATACAATCCGTGAACGCACAACTGTATGGTAGCGACTGGAGATTGCAGCAGGAGGAAATTCTTCTCTAGCAAATTTGGAGTTGCATTATTTTGAAAGCATTATTTGATTAAAATAATTACTAACATTATAGTTATACAATTTCCTTTTTAGATTCTAGAATTGGTGGCTGTATGGTTACTTTATAAAAGAATATACCCTGCAATCTACAATTGCAACGTTTCAGTTGCGCATTGACGGATTATATACTTTTACTATACATGTCTAATATCAAACGTGTGGGAAAAGAAGCCAAGAATGACTCCCTTAAAAGATTTCTCGATTGTTAATGGGACCGGCGGTAGCACAGTGGTTAAGGTGCTGTGCTACAAATCGGAAGGTCGCTGGTTCGATCCCAGCTAGTGTCAGTGGATTTTTCATTGACTTAAAATCCTTTCGATCGCACTATGGCCCTGGGGTCGACGCAGCCTCTAACAGAAATGAGTACCAGGAGTATTTCCTGGGGGTAAAGGCGGCAGGTGCGTAAGGCTGACAACCTTACCACCATCCTGTGCCGTTGTAACGAAATCTGGGAACCGTCAGGGCCTGTCCAAGCGTGTAATGGGACTGCTTTTAATGGGACCGGTACAGGTCACACGCTGCAAACTACATGATGATGATGATGATGATGATGATGACTGTACATTTCTTAAAGTAAATTAATGTTCAGAGAAGGAGAGTGTCTGACGAAAATGAAAATTTTGTGAACCACTTAAGGACATGTGGATATTTCTTTTAAATATGTATTTTAATTTCTCCTCGCAGACGTAATTCACTGGTCAATATCGAAATTGAAAATTACAGAAGGTTACGTTTATTGTTAAGGGCAGTGATGTAGTGTACGATGTACGGCATTGTGACACAGACTGTGAAAACACATTTTCACATTCTCACGTTACACTTTTATTCGAAGGCTGTATTGTCCTTAGACACAGTCATTACAGTCATCATGCAATTCAAAATATCCTGTGGTGTAAAAAGCGACTTTGAGAAACTGAAGCCGGTATTCGTAAAAGGATGTTCCAGAAAAAACTATCTTCTTACTTCGTTCTAACATGCAGAAGAAGGCATTAAAGTTTTGTTGATCGCGAACACGTGTTTATGTATGAGGTGTAACTTGAGTCGTGTAAGGTAACACGGAGCAAGTCCAGACAAAAAAAACTTAATGTTTGTCTCTTGTAAATCACTCGTCAGACGATACTCCTTTGCTTCGACTTTTCGCATTTAAACTATAAAATATTTACTTCTATTGGCCAACATTTATGCACTATCCTATGTGTATAAGATCACGTATTAATTATTAACTCCAGCACATTTCTGTTATGTAGTACAGTGTTTCTCAACCGCCGGTCCGCGTCCCGGTACCGCACCCTGGCATCAATTATACCGGGCCGCGAGAGATTCTCCTGGAATTGATAATTAATTTAAATATAATTTTATATTTGTCAACATGCCACACCGTACACATAATTGTACTAATGCTCTTTATGATTATGTCATAATTAATTATTAATAATTATGGTAGTTTAATGTATGAACTTAAAAAAATTGGAAAGGTACTGACGAGTAAATCTGTTGGGACCGAGCCCAAGTCTTATGAAAAAAGAATTTGCCGGGCCGCGGTCTCACAAAGGTTGAGAAACACTGATCTAGTGTATATAGGATGGTGCATAAGTGTTGGTCAATAGAAGGTGATATGAACATAAAGCACCGTGTATAAGACATTAAGACATAAAACATTTGTTTGAGATGCAGTGCTGCTTATGTTGAGAGACTTCACTACGAAATCACATAAGTAGCTTATAGATCCATTTGTCTGTTCTTTTGTAATTGTCATTAAGGTAAATATCCTCAAAACACCAACATAACTATACATATTTTATGACAGTGTAGGTCTCACGCACTGACAAATTGCCTAGCCAATGGCTTATAAACCACTGCAAGTAGGTGTAAATAATCTTAGTAAATATCCTACTTCTTTTTCTTCCCTTACCAATAATGAATGGAATTCTCAGCTTGCGTTTCCTTAGCAAGAGTATCGGGAGAAGATTTTGTCTAAATTATTAAATTTTTGCTAATATGATGACAGTGATGATGATGTCAGTCTTAATTATCATCGTTTCCATCATCACAGTCACAGTCTCCATCACTGTCACAAGATTCACTAATGGGGCATGAGGAGCCTAATGGCTTGACTGTAAACCTGTCTTTATGAATTTGCTAAGACAGTTTCTTCAATTGAACTACCAAATACGAGCGTTATAAATAACATGGCTCGAGTCAATTGTAGTTCTGAAAATTTTCCTGAAGAAGAGAGACAGTGGGCTCAGTTCAGAATTTTTACAAATGTATTTTGCGATGGAAAAACATATCAGTGTCTTTCATACCGAAGTAATGCTTCTGGACTTGACACATTAGATGTGTTTTTGTGTGTGTGATTCATTCAACACACAAGCATGGGAGATCGGTTGATAAAAGAACAGCACTGGTGGTGGTAGTGGTAGTAGTAGTAGTAGTAGTAGTAGTAGTAGTAGTAGTAATAGTAGTAGTAGTAGTAGTAGTAGTAGTAGTATTTCCTTTTTTTCTGTTAGAAATGTTATTAAAATACTCAACCAAGAAGCAGTTACATTTTTTATTACAAACTGATTCATGTTAATCAATTTGGGGAACCTTGTTAGTTTCCAAACTACCAACCATTTTTTGAATGGCGTGGTTCTCCTATCAACTGATATCATCATTTATATTTACTATAGTATATACTTAAATGAAAATCTAAACCCACCATTCTACCAACGATATAACCATGGTAGATGGGTCTCTAATGATTACCAAGACTTTGCCTCCAAATGTAACTCAGTTTCTTTCCGAATTCTGACCATTTAATTAAGAAACAAAATGAAATTAAATATAGATCAATTTAAAGACGTTTGGATCGTTCTTTGGCAATAAGGCACCTCGTAGAAATAAACTTAATCATATTTTGATTAATATTAATTAGAAACGTACTTTGGGTCTTATAATCATAATGATACGCATCTTCGTGTAAATTTCCACTTAATGAGTCAATTTATGACAATTGCATTTGTGTTTTAAAGAACATGGTTTCCATCTGTCTCGTTTTTTTGTTGCCCTTTTTAGTGTGTTTCTTTCCAATGCTGATCACTCTGAAGTGAATCAGTCGACACAAGCGGCATGCCTCCCTCCCTTACAGGTAAGGGAGGGAGGCATGCGGTTTCGAGATACACTTCTCTTGCACTAGAAAATTTGAGGAAGAGTGACTAGATGATTATTCCTGTGTAATCTTCCGCCATAATTTGTGTGCGCAATACAAAATAAAATGGAATAATTTTTGTATGTGACATCCCGTTATGTTATGATAGTACAGTATGCAAAATATTTCACAGTGGAGACACAACTGCTGTTAGACAATGAAGTTCATATGTCTAAAACAGCGATGTGTTTCGACATGTATATGGGTCATTTTCAAGGTCGCAGTAATTGCAAAACCCCATGTTGGGGAAGATAATGTATAAGTAGATTTATAAATTATCTTTCTCAGCATGCGTGTTGCGAAGTGCTATTAGCTTGATAATGACCTAATATAGGTCGAAACTTGTCGCCTGTTGTCTAAATATAGTTGTGTTCTGATTGGTACATATTTTGTACATTGCAAAACGAAAAAAATCCCAAATTTCATTACTATTTTCATGTATGTGTATAATCACAGTTCATATAAAAATAAATTTGGCTGTCAGCTTGTGACTGCTTCTACATACGAGCGTACTTTAAATGCATTTTTGTGGAACTCTGTTGTAACAACTGTCACATTGATATAAGGGCAAATCTAAATTTATCCCAGTGTACGCCATGAAGGCTCTTGAGGGATTTGTAGCAGGTTGCAGCTCCACTTATATTAGACACCAAAACTGGATTGAGGTGAATTATTATCTTCACTCTCCGGCCGCTCTGCCTACTTTGCCCATTAAGTAGGAGGCTTGATGGGCTCCTGATTTGGTATGGGCGCTTTGGAGATTTGAAAATGTCGTGTCTCTGTGGGGAATCGAACTGCCTGCATATGTACCTGAGTAAGGTACAACCGTTAGCTGAGCGTGAACCCAAAGTTTCATAATTCATGCTGTCATTATTATGTACGTCCTCATAGTGTATTTTGAGTTGCAGCGTGATTTTGAATATAAGAATTAATTTGAATTCCAAAAGAGAAAGATGCATTTTTAAATTGATGGTTAGAGGACGTAATTTCCATAGCAATTCTGAATCCCCGATTTCAGACACTGAACATGCTGTTTCAGGATGGGCGTCTTGCAGCCTTTCCTGTCCCCCGGGCTTCTTAATGAACGGAGGCCTACATTTTAGTGGAATGTTCTTTATTTAAACAGCGTTATGAGTTACGTAATTTTATGCGATCTTCTGGAGAACAGATGAGGTTTTGGAATTGCAAATCCCGTATCTGGTTTACGAAACTAAATACGGGTGGAGGGGTAACTTAAAGCAGAAATCATCTGGAGAGAAAATCTTGGCACAGTTTGCTTTCCTGTGTAGTCGATTACCAGCACCTCTGTAACTTTTCATTAGAACCCCTGAGTCATATTAAATAGTGAAACATTAGGGTACAAAATACTTATACTGGAATCATTACAAAAAATACTCATCATTCGACATTTTAGTGATAGATTAATGTATAATGTAATTAGTTCCGTTAGGATTTTGTGGAGCATACAATGAACATTGTCTTTCTAGCATAATGACAATACAGTTTAAAGCAGCATGCACTAAAAATATCGTGCACAAAATTTATTATTCCGCCAAGTCCAAATGCAAATCACGAACTGTACGTTAGGACATAAATGATACTGAATAATATTATTGTTGTCTGTGTACACAAATATATTGTCCAGTTAATGTCTTCAGCTTTGGTTTCGAATTTCGTGAAGTCGATATAAATATTACTTTTGTGTTTCTGCCTAATTACTTTAATGTAAATTGAGATATAATTTAATTGCAAGGGCGATAGAGGAGTACGTATTTTCCGTGAGAATACTTATGTCCACAGTTATGTAGGTATATAAACAATTTGAAATGCTGATCCTTTGTTAAATTGCACTTTATCTTATGTGTCTGGCTTCTCTCCTTTTAACGTTTCTCTGCCTAGTTCGAACTACACGTCTTATGTGCAATCGGGAGAGGCAAATATGAGATCTGAGGATTTTTACTTCGGTGAAGATCCATATTATTGACTTCTTGGTTGTGAACGCATGCAGGCTGATAGGTGGGTGCAAACGATCCGAAGAAATATACCACCCCCCGCTTCAGGGTGTCATGAAGCAAAACATCACAGCATGGAAGAATAGCTAAACAGTGTCTTATGTTACCAGTATGTATATAATTTTATTGAGAATTGCCAGTATAGGTTTTGGTTGCAGCGTTTTCAGTTTTCGTACGAAAGAACAGAAGTCTATATCCTACATATATTTCTGATAAGTTATTTTAACTCCGAATCAGGGATTTATACCTGCGAAGTTTTGTTGCACGTGGCCCATGCTTCTTCCAAATGATGGGCCTTTGCTGCCCATAATTAATACCAGCCTTCCACTCTGTACACAGTTCAAGCAGAATTATGTCATACGTAAAACTTGTTTGTTTCAGCTTTTTTGCTTTTACAAATGCAAATCAGCTGCCTTAATCCATGTAACACAAAATATGAACCTACTTTATCCAAATGCCCACATTAGCAGTCATTTCAAGCCGAACTCCGAGGTGTGATGATAGTCTCTCCCAATAATATTCCGGAAGTCCCTGGTGCCAATCTCAACAAAACACAAATCATTCCCTAAAGTTCTGTAGTTCTTTGAGGGAATAACTTTAGAAGGGAACAAAGGCTTCCTCCTCGAACACTTTTTAGTCCGTATATGATAATAATAATCCTCCCTTTCCAGACTTTATAACAACTTCTGGCACTGAAGGACGCCTCTAAACAAAGAATCGATAACAACACAGTATGTGTATAATTCACGTCCTTTTCATCCTCTGCCTAATCAACAAGGAAAGCTTGTGTATTCGTTGAGCTCTTCTAAGCTCAATGGTTACTGTGTGTGTCACTGGTGTTACTGTGTGTGTCACTGGTGTTACTGTGTGTGTGTCACTGGTGTTACTGTGTGTGTCACTGGTGTTACTGTGTGTGTGTCTCTGGTGTTACTGTGTGTGTCACTGGTGTTACTGTGTGTGTCACTGGTGTTACTGTGTGTG
>Ga0136643_10008974_pt1 | contig 14672 bp, 9 predicted proteins | sample TergutLab28metaG_FD_96883 | JGI IMG/M metagenome (GOLD analysis project Ga0136643, IMG submission 96883) | Labiotermes labralis P1 segment gut microbial communities from Petit-Saut dam, French Guiana - Lab288 P1 (version 3) (version 3) | ecosystem: Host-associated > Arthropoda: Insects >... | reverse complement strand
ATATAGCTCCCTGATGATGGTCCTAGGACCGAAACATGTCGGGGCGTTTTTAATGTTTTAATGTGTAAATTTTATAAATTTTATATATGTGCAGTGGTTGGTATAATAATTGAGTAACTCAACCACATGCACGGTGTAACAACGAAAGTAACTACTATGTAGTTTACACGTTTATTTTATGCTATTATTTACCGCTGACTTTCATTTCAGCACGGAATGCGAATAAGCTACTGAACTCTTCTCCCTGACACACACGTAATGTGTCATATATATATATATATATAACATAACACAAACATACCTTTTTGCGTGTTTGCATACTTACATAATATGTGTGTACGCAGGTATGCATGTAATAAATTAACCTTAAGTCTATTTTGCCACACTGTTTCTAATGCGGATGTTATGTAACGACGAAATAACAGGTCACGAATATTGCTTGATTTCTGTATAATTCATTTGTTATTTATTTAAAGACGCTGTCAGTAGCTCAGGCTATATAGCGTCGATTGGTAGGACGACTGCTGAATTATTAATTGGAAAGTGGTGGCCTCATTTAATGTACTATCCTGGAATTTGTTTGGAGAAAATAAAAAAAGGTTAAAATCTCAGGATAGGGGTCTCTGCGATGAAAATTTGAAACCGGGACCTCCAGAATACGAAGCAAGCGTTGTTTCCAGTCTACCAAGACGTTCGATATTAGCGTTGAGTAATTATGGGGAAGCGGTCATAGTTTGTATTAACTTACTATTACCCGTCGGCAGAGGCTCTTAACACCGCTACATATGTTAGTGTGCATATATATATACTCCAATTTTCATTATCCCTTTCCATTTCAAGATATCTTTCACAGTATACAACACCTGTAATATAAAAGGTGTTATGAAGCAGCTGAAGATTAAATCAACACCCGTTCAAGGGCACCGACACGTTTACGTCGGTGTCATCGATGCAGCGTTGTTAAATAACATGGGGATCAAGTAGTGTCTGGGGATGGCTCCTATGCCGGCTTCGTCATGTGACTATCTCTTGAATGAAAACGATGAGCTGTCTGGGTGAATCACGACTCACAACAGTACACTCATCGTATGAGGTACTCATACATGAATCACTTAGTAGCAGGTCAAGAGAAACAAAGGAGCAGTAAAACAGCGATAACATATAATCATTTTATTTCTCCATCTTGAAGCTTTATAGATTTTCTGTTTAAGGACAGGGGCCGCGTAGCTCAGTCGGTATAGCGACTGACTACGAACTGGAAGGTCCGGGATCGAATCCCGGTGTGGACGAGATTTTCCGCTCGCCCAGACCGGCCCTGGGGCTCACCCAGCCTCCTTTCCAGGAGGTAGAGGCGGCCGGGGCGTGGGGCTGACCCCCACCCCAATACAGTGCCGAAGGTCCTAGAAAAGAGTAGAGTTATGCCTCTACTTACCCCAAGGGCCTTCGTGGCCTCTGAAAAGGATGAAAAACTACGTGTATGTAGACAGGACAAATGGAAGAGCTGAGATATCTCCTTAGCAGTCATCCGAGACATTCCAGCCTTCTGCACTGCAGGTTAATGAAATTTTACTTATACACGTTAATTGGGTGAACATAAAACTCATTGGCAACTTAACAAATGATTGAGAACAAGAGGGCATTAAGCATGGAACAAACAGAATTTCCTCATCATCATTCCCGGATCCATAGAAACTTTTGAGTATCAGAGGAAAGCGAAGTAATGTCGAATGGGTCTGCGCTGTGAAGTAGAAATAGAGTGCCAACAAAATCGATTTCTGAAAAGGGGAAATCTGATTGTCAGCAGGTTCGGTCTGGTGTAAACACTATCATATTTTGGAATGCGACGCAGTGCAGTTTGGTGTTCCGAAGGAAACCTCTGCCTCCATCTCATTTTAATCTACTGCTCTCCACGATATTATGGTTCACCCATAGTCACACGTGACGTTTACGTCTTTTCTTGCCAAGGTTACGGATTATTTCAACCACAGTCTTTAATAAGTTGACGGAGGTGAGCTATGTCAACTGATGAAAGTGTTTCCTAAACAAAGAACAATACCTGTCCACCTCCTTATCTTCTGACATGAAGATAGGAAATGTTGTTGACCCGATGTTATCCTACGCTGGAAAGAACATTATGTGTGCTCTGATATCAATTAACTTTAGCTTAAAAAAATAACAATGCGTGGGAACTGAATTAAATAGTGAGAAGTAAACGCACTCCATTAAGATAATCCTCCTTGAGAAGCTTCAGTTGCTTGTGCAATCGAACTATTGTCCGCCATTTATTCATACAAACTTTTACTACGATGTCAACAAGAGCCCGTTGCTGGACCCTATCGTGGAGTGAATCCAGAACACACCCTCCAGTCTTGATCCTTAAGGATTCTTTTTTTTTTTGGAGAAGTAATCACGAAGTGTTCTAAAGAAGTATATAATAAATTCACTAATATACGTGAGCACAAACAATTATTTATTGGATCATACAGGCTACACGTTTCGACCTGTTAACAGGTCATCATCAGGCCTCCAGCAAAATAAGTCAAAAAATTGGATCCAAATATCTTGTACAGTTGCAAACAAATATAAAATCTGGCACTGGATAAAATGTGATATATTATCTAGTTAAAACAATTAAAACTTGAGTAGGTATTTGGCACTTAGGACAGTTTTTATCGCCATTAAATTGTTTACTGAACTGTGAGTGCTACTGTACTTTCACTCGGTGAGGTGAGACTTGTGTGGTACTGCCTCTCAGGGTTTTCCCTGTCACCCAATATATTTCAAATTGGCTGTCAGGACTGGCTAGTTTCTATTCTCTGTATTTCCAACTGGGTTAGTGGTAAGGGTCCCCTTGTGTTAGGATTGGTACTAAAGACTACAGTCTTTCTGAAGATGAGCCCTCGGTTCGAAACATGTAGAAGATATCAAAAAGTTAAAAATTAAAACATTAATTTAGAACATGTGCATTTTGATAGTTTATATTATATAATCATATTACAATGTACGGTGCACAAACATGTGTATATTATACGGAATGATTTAGTGTTTGATTCGAAATTAAGAGCAGGGTATATTAGAATAAACCTACCAAGCCGCCTGTGGAAAACTCTCACAACCCACTACGGAACACTTGACTAATTGTCGTCCCATTTTGAGCCGAACTACGAAATAAGGTATTCCGAAATACTCTAGCTTTGCTCGATATTAAGTAAATGCCGGAATGCTAAATAAGCTTGTGGGAAAGATTAGTATGAGGAAACCACATATCAATAAATGTTCGACGTTGTTACAACTATAGTATTCTTGCGTTACCATTTAGATGCGTCGCGTGTAAATTGTAACTAATCCAGGCTGGCTTACGATGTTACGCAAGGCATCCTGTTGTGTGCTTAGGCACAAATTACATTTAACAACTATGCGCGTAGTGGGCTAAATCTAATTTCTAACAGACATGTGATGTATGGTACATTTTGACAGCCTGTTTTTTTCAAAGGGAAGTCACGAATTGGTGATGTTATTAAGCGAGTTTTCAGTGCATGCGTAACAGTTCATAATGAAATAATATATTGAATTTGCATGGAATCCCATGGCCGTCTGCAAAGCGCTTCCGCTTGAGTTCCAATGTCTCTTATTGTCCTTCATGAAGACCGCTGATGGTTTTTGCATTCTGCGTGGCTCACAGTCACCTGTTCAAATGACCTTCTCCTCGCCTCCTCCACTCCCCGTTAACATCTAACCAACCATTTCTGTGCGATAACCTGATGCTGTATCCTCTTGTGAGTTTCAAGGATGTTTCTTTCAGACCAACCACGACGTAATTTATTTTCTTTACCTCTGAGAGTCAAGGGCCAGGATACCTCAGTCGGTACAGCGACTCGCTACGAGCTGGACGGTCCAGGGATCGAATTCCGGTGGGGGGGAGGGGGCGAGATTCTCCGCGCCCGTCTCGACCGGCCCTGGCAGCATGCTGCCACAATACCCTACTAGTACAACGAAGTTAATTTATGACTGGTTTTAATGTGGCTTTAGCAAGGCAAAGAAATATGTCGGAGCAGTTTTAGTGTTTTAATGTGTACATTTTATATAAGTGCATTAGTTGGTATAATAATTGAGTGACAAATTCTTCAGTCAGTCAAATCTAACCCGTGTCTGAGCCGAAAAAGAAGAAATATAAAGACTGTAATTTAAATTGTGGCGTTTCGGGGAGAAAATTTACTTCGAAGACTGAAATCACTCACTAGACTATCGTGGATACTGGAAACAGGTTTGTATTTCGAAGAATAATGATGTTCTTGCTTCCGGGGGAAAAGAGTAATCGACTCCTGGAGTAACACGCATAATGCAGCTATGTTCATGTCGGTGCGTCACTACATCACAATCTACCGGTCGACCTTCACTACTTCAAACTTGTAAACAGAATTTGAGAAGCTGATGTATTTAATATGGCCGGATCTGTGTGGCGTTTACACCATCTAGTACGCCACACTAAACGCATTTTGGTAATTGGACTTTTTTTTCCCAGCTGCAGATAAAAAAATGCTTAATTAAGTCAAACAGTCACGTACATTGGCTGCGACTAGATCACCTCACCTCAGGCAGGAAACTTAGAAACATTTCTAAAAACGTTTCTGCTTGATTCCAAACAATATTAGTGGTTCTAGGAAGTGTGTCATCCCCGTTGTGTGTGTGAAACTAGGAAAAGTTATGTAGTCAAACACAACTAGATCTAGTTGTGTTTGACTACATACCTTTTCCTAATATTAGTGGTTAAACAGAAAACCATTCATAGGTTTACGTCATGTAACAAATTATCGCCATATCGCCTTACAATCTCTTCATATATTATATTTAAGGCATGCCTGTAAATCCGAAATAAATAAGCCTATTATGCAATCAAAATGCCTACCATTTGCCACATGAAGGGGAGTTCGAAAGGTTTACTCCAAGAAAATATACATATTCTGAAAAGCCTTAATGATTTCCGTGTTCATTCAGTGCAGACGAAAACCTGTTGTTGTTAAGGTGATCACTTGACAGTAACATTTGACCAGCTGAGTTGCTCTAAGATTAGATCCTAGTCACTTCGCAAGGAAAACAGCCATAGAATTCTCCAGTTTTGGATCTCGAATCATGCTGTCTACGTTGCCTTTCCTTGATAAAATTTCAAGTAATCACATATATGTGATGACGTAGTTATAAAGCAGATTAGATGCAGACGTCACAGATTAGTCACTGCATGGTACATGAGGAGTGGTGAACCCGCCAGTGCGTTTCATTTCTTGTCAATGGGCTGTCATTACGAAACGAGATAGAGAAAATTTTCGTCATATATCTTTCTCAAACCGTCACGTATTTTTAAGAATTCGAGACTTGAATGAGAAGGACTTCGTCGTAGATCCAGGCGTAGATGCGAGGATAATATTAAACTGGTTTTAAAGAAATATGGTGGGTGCTCGGTACAAAATCGGGCGAATCTTTAGAACACTGTATTGAAACTTCGGGCACAATGGAAGGCAAAATATTTCATCGCTGTCTGAGACGCTATTAAATGCTGCTATTAGCTACTGAAAGACTTTGCTCCCTGGAGTCAGTGAGTTAATTAGGGAAAGGTGTTATATTTAAAATGCTTCACAATCTTTCACTTTCCGTCCTATGACACAGCCCACGATAATGCAATGTTTGTTTTAAGCATTTCATAATTACTGTCCCGATCAACAAGCTTCCTGTTTTCGTGGAACCCCAAGGTTTACAACCTTCATTAACAGCGACAGCCGTTGGACCTTCCTCTTAGCTAGGACCGCAGAACTTTTACACTGTTGTTTCATTAAATTACTCATGTTTGCTCATTATTCTCAACCGTGTCGTGAACATAAAATACTCGCAGTGTCAATAAATTTGACCAGTTACTTTAAACTGCTATCCATTTTTCTAAAGCAGTCTGCATTTCTGTTTCTTATTCACGAGGTATCAGGTTCTAATCTCTACCCGGATTTCGGCGATCCTGATCGAGTGTGGGTTTTTGTGGTATTCTTCAACGGTAAAGGTAAAGCAGTCCCGTTACAGGCCCGGAGGCGCCCAGAGGGTTCCAGGAAGTTAAGGTTCCCAGATTTCGTGACAACAGCACCGGATAGTGGTAGGTTGTAAGCCTTACGCACCGACCGCCTTTACCCCCAGGAAATACGCCTGTTACTCATTTCTGTTAGAGGCTGAGTCGACCCCAGGGCCACAGTGCGATCGGAAAGATTTTATATCAATTAAAAATCCAATGACACCATCTGGGGGTCGAACCAGCAACCTTCCGATTTGTAGCACAGCACCTTAACCACTGTGCTGCCGCGGTCCCCCATTCTTCAAAAGTTCCAGATAAATGTAAGGATAGCATGTTAAAAAAAAGACCACGATTTTTTCCTACATCATATTTTTTTTCCACTTTAATTTCCCTAATTTTCCTAACATTCAAAGCCACATAATTAAGTCGTTGATTCTTCTTCGTAGTTCAAGGTATAGCAATCAATCTGTCATAATAAGAGAGCGTTTCTGTCTTAGGGAGACAAGCTTTGTGACTGGACCTTTTCAGGTTCTCCTCGGGCCCTCCAGTAATATCTTGTGACACATGATGGCCACCGTCTTCAGATTTCTTCTGTATATACTAGATCAGTGGCGTACCCAGGAATTTTGTTCGGAAGGGGGGGGAGGTTCAACAAATTCAGTTGAAGACAGAGGACAGATCGAACGGGTTTCTGGGGGAGGTAGCCCCTTAGTCAGGGGTTCTGGAGCCAGCTGTAATTTGGTACAACAAATTTCATTTCATATAGTAAAATTTTCTTCATTTTTTGGTACTTTAAGACTATTTATGATGACAACCAATTTCTTTGTTATTGCTAATGTAAAACAATTACAAACCTAGGTAGTTTTAGAATTTTACTGCCCTTTTAACGAACATCTTGGGGTGTTGGCGTCCTAAATTCTGCAATTTTTTACGGTTTTCACAATCGGGTTGAGTTTGGCACGATTTTGTAGGGTCTTGGGAATTTCGGGAGGAGTGCCTGAACACCCCAACCCTTCCCCCCTCTCGGTACGCCACTGTACTAGATCATCTTCCCCGTCATTCGATGCTGTATAATCTCTGCAGTCAAAGCAGCATCGTTGGTCCCAAACGGCACTTATCTCGTTGTCTTGTGGGATCACCCCCGTCCCTCAATTCTGTCCAAGCAAAGATCGCAACCCGTCACCGCGAAGTTGACGTAACGTCGTCATTAAGTGATGAAGAAAGCAGTTCTAGGAACAAAGATGGTGACGTACATTATGTGGCATGGTAGGCCACCAGTTACCTTCCCCGAGGCATGAAATAACACTAGCATTGCGCGATATTACTTTCCTTCACACACACACACACACCAAAAAAAAAAAAAAGGTCCAGCTGGACGAGCGAATACTCAAGCGGCTCATTCCAGAGATAAATACATGCTTTGTTCATTGTCATGTATGATAAAACTACCAAATTTCATGCAAAATTTTATATACCGGGGTGCTGACAAGTCCTTAGCCCGACAAAGAAGGAAAAAAGCTCGGAAGCGTGTCAGGGACGCGCGCGATTTGAACAAAATCGAGACAAGAGCTGTCATCAAGTTTCTTTTCTTGCAAGGCAAGGCGCCGAAGGAAATTCACGCCATTATGACAGAAACATTAGCTTTTTCCTTCCTGGTCGGGTTAAGTACTTATCAGCACCACTTATCTCCCATAGAATTAGGAATCTATCTATCCAACAGTTAGTTGCATCGGTCCTCCACAGATTACTCCATTGTGGAAGCGACTGGGTGAATTTACAGGGCCGTAATGGAAAATAAGTTGTGCTCACGTGACGAAATTTGGTAGGTTTGCTGTATATGAAAAAACAGAAAATAAAAAGAGTTTTGACTGTGGCCGCTGCACGCCTGTCCACGTAAGCACTGTTACCTAATAAACCGCGATTTGTAACTAACTGTCCCATAATTCCTCCTGATCCACTGAACTGTGTCCGTCGGAAGAAAACTTCTCTTCCTAATTACGGGTTTATGGCCCCGTATAAAATGCATCACTGTAATTCTCATCCACGGCCTTGAAATTTTAAGGGAAATGAAGAGAAATATTTTATCGCGTTTGTTAAAACTTAACCTAGCGAAACACCTCAGTTCCTTGCATGTCGAATCCAAGACCTAATACAGAGTGGAACAAAACCTACTCGAAAACTTTAGTGAAATGTGAAAATACAGAAAGCCGCCTTGTCATGAAACCATTCGCAAAAGATAAAGCGCCATTTGAAGCTTATCTGCAGATGTTGGTTATGAAGTTCCCTTGGTTACCCTGCAGATGCCCCAAAGATAGACCTAATTCTTTCCATATCTCTGCTGCTTATCTCACTGCACATTGTCTATCACTTCTATAATGCTGAAAAACGACCTGATGACCACAGCTGGACCACATTCGCACTAAAAGTACAGTTAAATTCCCGCCAGGAGCCGCTCAAATGTTCTTCGCTGTGTCTAAAATGGAGTGCCCACGCTGGCGATCATGTTAAAGGCGCGGTACGGTCACCAACAGACGCATGTCAATAAGGCAAGCAGTATTTTCCCTGGCCGCGAGCGGATCCATGGTGAGAATCGGACTTGCAGGATCACAAGGATGGTACCGTGACTTTTGAACAACATGGCGCGCCGCGATATTTACGTACAGTGGTCCGTGCTATCTCTAGGCGTTATTGCCTGGCAAGCGGACCAACTACACGTGCGGGACCAACACGAAGACCCCCGCGTTACCTAGATTTTTGTCTCTAAGAATTCTAGAAGGGCGTGCTGCACGTTCCTGTATGAGCTGAACCAGCGCATCACAAGGGCAATAAACAAGCTGTAATAAAATATACTGCACCGAATAAGGGAGGAATTAGGCAACAGATGCGAAATCTGCAGGGTAACCGAGAGATACACGTCGAATACCTTTTGGTGTATCTGAAGTGTTTTCTCATTTTCTGTAAGCGGTTTCAGGTTGTTGCAGCTTTCTGCATTTTAAAAATGTCTGATTGACCTTGCAAGTGTATTTTGGCACACGCTCTCTCTGTGATTCTCTTACCTCCCTCCTTTGGATATGCCAAGACAAGTATTTCAGAATTGATTACAGTCTTCTCTCTATAATTCCTTTAATTAGTTAATTCATAACAATAACTGTAAACATCTTAATAATTGTGTTTGCGTATATCATAATCAGATTGGCGGTGTTATGTGTACTGAAGAGACAACTGAAATCCCAAACATTCTCTCTACATGTAGACGGAACTTCGTTAAATTTTATTTGTTTCATTTGTGTGTTTATGTAAATCATGCGTATCTGAAATAGCTCTGTTATTACAATGGCCAGGCTATGGACTAAACGACTTCGCTTCGATTCCCGACAGCGGCAGGGTCTTGATCCTTCCTGTTGTGCCAGGGCCGGTTTAGGGCCCGTCCAGCTTCTTACGCTACGGGTAACAGGTACTAATTTTAAGGGATAAGGCGGCCGGCTTGTGAAACTAACCACTTATATCCATCTGGGTTAGGAATGCGTTGAGCTGTAGCCCCTCTCTCCAGAGTGAACGCTAGTATACACGATGCCACACGCCGCTGCGTTAGCGACTGGCGTCACATAGAAGAGCACGCATTGTGTCCTGCTGCACAATAATGCGTCGAAATTTCTTCTAATTGACACTATATAGCAAAACAAACATGGGATATTTAAAACCGTCATTTTTCCGGAGAATTTCATCACCTTTATCATAAGGCAAGCACATATATTGGGCTTTCTGAGTACTGAAAGTTACCAATTTGAACTCTAGCATACCATAGTAATAGCTATGGCAACAATACACCATATTATCCCCCTTATCCCCATGGCTAACAAATAAAGTTGTCTGATGATTGCAGCTTAGTTCCTCAACTTTTTACCATCATCTATTGAAAATATATGAATGTATATGCACTGTCAAGTGACAAGAACAGTGCACGTTTATTGTTACTGTAGAATGGTGCCTTCACAATTTACATGAACACAAACTATCGGAATGCATGTTCCTTACTGTACAAAATCCTCGGACGAATGGCCGCACGTGACTCAATGTGTACGATTCAAGATTACCTTGGGCAACACACTGGTTAAGCAGGCCACGTTTTTATTTTGGCCCATATTTTTTGAAGCTGACTCACTCAGTTCACGAGATGATGACTGTTGTTTGCTTGACTCACTGATAATGAAATTTGATAACGAACTGTGAAGTGTGATAGATAAGACAACAGTCGATGTAAGCTTGATCTCTTTTACGCATTCCTCCAGCACTTCCTGCCAGCTAATGGAACATATTCTTAATCCGTTCTAAAATGTACAGCAAATAAAGCAGGACTTCACGATCAAAAAGAGAAACAGTCGTTAAAACCGTAGCAGTACTCCTATGGTAGGTGCGTCTTCGCATTTCTGACACCTAGTTTCAATGCTGCAAAAGTGTCAGGGGTTATCGCGGAACCCCCTCCCCCCCGTCCCGAAGTCCTATTAACAGCACGCTGGCCGGATGTGGACCCGATGCTTTAACAGTACACCACTCCGCGTCTTGCCTTTATAGTTTATTTGTTTATTTGTATGATTATAAAAATAAACACTAGTTTTTTTTTCGAAACCACCACAAACCGTTTAAAACACAGTTGCTACACGTAAATGCACCACCTCCCAGAACACTCAGAAGTTTTATACTTTTTCCACAGTGGGGTCTATGAATCGCTTATGACTTTTAGAATAAAGATTCTGCATTCCTATGTTATTGGATGTGGTGCATGTGGTTTGGCGGATAAAGATAGTGGCAGGAGATTCCTCCAAAACGTCGGCATAAATCTAAGAAACGACACGGAATCACATCACGGAAAACCATATTAGACGTTCAGGTAACCGTGCAACGTGATAAATTCTTACAATAAAACCAACTAGATGCACTAATTTCTCAAATTTATTTATGGAGTAAAGCTCTACATGTTTCGGACAGTTGCTCTGTCCATCATCAGGAGTTTTTCACTGTACACACAGCAATATATACAGGTTTGCCGACAGCTCGCAAGCTGTCAGCAAACCTGTATGACATATACCACTGCTGTGTGTACAGTGAAAAACTCCTGATGATGGACAGAGCAACTGTCCGAAACATGTAGAGTTTTATTCCAAAAATAAATTTGAGAAATTAGTGCATCTATTTGGTTTTATTATAAGAAACCATATTCTTGATGCTAAATGCTGAGAGAATCTCAAATCTCACAGTAACCTTGCTATTAATTACTTAAAAATCATTATTAATTATGGGTGCTTGTAACAGCAATGCTTATTTTTTTCACTGTGCGGTCGGCACTCCATTTGCATGTATCAGTATTAATCACAGAATCTTCAGGTTTCGGATGATTCACACGATCCGGTTCTGCAGGATGGATCAGAAAATGACTTACAATTTTGGCGTAACTAATAAACGTTACTAAAATTGCCTAAAATTAAAATAATTACAACGAACTAATCAGTCACTCAATTATTATACCAATTAACGCATTCTGTGCTTCGTTGCATCACGCAACGAAGCACAGAATGCACATCCATAGCAGATCACTCTTCGCAACATACCATTACACAACATGGCATGCTGCCACAATACTGTACTAGTACAACGAAGTTAATTTATGTCTGGTTTTAATGTGGCTTTTAATGTGACTTTAGCAAGACAAAGAAATACAGCTCCCTGATGATGGTCTTAGGACCGAAACATGTCGGAGCAGTTTTAGTGTTTTAATGTATAAATTTTATATAAGTGCATTAGTTGGTATAATAATTGAGAGACTCGACAACATGCACGGTGTAACAATGAAAATAAGAACTAATCAGTATTACGAGAAGGTTCTGCTTTAACATTCAGAGTAAGAAGTATTTCAGACCGGTTAATTTGTGGAACAATTATGAGAATTTATGGAGAATGCTTAAGACCGCATGAGGGATTATGGACAAAATATGGCAATCTAACAACTCAATATATGGTCTATCAACACTGTATTTTCCTCTCCGTTTATCCAAATAATTGCACGTTATTTATATTACGGTAACTTAGCAATAAATGTGCAATTGAATGGTGCTACAGAAAGTGACAATAAATGAGTTTAACACGAAAAGATCAAATTTTATCGGAATGAAAAATGAGGACACATGCCGAACGGGAGAAAAAAAATTGAAAATTTCTATGATTTACGAAGAAACACGGAAACGCGGACCCTGAGAACTTCAAGACGGAGACACGTTCCGTCGAAACGTCGGGAACCACTTACTCAGCGACGTAGCGTCACGGCCCCTAAGACCAGAATCCTCAATTACACTTCTATGACAAACTAAACCCTCGAGAATGACGATGACAATGCAATTAGCTACTGTTGACAAGCCTGTATTTGATGATAGGAAATTACGAAATCCGGCACTGCGGCATCGTGGACCTCCGACAAAGAGATGGAAGGACTGACCACATTTAAAGGAGAAGAGGAATAGGAATACAAGCCCTGTTGTGCATAGTCAGTGTACAGTTCGATCGGAGTATTTCTAGACGTCCAGACACGGACGTTTTGGTCCTAAGGCGTTCTTAACTTTACTTGTGTGAAAATGAGAGCCTAGAATGTGACTTAAATTGATTGTCGGGCCAGAACGTGGCCGATGGTTACAATGGCGGAAGTGCCACATTTCTGTCTTCCGGTTACGCCATGTCAGTCCGCTGTACAATGTTGGGGGAAAATTGTACGTAGAGGACTAAGCACTGTGTATCAATCGAACAGAGAGTATGCTGATAGCATATCTGACACTTGATAATGGACACACGACGTGGCCGAGATCACCTGATGCGTCAGTCCTTCGGTATCTGGGTGTACGCTGCTCAAGCCTTCGGTGGACATTGCACAAATGACAAAGAACCGGAATCCAACATTTCGGCTGTAACTGTCTTGTGTTTAGTTCACAAAATGAATATATAACGGGAATCTGTACAAGTTGCCTTTGCTGTCGTCACCGTCTTATTAATGAACGTCATAACGTTAGTTCCATTAGGCCTTTTTCTTCCGTTTCCTAGAATTCTTTCCCGCACAATTATTGTTTCTTTTTTGTCCTACAATGCCTTAATATTTATCTCGTGCTTTGAATTTTTTTTCTCGAGTTTGCACGTTGCCCTCTGCTTCCTGTTGTTGCTCATCCTTCCTCGGGACCTTTCGAATATATTCCCATATGCAAGAGACGGCGGCGGAGATAGATAGGTCGTGTAGCACGCACGGAAAAAATTATAATACGGAACAGAGTTGTGGTCTAAAAAATCCCAATTAAATTAAACCGATTGAAGGGCATACTTATAGATGATTAAATATATCTTTGGAGACGGAGTTTGTAGGCTCGATCCATTCGGCTCAGGACAGAGACAAGTGGTGGGTGTTCACACATTTTTTAGGCTACGCAAGCACTTAGGGTGAGTAGGGGTATAGCTCTACTCCTTTGAGGACCTCGGCACTTGGATGGGGGTGGGAGTCAGCCCCACGCCCCTGTCAAGTCTACTCCCGGGAAAGACCCAATACCCATTTTACAGGAGGCTGGGTGGGCCCCAGGGCTGGTCTGGACGGGCGGAAAATCTCGTCCCCACCGGGATTCGATCCCGGACCGTCCAACCCGTAGTCAGTCACTATACTGACTGAGCTATCCGGGCCACGGACAGAGACAATTAGCGGACTGTAATGAATGGTTGAGCTTCAAAAAAAAAAAAAGGTGGGGAATTTCTTGAAAACGTGCGTGAGTGTTAGCTTCGCAAGTAAGGGAAAGAGCTGACAGCACTAAAACCTGTGTGAAGTAGCGAATGTTGTGCGTACATAATGATAAATTTCATGATTCCTTGTACTACGACTCGAACTGAAGAAGGCACACAATTTTATTAAAATCAAACTAATATTAAAACACACCAACTCCTACATGTTTCGGACCTCACTGGACCATCGTCAGGGAGTCACGATTGTACAGAACAGTTGCCCAAAACATTTAGTAGCTGGTGTGTTGTAATATTATTGTGGTTGTGTGTTCGTTGGTGCGAATTGTAATAACCGAATTATGATGCATGAAATGGAGAACGTCAAATTCATCATTTCCACCTGCTATCGATAGGCCGCTATGTGGCTGTGGATACAACGAACAGGACATGATTGTGCAGCAAGTGCGTAGGCTACAGAGTTTGGTTGAGTACGTACCTTGAGATGTGGCAGCTTGAAAGCTGCAGAAAGAAAGGACACAGCAATCAGCGTAACATTAACATTGATATTTGAATAAAGACAGACCAACTTGATGTCACTTGCTTTTTTATTTCATTATTTAATGTTCAACATGTTTCGGATGTTAACACATCCATCCTCAGCAGCTTGCGACTTATTTGCTGAGTTATTTCATGGGCTGTATTGCTCTGGTACGATGTGTGTTGGTGTTACGATGTGGTATCCGTATGCAGGCTGAAACAGTAGTGCTTCAGCCTGCATACGGATACCACACCACCCCAGCCAAACCACAACGTAACACCAACACGCATCGAACCAGAGCAATACAACCCATGAAATAACTCAACAAATAAGTCGCAAGCTCCT
>Ga0136643_10008972_pt1 | contig 14673 bp, 11 predicted proteins | sample TergutLab28metaG_FD_96883 | JGI IMG/M metagenome (GOLD analysis project Ga0136643, IMG submission 96883) | Labiotermes labralis P1 segment gut microbial communities from Petit-Saut dam, French Guiana - Lab288 P1 (version 3) (version 3) | ecosystem: Host-associated > Arthropoda: Insects >... | reverse complement strand
TCACATTCTCCCAAAATTAAGCGTAGCTTGTCATGCTATGAGAATTATTAAACCTTACATGTCCCTTGAAACACTGAGAATGGTGTATCACTCTACTTTCCACTCAGTTATAAGCTACGGCCTCCCCTTCTGGGGCATTTCCCCTCATAGTAAAAGAACATTTCTAATGCAGAAGAGAATTATACGAATTATGTTGGGCCGTAGGAGGCTTGCCTCTTACAGAATTTTGTTCAAGAACTTAAAAATATTGCCCCTTATGTCGCAATACATATTCTCCATTATGATGTTTATTATAAAGCATAAACATCATTTTATAGTTGACTTAGAAATTCATAATATAAACACTAGACAGCAATTAAATTTCCATCAACCAGCACCATATTAGGCTGGTTTTAAACACGGTATTTATTATTCAGGTGTTCAGATATACAATAACTTCCCTTCTCATATTAAGCAGCTGTCTGATGATCCTAGATCCTTTGAGCTAGAATTAAAAGAATTTCTGTATCACCACTCTTACTACTCGCTGGAAGAGTATTACAAATATCAACTTTACTCTGACATTTGAAATTAATTGCTCATAATAGGGTATAATGACATAATCAATTACATGAAGAAAAATCTGAGGGTATTAGTATTTTCGTAACACCCTTCGAACTACCTACTTTGCTGCACCTTTGTATTTATTATGTGATATTAGATGCTATTTTGACTATGAATTTTGTTATAATACTTGGATTGTGAATTTTACAAATTTATAGATTTACAACTGTAAAAAAGTATTTTTATGGCAATGTAAAACAAACATTGTCATTTTTATTGATTTTTGTAATTAGCATTTCGTTACTTATTAAGTATAGATAGTAGTTGAAAGATGACTGGTTTGATATCCAAAAGGTTTTTTACCAATATGTACTGGATTTTATGGAACCGAAATAAAATACAATACAATACAATACAATTTCCACACCAAGTTTCACGCAGCAGAATGACGCAACCTCAGTGTGCATGGACGTCATATTTCGACCGCGACGCTGACTGAGACTGCCGTTTCAGTCCGTCTCGGCCTCAGTCACTCTTCCACCCTTGTCGCTGCATGTCACTTTGCGTCTAGCCATGCTGCTGCTAACTTCGGTTAGTAGAGTACACATCCGCAAATTCTTTCTGTTCACGTCATGCCAATGTAGCGGCATAGTACTGAAGCCTGCAGTCATATTAGTAAATATAAAATCCGAATAACATAACACTTAGTAAAACAATATTATATATTCATTATAGTTACAATGCAAAACGTTTCGGTCAATACACTTGGCCATCGTCAAGTAGCCATACGAAACATATGCCTAAAGGAATGATGCTTCTAGTAAGAGGCGTACTTATTATAACTAGAATAATACACAATATTCTTCTACTAAGTGTTGTGTTATCGGATTTTATACTTAATATTTAGACTGAACATCACAACAGGATGACTGTACCTAATTAACTTGCTGTCAGTTACGTTCTGCATGCAATACGTTTAAACCATATAACCTGTGTGACACTTGAGGCAGACTGATGACGTGACAAATGTGGTGCCCAAGTCCCCCTTCGTTTGCAATTGGCAAAGCCTCCTGTAGGTTACAGACTTTTCAACAAGCATTATGATCCTGACTTTCAGTGACTTCTAGCTGCACGCAAATGTAAATTTTTTTTACAATTGCTATCCACGTCTTCGAATTCCCGACGCTGGAGCGTCAGTTTCGTTTTCTGTTGCCCGTGGTGCAGCAGCCTGATTTGCACCGTCCTGCAACGGGGCGCACTGCGACTGCAACCGTTTTATACTTACAGTAATTCAAAGTATTGTGTATACTGTGCACAATATTTATAGATGGGTATATTTTATGTTCACTTACAGGGTACATGTGTGAAAGTTTCTGCCTTATGCAGTGATTGATTACGGACCATATTATCAAAGTGGATACTGCCGCTCATAAAAAAAGTGTTGTGCTACTAAGACGTTATCGTGATCCGTGTTTAATGTCACTTTTTGGATATATAAAATATCGAAATCTGTGGGCAAACCCCAAAAGATGTGAGGAAAATTACACGATCAGCGGCGTGGTTCTTAATCTGAAACTTGTTGCGTTTATTTCATTTCAGTGCTAGTAATAAAATGAATGCTTCAAAGAAATGAGTTTAAAGTTGATTGAAACTGTCACTACATTTTTTATTTATTTCATAACACACAATTAATATATCATCCCACACACGTGCATTATGATACACCATTTATGACATATCAACCCTTACACATTTCAGCACCCAGGTGCCATCCTCAGGGAGTCATTTATAACAAAGGTATATAAGCCAACATGCCAATGTAGGTTCTGCTCCTTCTTACAGGAACAATACAGCTTAACCTTTTGGCACCGGAATTATTTTTTTAATTTTAGCACACCCTGTATACAAAATGTGAATAACACAGGAACCAAATATGTTAGAATTATGAAACAAACTGCATTTTGAAGAGAAAAAAACGGACAGTATACACCATGTTAAAAATATTCGGTACCTATATTTGTTGAATAAATGTATAAAATGCAACTTTGGAGGTTAGCAGTGCTGTACGTCAACTATAGTTGACATTAGGCGTCTAAAGGTTAATATGCTAAAATGTATAAAAATGATAACATAAATTGCAGTATTATTTTAAAATATGTAACAATGAGCCATCCCACTAGCCAGTTCTTACTTGTCATTATTTCAGCGATATACATTGGCTCCATTTTTTAACTGATGCTTTGGCAACTGTTTCCAATGACATTTACTTGTAAACATTTAGGAGTGAGTCATCCAACAAAGAACTGGCAACTGGGGGAGCTTACTGTTACATATTTTAATATCATAATACTGTAATTTATGGTTATCAGTTTTATATATTTCAGCATTTTAAGATTTTAGTATTCTTATAAGGAACACAAGACCCTACATTGGCATTTTGGCTTATATGCCTTTGTTACAAATGTCATAAATGGTGTATCACAGAGTGTGTATGTTGGGTGAAACATTAATTGTAAGAACATGATTGGTATGAATAACATTAAAAAAAAATTCATACTGTATGTCCTTGAACATGAAGTCATCGAGAACGGGTATAAAATGCAAGTCACTCTCAATATCCAAAATGCTGAACATAATAAACAAAAGTGTACGGCATTCGAAATATCCCTCAAAACAAAATCACTGAAAAACTAGGCATCCCTACAAGAAAGGTTACTTACATAATGCTTGAGTATCAGACAGGGGCGAGAATGTATTAAGACTCCTGCAAATTATTCAGATTTAGTACAGATATATGCATTCTCCAATAAAAATAAAAAAAATCACAACTTTTCAGTCAAACTGTGCTTCACAAATAATTTGCATACAGTAATCTCAGAACAGCATTCAATATTTGTGCACAGCAGACATCAGAAAAATTTAATCAATTAACTCATTCAGCATTTCCAACATATGGAAAAGCCACCCTACAGGAGGAACACGATGTCTGAAAAGCATTTATAAGTTTGTGCTTAGACTACATTGGCATTTCATCTTTCCAACAACAGATGGAAGCCTGAAGATATTCTACGGCCAAACAATTCTTATTTATCAGTATAAATTACATCAGAACAACTAACAACAAGGTTAAATGCAAGAGCAGGCACTTAATGCAATTTAAATGTAGCTATAAAGGTATGTAGGATGCACTTTCAACCTTCAGAGTTTGAATTAAATGATGACAAGCAATTATGCAGCTACCAAAGCTGTTACACTCTTTGCCATTTTCAACCACATAAACACTTGGAAAATGTTGGTGCACATACCTGAGCCAAAAATAATATCGATGAATAAATCACGTAACCTATGGACGAAAATTATAAATGTTTCATGCTGAGTGTAAAGATAAAAAGGCAAAGCTGTTCCTGCACATTCCATGAAAGAATTTGGGAATAAAGGTACAGCTACACACATTAACACTGACACTAGATGGGGTGAGCAGTCAGCATCACACCCCAGCTGCTTTACACACAGGAAAAGGACACATGGTACCTAATGAATAGGAGACTGGGTGGGCCACAGAGCTGGTCTGGATGTTTTGGAAAAGTCAATCCCTTGTCCCCACTAAGAATCAAACCACAGCTCTTCCAGGCCATATTCTAAAATATACTGATTACACCATCCCAGCAACTTTTCTTGCAAAATGTATGTAATGAAACTAGTGCTCCTTTCAGAATACAACCAATTTTCTGCCATTTTTTGTAAGTATGAGATGTTCTTAACACACAACTGTTTTAAAAACAAGCAGTTCACATGTACATGTGCTTCCTGGTATATTTTCATTTCTTTCACATTGCAGTGTACTTGTTAAGAGTAAAGTGACGTCTGATGTGTGCAGGTAGTGACTATGGAGATTGCCATCTTCTTGGATGTGACACTATATAGTCTGGGATAGAGTAACCAGTGGTACTCTGAAACACTGGTACCCACTGACAATACCACAGTGTCACATACTTATACCCTTGTGATATGGGAAGGCAATTCCACAAAACAATGGAATCACTTTACTAAACAATACCTGAACACAGTAATCTGTGGTAATTCCAAGTTTAAAATGACACTATTTACAATCCAAAACACCTGCAGCATAAGAGTTAAGTGGTTCATATACAATTTTATATTCACACCAATTCTTCACCTTCAACATTCAAACACTGGTGTCACCCTGGGTGTACCCTATACACAAGATTACTACGTTAAAAGTTCACACACATCACTCTTCAGCCTCTACTACTGCAGGCAGACCCATTCTCCATGGTAAGTAACCAAAATGTCAGTAATACCACAACTGGTGAATAAGCACATGACAAGCAATATTAACTGTAAAATCCAGTCTTACCTTACTGCTGACAGAAACTGAACAACAGGATGCATCACGACCAATAAGATTTTTTCCACTGTAGACCATATGTTTCACTCCTCCAATTTGCAAGTACCCCAGCTGAAAACAGAAACAAACATTTACTGCTGACAGAATTTGTAACTTTCACACTACCTGTTTCATATTTGCCCTGGACAAGGAATTACATAGCTTTTCTTAGTTCAAGCACGCAAAGGCCAGTGCGGCACCCAAAATTTAAATACGATTACTTCCACATCCCTTCCACTTCATTATCCATTACCCAATCATAAGACACTATACTATCTGAGCTTTTGAAACAGTAATTTTAGAAAACTACAAAGATGAGGTCCGAGGTTCCAAGCGTGGCAAGTATGTAGATTACAGTGTTCTGAGATGTGATGCCTTGAACTTCAGTACACAATCTCCAAAATTTCAGAGAAACCCACAGCCTCTATCTATCATTTTGATGACAGATGTAGCAGTAACCTGCAAAATGTTCAATGTTTATCTACAAAACTGCGCACTCACAATCCAAAGAACACTAATATAAACACATAAATAAAAATATAAATAAATAAATAAACAATTCTTACATATATCCTGACATGTCAGATCAGTTACGTGTTTTGCATGATCTGTTGTCAGCTGACCGAAAACAGAACAATACACCATTTTATTAGCAGTTATACAATCAGTACTACTACAATTACAGCAGAATTCAGCAAAAGTGCAAGGCATAACATGAACACACAAAGCAACACGTAACACATCTTCAGTCTGTAAACATTGTTTACAGTCATACAAACCAAGCAAGGTGGCTCAGGCAGCATGATTTTGACTTGTATTTGGGACATGTCTGGCTGTGACACCAGCTACTCAAAATGACTTCAGTCATTATTTTCTCATCCCAAGAAAATGTGACAGATGTCACAAATGCTTCCTTCTGAAACCTTCCCAATCTTTTATCCATTATCCCGAGGGCGCAAAAATTCTAGGTGCTAGGTTGCCAAGGCAAATAAATTTCATACCATGGTACCTAATATATGTGTGCCTTTAGTTTGCAACTTCCTTCATGTCACCCTTCTGGCACCTAGAATTTTGAGATGACTCTTGGAGTTATAAAAAATCTGAACATCACTGCACTAATCGTCCCACCATTCAACATGATAAATAGTCTGAGCTACTGTTCAGCACCATCACACACTGCATGCATATTGCAATGATGCATGCTACCTGTGATACATCCTGCATCCAGTCAAGAACAAATATTTGTTTGGGGAAAAATTCAGGGGCAAAACTGATATTGAATGTTGAAACTTTGGTCATTGATGATATTATGGTGAACAATAATGTAGGCATGATTTGTTGTACAAAAAAATTGGTTTATTCCCAGTTACTGCACTGTAGATAATGCTTAGAGGAAGTATGCTGATTATCGTCCCCATTTTTTAAATCTCAAATATTGAAGAGATGATTCAGCAGAAAATGTTGAGAATGGTGTGGGTGGAATTTGATGTTTAAGTACTTAAGCCCTCAGGACATATTTTCTTATAGTCCTTCTGAAAGGGTGACTGCTTAAGCAATTAAAAATAAGTGTCAGTGGGCAATATTAGGAACACTGTGTGCCTCTTATTGTCCTCACTCAATAATTATTTTTAAAACACTTAGATATGACACATTATACTGAAATAAAAACACAGTAAGTTTTGATATACAAATGTGAACCAAAATACGCCAAAGTAAAATAACATCGGGTTCTGAAATTATTGTATCAAAATCCCTGGAGAGCACTCCACACCCCCCCTTCCCAAAAAAAATTAATGACTCTATCGAAGCAAAATAACTTTACTGAAAGATTCGTACAAATATACTTCGCCAAACAATGTAGTTAAGGTAAATGGGCAGAGCATTTATTCAGGGTTGCAGAAAAAGCAAAGTAATGTTTTCCAGTCATTTGTACCCGAACACTCTTCGTGTCACCACTCGTACCATTTTGTCCATTTGACCCACTTTTCACCACATCTGTCTCTAGTATATAGCCCTGAACAGTACAAGCAGTCAGCGCCAATATATGAAATTTCATCAGTTTCTACAATACTGGGCTCCTCACAATCTTTGGAGTCTAAGGATGATGACTCTATTCACCTTCTGTTCACCACAAATGACTGAAACATTTGCATCACTAGGACTGGATGGTCTGTTCTTCTGCAACCATATTTTGGAGCAAGATTTCCTTTGAACTCTAGTCTCTTTCCCCTTTTGGTCTACTTGAAGTTTGTTTTTGTAAGGCAAGCAAGTAAAACTAGCAGCAGTCCTTGCTGGGAATGCTCATATTTGGATGTTCTTCGTTCCTGCCAACAGGGCTAATACCAGAGGTAGGCAGAGTGACTGTTGGTTAGGATGAGTGGTTTTGTGCTGCTAGTGGTAGGCAGTCCTTCTGTAATTCTGGTACATGGAACAGGGTTTTCAAGCAAACAAATGATGTTGTGCTGAGATTCTTCCAGGATCATGTTTATCAAATATATGATGGTTGTAAGGAAACAAGCATGTTTTCTGGAACCTGTCTGCTGCAACAGCTGATGTTGCCAATTTCAAGTAAGCTTTCCCAACCAGTCCAGTAATATGAGTGTGCAACAACTCTTTTGGATGGTTCTTCAGCCAAATTTCTATCTCCTGTGCGTAGTATGTCTTCAGAGGCTGCATGAAGGAAACTCAGAGAGGCTGCAGTTTAGGAGTGCTATGGAGGGGAAGACAAACAATGAGCATTTCCCATACACGGTCAAACACCTGGATATTCCTCAAATGAGAATAGTGACCATCCAGTGTCAGGATAATGGGATCTTTTTTAGATAGTTTCACAAAACAGACAAAATGTTTGAACCATTACATAAAACTCCCTTTCTGGATCCATCCAGCTTTGTGACAAGCTGCTACTGAACCTGGTGGAGCGTATCCAGGAGTTCAGCCTTCATGTTGCTCCTAAGATATACAAGAGGAGGAACATATGTGATGGTGGCATTCATGCAGGTAACAATTGTCATGAGTGAACCCCTGTCCACTGAAGACAAAGAGACCTGTCACTTACCCTTAAGGGAGATAATTTAGCATACTCCAAGACCGTACAGCAACAATGGTTTCTGAACAAGTCACATATTGATCAGTTTCTCTATATCTGTGTCCTTGCTATTATCTTTATTTTTCAGTGTCGACCTCAGTACTTCAAACATCTTCGATGTTTCTTTCAATACCATTTCCTCACTCCCATTGGCAAATGGCATTCACCATTTTCATTCTGTCCCACATATTACACTTTCTTCTGTCCATCTACAATGCAGAATTCAGAGTCAATAGAATACCAATGTGATGAAGTGCTGCATCTAATATCGTTGCTGGATGATATTAGGACTACGTGTGGGGGCAGCATTAGGAACACAAGGATGTAAAAAGATGGCAGATTGCCAATTCTTAATAGTGACTATCAGTTAAATTGTATTAACTACCAATTAAATTATGTGTTATTTTGAAAGTATGTGTGGCATAAGCTTATTCTTAAAACATGCCATGCCTGTTGCAGTGAGGTTATAAAGAAAAGTCTGGAGAAAATTTTGATAATAAACAACAATACAGAGGCAAAAACAAGCCACTTCCCATCACAACACAAACTCAGCTGCAACAAATGACAGTTTTACTATATTCGGCACACTTCCTCTACTGTATTAAAAAAATACTCATGTCATGGATCATAAAAAGTTACATAAATGACATGTAATGGTACCTTCAGAAAAAACAGTTGCTTTTAACTTTTGAGTAGTTCATTTTGGTCTAAGGTACATTGTGATCACATTTTATGAGAACCTGAAATACAGAAATTGAAATAGTGTGATATAAAATAACATACACTGCAGTCCTCGCATCAAATGTGACCATACTGCACTTTAAAAGTGTTTGCCAATATTTAATTTCACAATCCATAACTAAAATCAAAGCATACAAACCAAGCGTCATATTCCACAAAACAGTTACATTTCCACGAGTCAGAGAATAAGCCTGACACATTTACTGGCAGATTATTGAACTTAGAATTACATGTTCATCAGCATAAATCTTAACTCTCACAAGCCCAAACACAGAACATTAAAAACAGAATAATACATTCACTCACATTATGCACCAAATTTATTTGTTCTGTTGTTGAAGTCCAAGGCCTGAGCAAGTCTACCCATGCATGGACATTGCTATAGGAGAAGAGGTGCTTGTGCCAGTAGGTTACAAATTTTACATCGGGTTTCCTTCAGCCCAAGTATCCAAAATGTAGGCAGCAAGGGTGAATCAAATTTAAAAAGCCTCAACCAACATCATGTGAACCAGATTCCTCAGCAGCAGTTGAACATATACATAACATCAGTTCTTTGTCAATGAAAAAAAATTATTCCTTGTTTAATTTTTGTAGTTGCACACACTGCTATCAAAAAGATGCCTGCCAGACCTGCACAATGCTGCTCACTGTTAAGTATGAAATATATGCATATGAGGCGTGTTAAAAAAGAGACTGATCTTGTTAAATATCATGCCAACCAGCAAAGAGAACACACTGCCTCTACTCAGCGCACCCAGCATCAGGTTTTAACAACAAACTGCCACTTGTCCTGTTTCGCTATGAGCATTAGTCATCGAGCTACATCCGTTGAACTGAGCACTTGCAGAAGCTGTTTGTCAGATTAGTGACAAAGTGACAATGAAACAGCTTGAAGAACAACGTGTGTGTGTGTGAAATTTTGCTGCAAACTTGGTAAAAATTTTACAGACATTTCAATTGCTTAACCAGGCACGTGGGAGGACTGTATGAGCCGAACACAGTGCTACGAGCGGTTTAAGCATTTTAAAGAGGGCAGAATGTCGGTCGGTGAAGATCCCATGCCTGGACGACCTTCCACATCAACAAATGATGACCATGTCGAAAGAGTTCTTGCTGTGATTCGTGGAAATCGTCATTTAACTGTCCAAGAAGTTGCTTATGTAGTGGGCATCAGCATAGGATCTTGCCAACAAATTTTGACTGAAAAATTTCAGATGCATCAGTGCAAAATTTATGCCATGTTTGTTGACTGATGATCAGAAAGAGAACCGTGTTGAAATCAGTCAGGAACTGCTTGCCAAAGCAAATGGTAATGAAAACTTTCTTAAGAACATCATAACAGGAGATGAGACGTGGGTTTATGGGTGTAATGTTGAAACCAAGATGCAATCGTCACAGTGGACGAGGAAAGGGTCTCCATGACCAAAAAAAAGCACGGATGAGTCAGTCAAAGATCAAGGTGATGTTGGTTGTGTTTTTTGATTGGAAAAGCATTGTCCATCATGAATTTGTACTACGTGGTCAGATGGTAAACAAACAGTTGTACCGGGAAGTTTTAGCATTTGAGGGATGCTGTGCGCAGGAAGAGGCCTGAATTGTTGGAAAACCAGACATGGATGTTGCACCACGACAATGCGCTGGCTCACATGTCGCTCCTCATCTGTAGTTATCTGGCAAAACATCATACATCTGTTGTGCCCCACACACCCTATTCCCCAGACTTAGCCCCAGCAGACTATTTCCTGTTTCCCAAACTTAAAACCACTTTGAAAGGACGTTGTTTTCAAACCATAGAGGAGATTCAGGAAAATGCGATAAGAGAACTGCGCGCCATCACACAAAGTGCGCTCTAGCAAGCATTCCAACAATGGAAAAAACGTTGGGAACGGCGTATTGCCAGTAGAGGGGACTGCTTTGAAGGGGACAGTGCTTAAAATGCTGTAAAATGAGCAATAAAGTCTTCATAGCAAAAGTTCGGTCTTTTTTTGAACACACCTTATATATTATAGAGGAAAGCTTAAAAGCAATGGAAACAAAACATCTCCTTGTTTCAAGAAATCCTGAATAGGGTAGTACCACACAAATATATTCCCATTCAGACGTTATTATAGGTTTCATTTAAACACATCTAAATTAACCTAACCAGTTTCATGGGTATACAAAACTCAATGAGAATATTACACATGACTACCCTCCTAATGAAACTGTTTGTTTTCTTGAACTCTACTGAACCTGATGTATTGTGAACTGTATTCCCATTTCTACTTAGCTACTGAACAAATGCAAAATACGTTATCAGTATTTGGGTTTTGCACAAGGTTATGAAATGCTGTTCGCCACCCATGGTGGATCTTTACTGCACCCACAATGTATGAAACAGATTCTCCTGTCTTCCCGCCTTAACCTCAACATGTGAAAGAGCAAAAAATCAGGAACACAGTCTAACTTTAATTTGGTGAGCATAAGGTCTTTCTCAGGGTCTTCCCAGGGTTACAGGATGCTAACTTCATGAGATCAACGCTGTAAAGAAAATGTAACACTTCTCACTACCTTTGATTTGTTATGAATTTTGTACAGAATACATCTACACTTTCAAGTGCACACAAAGAAAAATCTTAGACATAATGTCCTGATTCACTGTCCTTTAGACTCATTTCCTGCCCATTTTATAATTCCTTCAGGTCTGTCTTCTCTCATGTCTGAATTTCGAATCCTCTCGACCCTTCCGCCCATCTCCTTATCCGGGGTGACATCTTCAACAATTTACTCCTGTGATTGGTCAGGCATGAAACGAGATCTACTATCGCTGGCAGACCAATTTTTAGAAAACTTTGCTTATTTCTTATTGGTTAAAATTTAATTAAGTTTTCAGGGGGAACAAAACACCCACACAAATTATAAGCCAAAAGTCACACATTCCCCAGGCTAGAGGTAACAGCCATAAATTCATCAACTCAAAATGTAAATGCCAAACAAAATTTCCAAAATCTACTTTTTGTAACAGATTCCACAAGTGTCACAAATGGAGGGAAATGGGTGAAATAAGAAGGTTGGAGGGACATGAAGTTCTTTCTTAAGTAGTGTGTGGGCCCACAAAACAATGAAAAAATGTTTATTTTCCTCATGCCAGGGGAGGTGGTCTGAATGGGACTTGAACTCAATCAATGTTTGGCAACAGTTGTACAACAACAAAGTCACCCAGAAGTTCTCCACTTCAGTCAGCTGTCATTCAATACCCATTATGTCAGGAATTTTCAGACATTTTTGCTGGCATACCACAAAATGAAATTTAACAATTTCAACAAACTACCAATTTTTTTTTTGTATTTAAATAAAAAGATGACACTGGAAATACTGGCCGACGGTAGGGACAAGTTACATAATGTTGCCAGCAATGTTGCTTAGTAGCAAATATATGTGGCTCATGTTTTATTTTTCCTTAATATTTATCCCCTTTTTGCATTTTGATTTATGACTGATGTTGTGTACCAATACATAACGGCTGGCACACTAGCAGTGGTACACATACCATAGTTTGAGAACACATGCATTATATTATCATTTCCATTTCTCTCAAAGTAGTAAAGTTAAGCCAGGTAATATTCCTTTGCCCAAAGCTATAGTTTGGCAACAGCTTCATCGAACAATTATTGGAAGTAAGTTAATATTTGCTCTATCTCATAACCATTAGGTCCTACTGAATTACTTAACAAAGTAAATATATGACAAGACACATTAATTACCTGTTTCTTTTCCCCTTCCTTGTAAGATGTGTTATCTTCAAAATGAAGATCATCTAGGGCTTGTGTGCAGTCCATGTTGAAAAACAGACCCTGAAAAAAATAAAAACTGCAACATTAGAAGACAATCTTACACACAGAAAGCATCAGTGTGCAAAACATTTAGATTGTGTTTTCAAATTTTCATGCCATTCAGGTTGTTGCCTGCATTATGTCACCCTTTAGCACTGTAAGCTGACCCTGATATTTGAAGCAACAGGATGCCTCCATCTTCAGGGTTGAAAGAAAGGGGGTCCAAGTGGACACTTCAGAAATTAAGGTGAGGACATGATCCAATCAAATGGATGGATTGAAAAAATTGTGGTCAATAAGGACCACAAAAAGCCAAGTGCATACCTTACTTGTACATCCAGCTGCATAATAACAACATGAACCAGATGGACCGTATCCCCCCCTACACAGACAGTGGAAGTCTCGTAAGCACTCCCTGAAGGAAGTCAGAACATTTTTGCCAAGGACAGTAGAGTTTTCGTCTCTCTGAGGTGATACTTCCTTATGTGTGCCCTCATAAATAGGGCTTGCCAGTTTCCACATTCTAATTCCCAACCACTGAAGCCTTGAAAGGGGCAGTTAGCACTGACATCAACCCACAACATTACACAATGTCGTACAGTCAGATGCAGCATATGCTTATTGTGACCTGTTTCACGAACAAACCTGTCCAGGGTCAGTTCAGTTGTTCAACTGTGCTTTTCATGAGACATCTTCTATAAGCAATGTTCCCTAGCCTGTAACTTTTATGTTAATCAAACACTTCCCACAACATTACACAATGTCATAGTCAGATGCAGCATATGCTTACTGCGACCTGTTTCACGAACAAACCTGTCCAGGGTCAGTTCAGTTGTTCAACTGTGCTTTTCATGAGACATCTTCCATAAGCAATGTTCCCTAGCCTGTAACTTTTATGTTAATCAAACACTTAATTTTTCACTAAGAGGCAATACTTGTAGAAGGAATATCATGCAACACATGGAACAAGAGTAGGTTGGTCAGATGCTATTCCCGGGATAAGATGACGTACAATGACAAAGACAATGCAAACTTCATCCTGCAAGGAAGTTCATAGTGCGATTCATTTTTATGGCTGAGACATGTTCACCCACTGTAATTCGCCACTAATTGATACTCTTCTATGGTAACGGCATACAGAGAGTGCATCATGTCAGAGAATGTGTACAGTGTTCCAAAATGGTCAAACCGATACCCGTGATGATGATCTAACATCTTGCATAATCACAACAGTCATCCAACACACCCTAGGACAGATGGGAATGAAGCACAAGTGGAAGAAATGATAGTAGAAGCTAAAGAAAAACTTGACAGGACGCTGATTCCAGAAAGTGAAAATGGCTGCTTGCATATGGTTGCAAATGGAAAAGCCAATTTCTACTGTGGCAGAATTTCTAAACTTGTGCCAAGATGAGACAAACACACAAATGTGCTCTGGGATTAAACTGAAAAATAATTATACTTCAGTGTAATAAATAAGGCATATTGAACACAGTATCCTAGTTAATTCAATCCCACCTTTTGATAAATGTAAGCTGATGCAAGTCCTCACAAATTACGTCAACCTCCTACGGGCTGATGTTGGCCAATTCTAATGCAGATATAATATATTTATTTACTGCAATTGGGTTGTTACCCAGTGGCAGAGGTTATTTTACATGTAAACAAAACATGAAATTGGTTATTACTAGATTTAAGTCAGGAGGGCTACATGAGAAGCATGTAGTGGCAACTTGGAATATTGGGAACCATCTCAGCATTTGCTTATAGACACAGGGAAACCAAGAAAAACCTGTGTCGAGATGGCCGGTCGCTGGACCTTCTGAGTACTGACTTCTAGCCAGCAGTCCGGCATCTAAAGTAAAAAATAAACAACAATGCACACACAGCACAACAAATACACATAAGATAACTACAACAATACACACGGCCAACCAACAACAATTACACACAAGACAAATTAAAACTAGCAACAATACACACGATAGAAATTAGAATTTTACAACATGTACAAAAGGTAAAAACAACCAAGCAAGACAGCACTGTGTACAGTTTCTTGTAATTGGTTTTTTCGGTGGTCT
>Ga0136643_10008968_pt1 | contig 14677 bp, 10 predicted proteins | sample TergutLab28metaG_FD_96883 | JGI IMG/M metagenome (GOLD analysis project Ga0136643, IMG submission 96883) | Labiotermes labralis P1 segment gut microbial communities from Petit-Saut dam, French Guiana - Lab288 P1 (version 3) (version 3) | ecosystem: Host-associated > Arthropoda: Insects >... | reverse complement strand
GAGGCTGAGTGGACCCCGTTCCAGACCCACTACTACTCAGAAAATCTGGTAGCGCCGGGGATCGAACCCGGGACCTCAGTATCTGTAGCCAGAAACTCTGACCACTAGACCACAGAGGCGGTCCTGAATTACTGAGAGCAATCTAAAATGACCCAGAAAATCCCAAATCTTGTATGAAGGCAGAGTTACTAAATTTTATTCAAATGTGACCAAATGTAAAGTATGTCAAATGGAAGGTCTTGCTATGTGCTTGTTATACAATGATACCCATGGGCAGTTGTGATATAAAGTTTGTAGAATTGTGTTACTCTACTTAGTTGGAGAATTGGTGGAAATGATTGGTTTGTGGATCAGCCTCTTAAAGACGTGCGTTTGCCCATAGGAAAACACCTAGACGTTCATTTGATATCGTTAGGCAGTTCATTGCCTTTTTAAGAGATGTTGCACAGTCTGTGTGTCATTTTCTACAAAATGCCATTTATTTAATAATTTCATATTTTTGGTTCAAGTATTATGTTTATCATGAACCATGTACTGAAATTTAAATATCCACCCCAGTATGATAAAGGTTTAGGTGAATTAGCATAAACATGTAAGGGGAATAAATTTACCTCTGGATATTAGGGTTAGAATAATCTTAAGAGCAGAGTAGAGGAAGTCTTGAAAGGTGCTGGGTTACACCCAGTTGCTGCGTAGCAAATTCTGTTGTTTGATTCATATCTGCTGCACTCACTTTCATGTAATCCTGAGCTCTTAGAATATATGGATTTCTGCTGCTGTGTAGCATATATGCTTTCATTGTTTGGTGCTTAGATACGGGCATCACTTTGCCTCTGTAGCCAGCTGTCTTAACCCTTATGTGCAGGATTGAAATCCATTTCATACAGTTTATGAAGCTGGAGTTTGCATGCTTTTATAAAAATATTAATATTTTGGAAACTACTGGATTCTGCATGTATCCCGCTACCACGTCATTGGACGCAGTCCCGCATGGGTTCAGTTCGATTTGCATTCCCCAAACTTTTCTTGCAGAAATCTGTTTTAATATTATCCTTTTGTCTCCAAATATTGGCTACTGACTGTGATGTTCACATGTTGCTGTGGTGCAGGGATTCTCACCCTGCGGGCTGCATGTTGTCTGTAATGATTTCTGCAGCTCACATTTTTGTCTTGTGGGCTGTATGTCACTAGGTGATGTTTTTTGTTCATTCTGTGTATATTTTGGTAATACTGTAAATGTAATTAATCTTACATTATTATTATTATTGTTATTACAGTAACATCTGTGAATACTTTTTAAATTAAATTTACCAAGCTTTTATAGATTTGATCTTCATGAAGTGGTAAAAAAAAATTTAAAAATTGTTACTGTGTTACATTTCAAAGTTCGAAGGTTGGTGGGGGGAGGGGGGGGGGATGATGCCAGCCATTACGTAAATAGGTAAACCACGGCTCTAGAAGGGTCGCATGTGGAGGAAATTACATAAATATGTAAACCACTGCTCTAGAAGTGTTTCATGTGGAGTAGATTTCATAAATTCTTTCCTGACTTGACTGTTTTAATTCAGAATGGAGACCATTCTTTAACAGTGGCAGAAATTGTCGGCACTTTAGGCAACATTTCTCTTCTTATCATCATCTTCCCTCTCTGTCTTCTCCTCCTCTTCCTCTTCCTCCTCCTTCCTGTCAGGGTTTAGGTCTTTCTGCCTGTTGCAGCATCTGTTCCATTTTTGCATGGCCAGCCTTTGTCTGTTCTTGCAGTAGAGTGGTGATTAATGACAACTTATAAGCAGTTGTTATTTTGGCATAACACTTGATTCTATGCTAAGCTTTATTCATTTCCAGCAACTTTCAGTTCATGCTCTTGAATGTATATTAGAAACAGTTTCATTGTTATGCCATGGCTACCTGTCAACTGGAATTAGTTGTATTGCAGCAAAGGAAATATTTCTGAAGATATTGATGAATGTGAATGTTGGCTTCCTGAGGAGTGAATTCCTATATATGCGTAACTTTTTTTCTTTTATTTTCAGTGATCCCCCACTTGATGAAGCTGATATTCCAATGGGCGAATGGCTGTGTCATTGCTGCAGGCACTCCACTGTAAGTTACTCCATTTGAGACAAATTCTGAATCCTGTTCTCTTGTTTTTTTATGGTATTCTGACATTGAGTCTACATGAATATAGTTGTAATTCTGAAATTATGTATTTTTGTAGGTTAAGTTGGAAAATACAGCATCAAATACCAGTATTAACATAAAAAGTGATGTCAAGTTGCCAAGAGAAGTTAAAGGTAATGTTCTTTTGCTTATGTTGAATAGTGTTTTAGCGGATGAACTGCTGTCATATGTATTAGCAGTAGTGCTTAAAATGGTGTTAGTTACCATTCGGTTTCATTGTAGTATGGCTCTCCTTTATCTTGAAACATTAACACTGTTGAACTGGGTGAAAATTCTTCACACTACTTTTAGAGACAGGTGATTTTGCTAGATAGAGGAGCATTTTGAAACCATAGTTTTGAACACACTTGGAAACGTTGCTGTTATAACGAAAATTATTTTTTGTGTTGTTTAAGATGTGCTGTGTGTGTGTGTGTGTGTGTGTGTGCTCTGTGTACAGTGTTCTGTGTCACGCACTCTGCAAGCAGAAATGTTAATTAGAGTGTGTAACACATTAGACATTTCCAGCTGTGAGCATTTAAGAGAGGGAAAGAAGTTATATGGGAAGTTTCAGATGGATTAAACTGCGTGGACGGTTCTTTTAACTGTTTTGTCCCCCCCCCCCCTTTTTGTGGGTCACTGTGGGTGAATTTGCCCCATCCCCTGGTCAAAAATTGTGGCCTTTCTATCATCATCTTTTGGGAGGGACAAAAGATACAGTATGCTAGTTCTCTTGTATAGGAGATAAAATGTTTTATGGTAAATGTTGGAGCAAAAATGGAAGGATTTTGTTTCAATTAATATTCCAATATAATTTTGTAGTTTAACATTGCTTAAGGGAGCAGTAATTAATTATCATTATGGTTGTAAATTAATTTTTGGTTTATTGCTACCTAAGTTGCTACAGGAAACTGCTACAAACAGTGCTTGTGTATGGGTGTGGGAATAGTTTGTCACTGATTAGATAAGTGAGAAATAGTTACTGTTGATTACTGGAGTTGACAGTTGCTTCCAGTTTGATTTGAACAAACCCTTTGAGATAAAGTGGTGTGATGAGAGTTGTGATAAGAGTAATGAATGTAAAGTCTCATTGTGTTATGCTCTGGTTCGTAAATGTGCGGTTGAACAATCTGTTCCATATAAACAGAGAAACAAGAAACTATATTGTCAGAAAGTAGGGTACACCACATATAAATTCATTATGAATAATTGATAGATGCCTGTCCTTCAATTCCAAAACTAATCACATAACATGTATTATTTAAAATGTCACTTGGATTATTGTGTCTTGTCACCTTGTGTATAACAACACTGTTCTTTGAAGTATCTTTCCTACAAGAAATTATTAGTTGCCTCATGCAAGCTCACTTATTGTGCCATCAACACACTGTTGATTTCAATAGTTTGATAAATGGTAAACCTATTTAATTACACGCAATTCTGCAATGCAATGTTCCTCCTAAGTTTACAAATACACACCCCTGTGGTGAAACTTGGAACTCTGTGTCCTACCACAGTTACGATAACATGTCTGTACTTGGAGGCTTCACTTCTGTAATTGTGCCACACTTATATCTGAACTAATATCACTATTAATATCACAATAGTAGTTGTTCCCCATGAACCACAAATACTTTCTGCCTTGTGCAGAAATAGTTACGGTTTTATAATGTTGCACTTCCCTGTGAAGACACAAATTATACACAATTTACAGACTGCGTAGCTTGCGCGTCTTACTAGGTCGGACCCACACTAAGAACTGTTAAGATGCGCAGTTACTCGCAAGCTCAAACAAAGCAAGATATGTTCTGGAAGCTTCCAGGATGCACGTGACGTCACCTACCTCGTGATGGCGAGTGACCAGGAAGAAGTAACAAGTGTTACACAATATGATGCAACTGGAGCCTATAGGCAAAAATTTTGTCCCTAGTGTGAACACTCATTGCATGTTTACCATATGCAGCAGATTGATGAATGACAGCAAAGAATGATGCGTGTTATGTAACTAGATTAACCCTTTATTCTTGGCCTCTTAACACAGTACAGACTTGTAATTCTTCACATGGCACTGGCCTGCCTGCGCTGTATAGTTTTGAGTGCATTTAAATCAGTCCCGTTACAGGCCTGGACAGGCCCAGAGGGTTCCAGGAAGTTAGGCTCCCAGATTTCATAACAACGGCACAGGATGGTGGTAGTTTGTCAGCCTTACGCACCGGCCGCCTTTACCCCCAGGAAGTACTCCTGGTACTCATTTCTGTTAGAGGCTGAGTCGACCCCAGGGCCATAGTGCAATCGGAGGGACTTTATGTCAATGAAAAATCCGCTGACATCAGCTGGGATCGAACCAATGACCTTCCGATTTGTAGTACAGCACCTTAACCACTGTGCTACCACAGTCCCGAGTGCATTTAAAAGTAGTACAAAATTAAAACCCATCCTTGGCAGTACTTGGAATTTAAACCACATCAAATAATAGTTACTGTTATGTATTTGTATGATTTTTTGTGCTATATCATTTATGGCTGTTGAATGGTATAGACAATATAATTGAAGTTTATGTGGGTAGATTTGGCTCCTCCTGCATCAACATGCAGAGGACGTTTGCGTGTGAAAAGGGAGGCAGCAGAACCGCCTGGAAGTGAGAAGCGGTTAAGAAAACATGAAAGTTCATCACTAGAAACTAATCCTATGGAAGTACTGGTGAAAGCTGCATCTGCCCTGAACCCCAAGCAATTTGAATTGCCCAGAGAAATGGGAATGAGCATTCCTTTTCCAGGAACCGATAAAGGTATGTCATTATGGGACAGGTGCAGATACTCATTAGAAGCTTTGCTATGTGAATATGAAGTAATAGTCCATGATGCAAAAGGCATGTCAAATCTGTTGCCACTGAGCATTTGGTGTCTGACAGAATCATTGACATAAGTTTTTCTTACACTACAGTGCTGATTTAAGAGTCTGCCTTGATTACAGTGTTGTTACTATCTTGCACTTTTTAGCCTGTTTTCATTCAGTGGGTAAAACATAGGCATATGGGATCACCATTTTGTCTGTTTGTTGTACTTTTGTCATGAAATTTGATGTGGATATTATGATCTTAGAGGCCACCTGTGCAGCACATTTTATAATTTTCATCATTTTATATGGACACGTTATTTCCTCCAGGGTTTGATACTATGCATGGTAAGAGAGTTATGAGAAACTTTCTGTCCGTACATGTGTGGCACTGTGGCCCCTTCTGAGCCCTGGCCTCCCTCTAAGCTTGCCTTCATTCTTCTGTATCCCCAGCTTGTCTTCTTCATCCTCAAATTCATGGGATCTGTAATGCATCCCTCTGAACAGTGTCTTCCCATATTGTTCTTGGTTTTCCTACTGGTATTGTGTTGTGGAATTTCCCATTAAGAATCTTTTTTTGGTATCCAGTGACTATGAATTTCGCTGTTCCATCTAGGGTGCCAGTGCCCTGTGTATTATATTGGGCCATATATTCTTAATATTTTCCTTTCGAGTGTGTGTAGCATATGTTATGTCATTTGTGTTAGGGTAAATATAACGTTAAAGATTTTTTTTTTTGTGTGGAATGACAAAATGGTGGGTGCATGAGATTAGCTTTAATTTGGAATGCGGTAACTAATGAGCTATTTGATCTAGGCTAGTGAAGTATGGTGCAGAGATAGACCTTCTAACATTTTGGAGGTACCGTTTATTGTCCCATCTACTCTGCAAAATGCCCGGCCATTAAATGGCCACCCTTTGCTTTGCATGTTCTTGGCTGATAACTTTAGTGGACGTTCGGTTTCTTCAGCATCAGACTGTGCATTGGTTGTAGTCAACTTTCAGCACCAAAGGATTAATGAAATGTTTGGAACTCCTGGGAGCTCCTCTCATGGTACATTTTTGACAGAACAGTTTGTGGATTACTGGTTTAGTTGAAACAGTTGCGTTGTGAGATGGTAATATTACTTTTCTTTCACATTGGTGTTGTCAGTTCTGTCATATAAGCAGTTTGCCATGTGGGAAAAGTGTTCATGTTACTGAGATTGTTGTGAAAAGTACATTTGTTGACAGTGACCTGTGATTGTTGACATTTATATTGTGATTTTTTATATGCACCAAACAAAGTGGATAAAATCTGGAAGCAGATAAGCGGTAGAACTGTAATAACAGTCTAACCTAACCTATCAATAATGGCAAAGGATGGCATATTTTTATGTGACGTAATGTATTGCTAAATGTTTAGGTAATGTTAGATAGATTTCCTTCTGTTCATACAGTGATCTTTCTGCACTGAGCTTGGTGTATATCAACAGTTACACCAGGTGGCCAACATTTGCATTATTCTGAACATTTACTGTAACATGTGTAATGTGTAATTAATTAAAGGCTGCAACCTTTGTCTCAAAACCTTGCATGATCCACTCAGTATTGCATTACTGTGGTTCACTTGGACAAGTATTGTCTTATTTTACATCTTTGCTGCACCATTGAGACTCATTATGTTCTGATGCTGTCAGACAATTTGATTTAAAGATTCTTTGCTGCAATAGACTTTAGTGCATTAAGGGTGGTAGAGGATTAAGTTTACAGTTTTCTGCTGCTGCTGCTGCTGCTGCAAAAAAGCATGGCAGTGGGTTAAATTCCTGTAAGGACCTGCAGAATCTAATTTATTTAGAATTTAGTTTTGTCCTTAGAAGCAATTTACCTTATGTTTACTACATTTGTTAGCCATAGTTTTGCAGTGTGGTTGACAGGAAGGGTATGGATTTTATGTCATTGAGTAATAATAATACAAGAGTCTCATCAGGCTGTGATAGGGTGCGTCCCATATTACAATTTTGTCCACATGGTGTTGAAATTTATTTTTGTATTCATGTAACGTTTGTGTTTCATTTTCTGTGGAAAGTGTAAAATGTTAGTGTGGTTCTGTTATTTAGTACCTGGTCCAAGTAAAATTACCAGCAGGCGCAATTCTGTGGCGAAGAAGAAACCATATGAATTGGATAATGGGTTGGTTCCACTTCCTGTCAAAGTCTGCTTCGAGTGTAGGAAGTAAGTGCTTAAAACAGATATATCAAAGTTTGCTTTTTTGTTCCTGCTATAAGCGTAGCAGCAGTATGTGATGTTACTGTGTCACATTTAATACAGTACAAAGTTTCTTATTTTATTTACATTCAAAAGTAAGGGATCACATGTATTTGTGAATGAAAAAGGATGTGTGAAAAGCCAGATTGAATATGATAGTTGTGATGTATGTCAGAACTTGTTGTGTATGTGTATCAGATACTTGGTACTACTCATGGTGTTGTACAGATATACAGTTTATCCAGATCTGTGGTTTGGAGGTGATTTTTTTAAATTATGTAGTATCCATGAGATTGAAACACAGATGGGCAATATGCCAAATACCCTGAGTCCAAAGAGAATATCTTTTAAGGGAGAAAAATTCTTTGGAAGTACCATATTTACCCAATTGTAAGACATCCCTGCGTACTAGACCTCGATTTACAGTCTTCATTTTTTAGGAATGTACCTGTGCAGAACACATTTAACTTTGTGGGATTATAAGGTAACCTTCTGTTCTTCATGTGATAAATTAAGAAACGGGATACACACATATGTATCCAGTAACTCTGTGGCCTGTTCACATAACTGTTGTTACAGTGGAGATGCGACAGATTGTACTTGCTGTAATGTTGAGCTGCATGTCACTGTTAACAGTTCATATTGATCACTGCACAACAGCGCTCTTACGGCGAGTATGTCACCAGCCACAATAAAACCTACTCAGGTTTTCATGTAAAGTGCCCACTATTGTTGTCAGATTTTAACCAAATTTTGACTTCCTGGACATGTTTTCATAAAAGTTTCCAGTATCAAATTGTATGTAAACCTGTATGGTGGGAGCCATGCTGATACATGTGGACAGACAGACCAACATGATGAAGCTAATAGGTGTTTTTTGTGACTATTTGAACAACCAAGAAATTCTTTGTTATATGTTTGGGTAAATACGGTATTATTTGAACACTGCAGAAAGCATCAGTGTGCAAGCGTGGTAGGGTAGCTGTGTGCCAATTAAGATTACAGGCGTCTCTTATTTGGTGCCTTGTTTGGTGCTAACATTTTGTAGGAACTTGGTTTCTCCATGTTTACGGTAAAGCAAGTGGCTTCTTCTTTACCATGAAGAACGACGATTTTGGTACCTACCTGCATACTGCATTACATGATGATGATAATCTTGGTGCGTAGCACTGCCAGAATCATATCACATGTGTAGTCTTTGGAAGGACAGTCAATATATGCATAGATTTAACAATTTTTTTAGGTCTTTGTCTTCAAATTATGTTGTGTAGGGGAACAGTTCAAAAACAAAAATAATGTGACAGTTAAGTAAGGTGAAAAGTGAAAAGGCGAAGGTGTTCTTTGCACTCCATAAAGGCATATTGGGGAGTCTACATATTACTGCATTCATTCTTAACTGGTACTAGGTGGAAGTGAGTGGTCAGCCTCACACCTTGACTGCTTTATGCCCTGGTGAATGAACCCAGGTACCCACTGAATAGAAGGCTGGTCGAACTGCAGAACTGGTCTGGACGTTGTGGGGAAAAGAAAAATCTCTTAGCCTTGCTGGGATTGAAACTCTGAGGTGTCCAGCCCTTAACCTAGCGAGTATACCAACTACACTATTGTGGCTTCGACACTTGTGTAGGGTCAGATGAGAGCAAGCGGGACTTCAAATATGCTGGGTTCCTTATTTATGTAAACTGCATGTGATGCCAATTTCAAATTAATACCTTGATTACCTTGCACTGTACCCTCTGCAGAAATTAATCCTTAGAGGATGTAAAATTGTATGTGCATTGCTAACCTTGAGTTATGTTTGAAACAGGAGCTGTCGGAAAGCACCTCTTATAGCGTGTGACTACTGTTCCCTTCTGTTTCATCAGGATTGCCTTGATCCACCACTCACATCCTTACCTGCAGGCAGGTGGATGTGTCCAAACCATCCGGAACAGTATTTGGTAGGTACTGTAATTTGTTGCATAACAAAACTTCTTGTGAGTTGCCATGTAAGAGAGGACTTTGAACTTCCTTAGATTTCATTAATAATGTATAGGTTGTACAAGAGATGGGACAGTAGCCTTCAGTCTTAGTAATTTTTTATATATTGTAAAGTTTTATTGGAAGGTGTTTTAGATCATGTGTAAAGAGCTATCATCAGACTGACAAGGTACCAAAGAAAAGTTGATATACCTTACACCTCAGCTTACAATATTGTAAATATATGTGATAAGCCAAAATGATGAATTATAGATTTATATTATATGTATATAAATATATAATTTATCATTTTGGCTTATTTATATTATATGTTTATAAAATAATGATTTTGCCTGTTGTTTTGTATGGGCGTGAAACTTGGTCACTGACATTGAGGGAGGAAAGGAAGCTGAGGGTGTTTGAGAACATGGTGTTGAGGAGAATATTTGAACCTAGGAGGGACGAGGTAACGGGGGATTGAAGGAGATTGCATAACGAGGAGCTAAATGATCTGTACTCCTCAGCCAATATTGTGCGGGTGATACAATCGAGAAGAATGAGATGGGCTGGGCATGTGGCATGTATGGGTGAGGAGAGGGGTTGTATAGGGTCTTGGTGGGGAAACCGGAGGGAAAGAGACCTCTGGGCAGACCTAGGCATAGATGGGTGGATAATATTAGGATGGATCTCCAGGAGGTGGGATGTGGGTATATGGACAGGATTGGGCTGGCCCAGGATAGAGGCAGGTGGCGGACGTTTGTGAGTGCGGTAATGAACCTTCGGGTTCCGTGAAATGCGGAGAATTTCTTGACTAGCTGCAAACCGGTTAGCTTCTCAAGAAGGACTCCGCACCATGGAGTAAGTAAGTAAGTAAGTAAGTAAGTGTATAAAATAATGAGAGTTTAAAAGGGTGTTAAGAACAGTGATGAGAAAAAGTATATTTTGCATGTATTGGTACCTCCAGATGGGAGTGTAGTTCTGGATGAGTGGTAACAGGCCTCAGAGGTTGTCATATTTTGCTCTTCTTGATGGGCATGTGTGCTTTGCATGCTGGATGACCAAGGCTACAGACACACACTCAGAATATGTAATACTTATTACTTTCCACGGCAGCAGTGGTTATGCGAATGCGCCTCATTGTTGCATTGCCTTTTTTGTTAATTCTGTACTTTTATGTAGCTTTTTTTTTTGTGTTTTTTCTGTAAAAATTTAGGTGTGCGGCTTATTGAAGAAAAGTTGAAAAGTGTGGTACTTGTAAGAGATCAGAGGAAGGTGATATTTTTATTCTTTGTGATACTCATAGAAATGTTGACTTTGTGTTCATGTTATTCATATTGTATTGATGCTGCATTTCATTTTAGATATGGGCCACTTCCCATTTTTTTTTTTAAACTCTCATGGGTGAACATGAAAGTGAGTTCTAAACAGATGAAGCCAAATCTTAGGATATACTCATATTTTTTTTTGTAGTTCTATTTTTAGTGTGATAATGCAAATAATTGCTGTGTCATCTATTTGGTGACAGTGATTCCAAGTTGATGACTGGTTTTATGTTTTTGAAATGGATTATTGAGTGCTTGAATGAATGAAGTATCAGAAGTGTGATTGTACAATGAAAAATATTTAGTACAATTTTATATAATGGTCTTAATTGAATGACTTTATGTGATATGTGTTACAGTGTTTGTCTTGAAACTGTCCATCTGAATCACAGACAGTTCCTGTTGTCTATACAGTAGGCTGAATCTCTCTACTTAGTACAGTTGAGTAATGATGAGGAATGTTAAAAACACTGTGTTGTAGGACTGGAAGTTGTTGACGTCTTGTAGCGTAACAGAACGAGTGAGATTATGGGATCGTTATGCTGGACCTATCGACCAGGATGCCATAAAAGTGGAGTTTTTCAGGAAAGCACACAGAAGAAATCCCCCTTTTAGATTCAAGGTTAAACTACCACCTAGAAATAGAGTCAGGGTGAGTATATTTATGGGGAGTGGGAGGGGTGCATCCTGCATGGTGGTGATTTATGAAATTACTTATTTCATCAGACATGGCCTGTAAAATCACTGATGCATTTCTGTTTTAAAATTCATACAGTAAACTATTAATTGGCAATACATGAGACATGTGGAATGTCTCTCTGGTGAATGTATACATGTGAGTGTTAAGATTTTTATGGCAGTGTGGTTGATGATTCTGTTCTTGTGGGATCTAGTGCTACGTCACTGAGTGCTCAATTGTGGATGTTTCAGAGGAACAGAGTGCCTTCATCTGCAAGTGTCTAAAGGTCTGAGAACAGACCCCTAGGCTGTGTTCCTACAAAATGTTGGGAAACGAACTCAGTGACCTTACTAGATACTCCAGAAGGACAGAATCCTTAAATATGTGCAATTTTTTAATATTCATAAAATATAAAACAGGGGATCTTAGTAACTGACCAACTTAATGCACAAATTCTTGTTTTATTATAAGTTTATTACATTCCTCTACATGTTTCAAGCACTATGTGCTCATCATCAGGAGGTCAAAATTGTATTATACGGCATCTGGTACCATCACACTCTTTAGGTGGCCGTACTGTGCACAGGTTGAGAGAGAACTGTCTCAACCTGTACACCAGACGGCCACCTACAGGTGTGGTGATACCAGATGCCATATAATACAATTTTGACCTCCTGATGATGAGTGCATAATGCTCAAAACATGTACAGATGTAATAAACTTATTGTAAAACAAGAATTTGTGCATTAAGTTGATCAATTACTAAGATTATACTGAGATGCATGGTCAGCAAAACATCAAATAAAATAGGGGATACATATTTACATTAATATGTAATAGTACAGTTACATGACTTGGGTATTCTGTGTGTTCATGTTACACCCACCTGCATGACATGCCTTATTAATAAAATGGCAGTGCCATTTGAGCATTGTGCCTAGATTCTTAACTGTTGCTAGAAAGTGGTGAATTTGAAAGAGATGCAGAATGTTTGAAAAATTGATTCAAAATTTAAACCGTGAACACTCTTAACCCATTTATGCTTACTTGGTATGTTAGAGAACAAATGGCAGAGTGACAGACATGCATATGGAAAGTTTTTAGAAGATATGGAGTGTGGTTTCTGCTGGCTAAGTGATTTTGTAAAATTCTACTCTAACTTGATGTGATTTATAGGTTCCTCATGCAGTTAAGGAACAGTACAGATTTCCTCCACCCCTTATTCCATCATTACGTGACATTCTGAGAGAAGAGGAATACAGAACTGGAATGGCAGAGAGGAGAAATTTGTCCTGTGAGAGTCCAGAGAAGGGAAAGGCAACGCCAGAAGAACAAGAACAGGTAGTGTATGTCTGAACATGTGTTATTGTATCTAGAAACATCTTTTCAGCAAAGTAAGAGGTTCGCTCAAACGGCATTGAAACTAATTGAGATTTACTTTATTGGACTACTGGCCATCATAACCCTTAATATGGCAATTGTCAGAGGATTGGGACTGGGTGAAAGGTAAATAAAGGTAAATCAGTCCCATTACAGGCCTGAGGTGTCCAGAGGGTTCCAGGTAGTTAAGGTTTCCAGATTGTGTGACAGTGGCCCAGGATGGTGGTAAGGTTGTCAGCCTTACGCACCAGCTGCTTTTTACCCTCAGAAAATACTCCTGGTACTCATTTCTGTTAGAGGCTGAGTCGATCCCAGGGCCATAGTGCGATTGGAAGGATTATGTCAATGAAAAATTCCAATGACACCATCTGGAATCAAACCAGTGACCTCCCGATTTGTAGCGCAGCACCTTAACCACTGAGCTACCGCGGTACCCCGATTGGGACCAGGTACATATCCCAAATAAATGACACTGATTCGGTACTGCATGTTGTGTATCTTTGTAGTTGCTTTAGTAGTGTTTGGTGGCAGTCTAAGGACTTAATATTTTGTTAACTATTAATTTAACACATTCACTGCCATAGTTGACCTTAGTCGATTTAATAATTCATGCTTAAAATGGCCAGTGTCGACCTTAGTCGATCTAATTTTTCAGTCGCGCTCTTTCAGCTTAAATCAGCTGACCTGGCGGGAAACTTGTACAGCAGCTTCAGTATATCTAGCTGACGTTATCTTTATCCCTTTCATAGTTTATTATGCTTACATTGTGATATAATGAATCCATGTTTATCCTTATGCTCAGGGGGAGAGTGGGTTGTCTCTGGCTGCAGTCTATAAAGAGTCTTTTATACGTGAAGTTGTGTATGTGTGATAGTTTATACTTCTCAGTGCAACATGGCATATAGGAAAAGAAAAACAGTTGGATTTAGAACTGAAGAAGAATTAGCTGATGCGGTGAATGAAATTGTAAATGACAGTGATTCAGATACAGATAATATTCCCAAATTTTTCATTAGTGAAGAGAGTGAATCTGAAAGTGCAAATGAGAGTGATAATGACAGTAACATTTCAATACCAGGCCCTAGCCGCGGACAGATAGATGTTACCCCAACTACAGGGGTTTCTAAAAATGATCGTCAACCAAGAATACCACCCTTCATAGGCAATCTGGGCATGCAATTTGCAGTTGAAAGTGAAGCAGATGTGATGAGTTATTTTGACCATTATATTCACCCTGAACTCATTGAAATAGTAGTTAACCAGACAAATTTATATGCACAACAACAGATTGCGAAAATGCCTCACCCCGTTACAAAACATGCACTTAGTGAAGAATGGAAACCAATACCAGTAATCGAAATAAAAAATTCCTTGGTTTGATTTTTGTAACTTGTATAGTCCGAAAACCAAAATTAGAATTGTACTGGTCAATGAGAGGAAGTTTTCAGACTCCATTATTTCCACAAACAATGTCTAGGAACAGATTTCAGCTTATCCAAAGGTACCTTCACTTCAGTGACAATAATGCAGCAGGAACAAACAAAGATCATTTATACAAAATCTGTACAATTTTAGACATTGTTGTATATAATTTCAGAACTAATTTTTTACCAGATAGGGAAATTTGGTGAAGGTATGCTTGGTTGGCAGGGTTGTTTGCGATTTCGTGTGTATAACCCAGGCAGAATTACAAAGCACCGCATACTGGTACGGATGGTTTGTGAAAGTTCAACTGGATATATTTGTAACTTGCAGATTTATGATGGTAAGTGTGGACCTTTGACCGAAATGGTAGGTTTTCTGCTCGAGCCTTATGAAGGGAAGGGTTACCACTTATACCAAGACAATTATTACAGTAGTGTCCATCAAATGAATGAATTATTACAGAAATTAATTAGAGTCTGTGGAACAATCAGAGTGAATCGTGGATTACCGAAAGACATGACAGAAGAGGCAAAAAAGTTGAAGAAAGGCGAGGTCACTTTTCGTAGGAACCAGGAAATACTACTCATCTCACACCAAGATAAGAGGCTTGTAAATATGATTTCAACACTCCATACAGCTGAAGTAATTGAAACAACAAGCAGACGAACGG
>Ga0136643_10008963_pt1 | contig 14679 bp, 8 predicted proteins | sample TergutLab28metaG_FD_96883 | JGI IMG/M metagenome (GOLD analysis project Ga0136643, IMG submission 96883) | Labiotermes labralis P1 segment gut microbial communities from Petit-Saut dam, French Guiana - Lab288 P1 (version 3) (version 3) | ecosystem: Host-associated > Arthropoda: Insects >... | reverse complement strand
TAGCGGCTCCAGGTCTAGAAAACAGAGATTAACGGCTGTGGGGACCCGTTGCGCTGACCACGTGACACCCCTCTATTCGCAAAAGTTGGCACTAACTTCGCCGACCGGCGGCGGCCGCTCTGTAGGTATAGTTCGCGTGCGGACTAAGGCCACGGAGTTTAGTTTAGTTTTAGCATAGAAATCATTTCATTTATTTCATTAAATTCTTTCCTTTTGTTTATTTTTCGAAGGTGTATTAACTTCCAATTTTAAAACAAACTGTATTTATTCCACGCACACACATTCCAGAAGACCTTTTACGTCCTTGTGGCTTGTGGTTGACAATGTATGAACTATACACAATACAATATATTATATACCGTCAGTACACAAATTCAATATAGTGACATAATACATGCAATAGGTTACACTGTGGCTAAAGTTTTCGACCGTGACCGGTCATCATCATTCTTTATTAGAACATTTTGTTTAAGGTACAGAAAGGTATTACTCAATGGGGTAATTGAGTAATAGATTTCTCTACCTTAAAAAATGTTCTTTATTGGCCTGATAATGGCCGGTCACGGTCGAAACATGTAGCCACAGTGTAACCTATTGCATACATTATATCACCATATTGAATTTGTGTACTGACAGTATATAATATATTGTACAATTGTTATTGCACAACGGGATGGCTTCTATCAAAAAATATATACACAATACAGCTCCCTCATTCGGAATCCCTGTAGAGTTCGTCGTCTCTAAAGTGACATAAAAGTAAAACTAAACACCTAACTCCCCCTAAAACCGAAGTAAAGAATTACAAAGCTTTATTTCCTCTAGTCCACATGTGTAATTGATTTGATGCTCAGGCGTAGGATCAACCTTACCTTTAATAATTCGTCTTATTATTACCATCAAAAGCAAACAAATATTCTACATTAGTAATATCGCTATTTCAGGCACGATTTATATCCATTTATAATTAAACATTAACTTGTGACACGCTTTTTTAATAAGGTGTATTTATTTTAGTTAATATGACGCATGAGTAAGGAAGACTAACTTGTGTGCATGATTGCGTAAGGGTTGCAGAAATACTTCGAAAATGTATACCGCTGAACGAGTAGATGTAAGACTGTCCCTGTCCACGCCATGAAGACAATGAGAGGGAGCAGAGTTCGAGTTCCACTCATTCTTAATCTCGGCACTTCATTAACATGACTGGTCAACTTCACCCTCCAGCAGCTTTACCCCCGGTACCCACTGAGTAGGAGTCTGAGTGGGCCCCAGAGACAGTTCGGACAGTTTTAGAGAAGAGAAAATACCTTGCCCAATCTGGACTCGAACCCCGGACCGTCCATCCCGCAGCTAGCCGCTATAACTGATACGTTATCCCAACTCCCATTTACACCCTCAGTATAAATTAATGACACAGAAATAATTATTTCATTAATTAAAGGTATTATTATTGCAGAGTAGTAACGTGTTTTTGAAAGTAAAATTACCCATTAATTGCGAAGAAGCAGTCGGTACACGTGAACACAGTTAAAATAACCCAACCTCTGTGCCCATCCAGCAACAGAAGGTGTGTCTAAAAAGTAATGAGACTGGTGCCATAATTTTTTTTATTAACAACTGAACTACGAATCAACATTGCCCCCTTCAAAGTAGTTCCCTTGAGAAGCCACACAACGCCGGAGACGTTGCCCCCACTCCCGGTAACAGTGCTGCAAGTTTTCATGTGGAAGTGCCCTCAGCTGGACTGTCACGTCCTTTCGGATGTTGTCCACAGTTCCAAAGTGACGACCTTAGAGGTGGAATTTGAGTTTCGGGAAAAGGAAGAAGTCACACGGACTCAGATCAGGCGATTAAGGGGGCTGCGGTGCCGCTGGAATACAATTTTTGGTCAAAAATTCGTTCATGGAGATGGCAGTGTGACAGGGAGCTTTGTCGTGATGCAGCGCCCAAGTGTCAGCAATCTCTGGCCGGACACGATGAACCCTTTTTCTGAGTCGTTCAAGGAACTCACGATAGTACTGTTTGTTAACTGTTTGTCCTAGGGGCACGAATTTCTTATGAACAACACCTTGACTGTCTAAAAAACAAATTAGCATGGATTTGATTTTCAGTTTGCTCCTACGTCCTTCTGCCAGCAAGGTAGGCCCTAAATACAAATATAAGGACTGTAATAAAGAGGATTTCAAATTGATGTAACTGTTGCTGCTTCAGGTGAATAGTGCCTTACGTGACGAATTGAGCTCCAGACAACCGTGTAACACGGCAGAACAGTGTATATCATATCTCCTGTGGCGAGACTTCATTCGGCCCGTAAAATTGAAAAAGAGAGAAGGCGGCTAGCTGGTTATGTAGAAGATTTGACATGTTGAGTGAATATATAACAATTAGTGTCAGGGAAAGTCCTCACGGAATTGAATTTAATGATATCAATTTGGAAAATAGAGGTTTCCTCCCAGAAACTCTCGACAACAAACCCTAATTTTGTAGGCTTTGTGGGTCATTCGAATTGTGCATCATGTTTATTGCTGCAGCTGAGTTTAATATTAGGGCCGTATATTTTCTGTACTTCCTAACAATAAAATTAACAATTATGCCTACCCACATTACAGAAGGGATTTCGAAATTACGAAATTACTCTTTCGGACTAAAGGTCTTATGAATTTGTACCTCCAGTAATAATAAGAGCCTCTGAGGTCAGTACTGAACGAATCAGATAATCCAGTAGCACGCCCTATGACGCTACTAGTCCTCACTCCGCCAGGAAATATTTGTGTTAGCCTTGAGTTCTTTTCAACACAATGCAGACATCAACATTGCTGCAATTCATCAACACAAATCCACACAACAATATATAAAAGGTAAAGACAACGTTGTCCCTTGTTCCAAAATAATTACCAACAAGATGACACTTTTGGACTATCCTTTATTTCAGGGTTAGTCTTCCTTCACTCTACATGTTTCGAGCTTCAGGGAGCTCATCATCAGGAGTTCACTTTTTTACTGTACAGGCAGCCTCTGGCATCCAAATTGTCATCTTGTTGGTAATTATTTTGGAGCAATTGTAATGATGCACGGAACAATGAATGTAAAAAAAAAACGTTGTCCCTGTTCACGTCGTGATGGAGTATAAGAGGAGGAGAGGTACAGCTCCACTCTTTCGTATCCTCGGCATTTCATGGAGGTGAGTGGTCAAATGGCCGCACTGGCACCAGGAAAGAACCTCGCTTTGCCTTGAATAGGAGGCTGGTTGTACCGCAGAGCCGGTCTGAAAGGATTTTGAGGAAAACATATTTGCCCTGACGCGATTGGCACCCCGGACCTTCCAACACGCAACTAGTCACCACACCAATTATACAGTATAAACCAACGAAATACACATTTTCTAAATAAACATTTAAATTTTTGATTTTGATATTTTCTACGTGTTTCGAAACCGAGGGTTCCTCTTCACAAAGACGGCTGTGTATGCACTTACAGTACGGCATGTTTTACATGCATCAGTATAAGCAGTCTTGTAGGTAGAAGTGTGTGTTCGATACACACTTTTCTACCTACAAGACTGCACACTCTTCCACATACAAGACTGCTTATACATGTAAAACAGGCCATACCTTAATTGCATATACAACCGTCTTCCTGAAGATGAACTCTCGGGTTCAAAACATGTAGCAGACACGAAAATTAAAAATTAAAATTTTAATTTAGTCAATGTGAATTTCGTTGGTTTATATCGTGTAATCCTATTACACTTCACGGTGCAAATAGCACAAAATTCACTACACCAAGTAGGTTATCCCGACTCCACATACAAAACATCAAAGAGTAATTTTAATCGCAGGTACAGGAACGCCAAGAAGGCAGTAGTAACAGCAGGACACTCCAGTGAGAAGGTGAGGGATATTAAGGTAACTATGTCACAAGCAGCAGAATACATCATAACCACTGATCTTAATCTCTCTGAACATGGTGACCACAGTGAGTGAGATAATTGCACCATTAATGTATATGAATTATAGAAAAAGGAAACCTTCTCAAAATCACAAAACAATCAACTCGCTGATGCACAAACACTATGACAGAAAGTTACAAAACACTCCTTGGATTTTAGCATAGCATGTGCCCCCTCTTCTTATCATATAAGTTGTGGAAAAAAACGTAACTATTAAGTTTAATTATATACAAATGTACTGAACTTTAGCTTAATGCCACAAATAATCTCAGCACACTGCATATGTAATAATCCTGCTCGTGGGTCTGAAGATGACACGACCGAGTAGAAACGCTTAGCCACAATGTATGTATTGGTAGAACAGTATTACAAAATAAAACTGGACTTTCTACTTAAAGACAGGTACATACTTTCGGTAATTTTATGTTTTTCGCACCGTGAATTGTGATATAATTAGGCAACATAAACCAACGAAAAGTACACTTTTCAAATTAATACTTTAATTCAAATTTTTCAATTTTTGGCGTCTTCTACATGTTTGGAAATTCACGGATTCATCCTCAGGAAGACAGATGTAAACGTAGTTTGTGTAGTATGTTTACGTGCACTGGCGTAATCGGTCTAGCAAGTGGAAGAGTGTGTTTATGTTGCATAATACTGTTAGCAAGTTACACAAAAAGATACTCCTTTAGTGCCACATATACGTGTATGTGTCCTCTTTCATTCCTAGCTTTTTGGACAACGAGCACTTAATCTGATACAGAAAAAAATACATTTTGTAAAGAAATTAAAGCACTCAATTATTATACCAACTACTGCACATATATAAAATTTATAAAATTTACACATTAAAACATTAAAATCGCTCCGACATGTTTCGGTCTTAGGACCGAAACATGTCGGAGCGATTTTAATGTTTTAATGTGTAAATTTTATAAATTTTATATATGTGCAGTAGTTGGTATAATAATTGAGTAACTCAACAACATGCACGGTGTAACAACGAAAATAAATTAAAGCACATTTTTGCATATTCTTTTGCGTAAGACTCGTTCATGTACGTACTTTGCAACTTGTCCAACGCAACAGGAAACAATACATGCAGTACACGTAACCGGTAACATTACGGTGTGTTCGGGTAACCATTGTTGTAATGAAACTACAGCGATTCGCTCTGTGTATTGTTGAGTTATACGTCACTGTATACGATACAAAATTGTTGGGTGTTGTACAAAAATTTTTCATGACGAATTTATGTCGCCGGAAACAATAAAATCTACGTGGGTCTTCATGTCAAATGCCAGATATTTTTCCTCCCGATTTTAACCAAATCTGGATTCTCTCAACAGATTCATACACGTTCCCAGTATCAAATTTGAAGGAAAGCTTTTCGTGAGATCCGCGCTGATGTATATGGACAGACGGACGAACGGACAGACCTACAAACATTACACAGCGATTAAGCGCTTTTCGCGACTAAAGGAATGCGATGGACGGATTTCAGTAGAAATTAATAATACAGATATAAGTTAATGACAAACACATTTTATTTAAAGAACTGCTACCGAACTGTACTCGTGAAAATTCCTCTTCATTCATTTAGTCTATCCCACACCTTACGAAAGATGTTGATAATTTCCAGCTGAAGTTTTTAACAATTCCAAACTACAGCGCGCAAAATTACGTCAAAACTTCAGACAAGATGTCAGGTAATTGTTTCAAAACGATTCTAATGACAACGGAGAATGTAAGAAATTTTGTTTCGGTAATAACTCCCGCGGTATAAATGGTGTAACTTGCACCTTCGCCTTCGAAATAGTTCTAGTGTTTGTCACTTAGACACCGAGGGCTCTTAACCTCCTTCACAATACAATGCAGCACTTGAGTAAGTCAGTGGCTGGCTTTCAAGTGTTTCTCAGGCAAGAGTAAGACATATAAGCTGCTGGTTGCTGTCAACCAACGTATAGTATAGTGAGAAGAGGCAAGCGTTGATGAAGAAGGAATTACGGTCTATAAACTGCCAAAAAACTACAAAACAGCTTCGTCATGTCAGAGAAACTTCACAGAAATCGTAATTTATTTGTATTGGTCTATCCTGGAATTAAGAGAGTTGTAAAAGCCTTCATTGATACAATATAAAGGGAAGAAATAAGTCATTTGTAGATTTTAACTTCGCATATTATGAAACTTTCAATACTGTTCTCTGGGTTGTCCAATTTACCTACCTTCAAGAACATAAATGCTTCTACCATTTCTTTTACATCGAAACGCTTGACTTGACGTGCGTCATAAATACACATTCAAAAGGCCTGTGGTGTTTAGCTCAAGACATTAAGTGTGTAGTAATTGAATTACATGACTGACTGATCAATGGTTTTAAAGGGACTCAGACGAAATATGAATTGAATTAACCTAACCTCTTGTTTGCCGTACTTCTTTCATACGCCTCACATAATATTACATTCTTGTGTCCCAGAATTGTAGAATTACGCACCAGAATCTTGTCCAAGACAGACACAATACTAATACAGACATCACGGCTTTATCAGAGACGTGTATGTGAAAACCGGTGTCTGTTGTTGGGAGAGGTTTGGTGTTGACACAAGAGAAACTACGTTGCGTAAAAATCTCCTACAGGCTTCTTGAATTACGGGCTTACATTGCAGACTCAGCGAATGTACTCCGATTGGCCAGAGATGTTAGATGTAAAGAACCTGTATTATCATAATCGTGTCAGAATGTACATTTCCCTTGCAGTCGATAGCACAATGAACGCAAACCGAACAAGCCAACAAAATTCAGCTACAGATAAAGTGCTAAAAACTAAAGTCTTGTGCATTCTTCCAGCGTTGTGACCAAGACCTGTATAGTCATACTCATAGGCCGCTCGAACACCGGGGTCGAGGCTTCTGGGTTGTCATATAAGGACAGTGGCCACACAATGCCAACTTATGCCCCAGCGAAAGAGTTCAACCCCTTGTGTTAATAAGCGTTTAGTAAAACGTTACGGCAGCGAGGAAGAAGGTTAAAATCCGGCCGTTTAGTGGTGACGTCGAGACTTTACGGTTTTTTCACATTACATTTTAAAAATTATGTTTACCTTTACCAACACGCTAATATTAGTTTCTTCCCAAATAATATACCGGAAGATGCTGGTAATAAAAACGGTAATTTTTATAACTTGTTACACAGGAAACCACTGCTTAAAGTCCACCTATTCCTAATCACTTGCATTTGAAAGGGTTGATAACAGACCTCTAGAGTTCTCGAAATCATCCTTGTCTGTTCTGTACCGTAACTGCAACAACTGCCTTACGTGCGTACATAACGACTCAAAGATGAAGTCATCACTAAAAGACGTTTACAAAAATTAACAGTTACAAACATGAAACAACTTGAGATGTGTATGTTTAAACTTGGATATTTACCTTAATTTACAAAACTGGGTCAACAGAGGAATTAAGGTTAATCGTCAATGGGTTCTTTCAATAAGTTTAAACGACTCTCACTATTACCTTTCTCACAAATATTTCCTTTCCGACCAAATATATTTAAAGTATTCGGTTACTTGAGTAACAACGGAGTTATTCTTTGTCTAAATCAAGCAAAGTCATAATCTAAAAGGCATGTATAGCCTATATTAGGAAGAGCGCATTACTGCATGGAATACGGATCACTGTGAGTCATAAAATCCGGCATGAATAGTAAAACGGATAAAATTCTCTGTTTTCAGTTTCCCCCAATTTAAAGAATGCTTCATTAGTCCTTAATTAATTCTTTCGAAACGTATTATGGCAACAAGTCCATCTCTCTGCCTGTAACGAGACTTTAACGATCGCACAATTATCCTCCTTCGTGCATGCTCACAGTTACCTCCGAAGCTTGCTCCTTTCTCATCCATTATCATGTGGAACATACTGTAAACTCCTGTTCAATTCATTTAATACTTGTAATGAGTTTCCGAAAACATACAGTCTGAAAACACTCTCACCCTACTGGCACGCTGAAGTTTTGTAAAACTGTAATTTCTCTTCGACAGGGCTTCACGTCACAATCTCACCGGCCCTGCACTTACATAAAAAAGTTTTATCTTAAACTTACTTGCAATGTTTATGTTTCTACAAAATTTATATTCAATTCACTCTCCAGCGAAACCACAAACAGTAAAACTGCTGGGGCTGCAGTTCTTGAGAAGTTAAGAATCTCTCAGCTAGCCGAAAATAACAAAAATGTTATCGACCTCGAGGCTCATTACAGCAACCACTTGTCCCCAGGGGTGCTGATAAGTCCTTAGCCCGGTCAGGAAGGAAAGAAGTTCCGAAGAATGTCAGGGACGCGCGCGATTTCAACAAAATCGAGACGCGAACTGTCATCAAGTTGTTTTTCCTGCAAGGCAAGGCGCCGAAGGAAATCCACGCCATTCTGACAGAAATATTATCTTCTTTCCTTCCTGGTCGGGCTAAGAACTTACCAGCACCCCTGCGTTCTCTTTTCTTCCTTCAAATCATGAACCTCCTAAATAACCAATTTTCCCCTGTCTCGTCTTACTTTTTCCCACTTACGTCCAAATATCTTCCTCACTATCCGCAGCCGATGCCCTCCCCTTCATGCGAGATAGCAAGTTTCACACCCACATAAAATTACAAACAAAATTATAGTCATGTATATTTTTAAATATATACAGTGCATCTTATCTATAGTTTTTATTTCAACCAAGAATGGACAGTATATGTTTTTTACTTTAATATTATTTACGTTATAATCACTCCTGCATGTTTCGATACAATTGTATCATTCCCAGGGAGTCTCAAATTTGTATTTCGCCAAAGTTACGTACTTTCTATATTATTAAAATTTCATTAGAATTTATAAAATTAAAATATTTATGTGGTTGTTGTTGATAAAATGTGGTCTATATGATTCTTACAATATTACTTGTATCAGTAGTGTGTTTACGTGGCCGTATATACTGTACAATATGGATATTCTGTAATAAATAAAATTAATTTAAAATAATGTGGAATATATGGGCTGATAAAATATAAGCATGGAGGTTGAATTGTAGTTTATGATGGACTTACCCTGTGTTGATACCGCCTGAGTGCTGGGGTGGTGAGTACTGTATTGTGGTGGATATCGGACTACATTACGTGTCGTCTTGTGTCGTTGGCTAAGTTATGTGGTGGGTTAAGTTCGTTGTCTATCTGTTCGTCCGTTAGTGTGTTTTTTTTTGTTGGAAAGTATGCAAAATGCACCCCAAAAGTTAATTTTGTTCCCTCGCAACAAATTATATTGTAAAATTCATATATACTACATTTTATCAACAACAACCACACAATTATTTTAATTTGATAATTTCTAATGAAATTTTAATAATGTAGACACTAAGTGACTTTAGCGAAGTGCAACTTCGGGACTCCCTCAGGATGATGCGAATGATTCAAAACATGTAGGAGTGATTATACAATAAATATTCTTAAAATAAGAAGTATCTATTGTGCATTGTTGGTTAAAATAAAAACTGTATAGTCCTGTATATTTTTATTATGTTTTTAGGCAGCCAGTAGAAAAACAAAGATTCCGACACGAATGATAAGAGTAACGTCCATAATTGAATTTGCTCTTAATTTCTGTAGTCACCTAATTTTGATTTGTTGGCGCTATTCCAAAATATTTGAAATTGTCACATTTTCAGTTGGTTTATTATCGATGCAAAGGTAAATCCTCCAATCTTTAAATCGCTTCAGCGAAGGCACTAGTTCTGGAGTATCATAATTTAACCTTCCAATGCAACTCGTCAAAGTACAGTGTAAATATCATTAATAAAAAAGGGCGATGCATATCACATAAGACAAGTTCTAACGACTTATTAGTTGTAGTAAATCAACTGCAAGTATTTCAAATGGCAGCCACATTATTGCTTCAACTATCTCAATTCAATTTAAACCAGTTCAATTCAATGATTATCATAAACATGCAGGCTTAACATAACAAGTGTTATTTTAATACATAAAGGTTTGTTTTTAACTGAATTACGACGTTTGCCTTGCTGGCAACACAATGTTTACACACTACTTACCTGTACTGATTAATACAAGTTTAGTGTCCATAGGTAAACCAGAATACAGGCAGACAATGTAATAAACGATGTATTATGGGGCTCCAAAGTTGGATCTAATTTCAAACAAAATTATAAAAGTGATGATAAAATATTTCTCACAAACTACACTCTTTTCGGAGGGCACTCTCTTCCAGTATAGTGGAAATTTACAAATTTCCTAAAAGCCTCTTACCTGCACCTTCTGGCCGAAGAAAAATAGAAAGGGGGGTACATGAAGTTCTGACGCGTTTTGACACACAGAACTGGGAAGTGGGAGCGAAACGGTTCTGGCGTATTATGGTACCATGAACTGAGAAATGGAAGCGAAATTTTTCTGCCGTGTTTTGGCACCCTTAGCTGATAACTGGGAGCGAAACGGTTCTAGTGTGTTTGACACCCCAAAGCGAAAAAAGGTAGCGACATTGTTCTGCCATATTCTAAGATATTTTTCCACACTTCAGTACCGGCACACAAAAGTTTTTATTTATGTACAGATACTGCAGTGGAGCATTTCACTACTTGGATTGACACAAAAAAAAACTTAATTTTCACAGCGTGCAATTTAGGTCGAAGAATTGGCAATTCAGACATGTCAGCACATCTTCATGGGATCAACAACTACAAGTCAGGCTATAATGTATTTGCAGTATGAACATTCACAGATTCATGTGATTTTGGCCAAATGTAATACAAATTAAGTTTTACTGGTGTATTCACACAAAGGATATACATAATTTGCCTACAGAAGTCATCAAACTTTCTTTAATCAAAAGGGAGATAATTCGTATCTTAGCAACGCTACTGATGGTGCCCACCTGGGTGGCCAATTTAAAAAGGAAAGGACCCTTATAGCAGTTAAGATTCTACTCACGCAATATTAAAATAAATTAAGACGAAATGGAACGGCCTTCGATATTATGTGAGGTAGTTTTGCTAATACGTTTGAAACTAATGTAATATGAACTACCAAGCAGTTGACCCCTTTTTTGTCTCTATTCTGCGACCTCCAATATAATCGCAGTTAATTAGCTTTACATTTTCACCTAGCTACCTGTAACATGGTGCCGGTCCAAGTGGCCCCGCATTCTAAGGCGAAGGTCTGCGGCCGCTCACCTGCTAAGATTGTGGGTTCGAATCCCGCCGGGGGCATGGATGTCTGTGTGTTGTGAGTGTTGTGTGTTGTCAGGTAGAGGTCTCTGCGACAAGCTGATCACTCGTCCAGAGGAGTCCTACCGACTGTGATGCGTCATTGTGTGTGATCTAGAAATCCCGTGAATGAGGAGGCCCTGGCCTCCTGGAGGCTGTCGCGCCAAAAACAAACAAACAAACCTGTAAAACGGTACTCAGGATTAACAAAGTTCTACAGGCCTGGCACACTCATGGCAACCGCAGAGCGGTAAAATTCTTACCCGCTTCGAATATCAGCCGCGATACCAAATACAGTAACTGCGTTCCTGCGTGGGCTTGCAATAATCGCCGATTGCTTAATTCGAACTTCTTTCCATTTCGTAGTATAATCACGTCAGTATTACTCGACAAGAAACAACCAATTCAGTTGATACGGCAGAGTTAAATATACTGATAATCAACCAACAAGACAATTCTAGGTATAAATATTTGATTTCTAGCCCAAACACGAACATCCTGATGCTGATGTTTGACTCTTGTGGAAACGATCGTTATAGATCCTGTTATTTCCGCAAGGAACAGACTTGTCTTCCTCCGTTACGAGAGTTTAATTCCGGCGTCTTCAGTGAGTGGTCTTCTTGCAAACCGCATTCTCGCCGACACCGTCGAAATGAGCACTGCAGGGGCTGCTGCATCCTCGGTCTCTGTGTAACAATGACGTCGTTCATTCTAAGGCGAGCAGTCTGGTAGAAATATAAGTACTACAACGTCGTTGATTTGAGTACAGTCACCTTACTTCGCTTGTGTCATCAAAGTGAGAATTTGTGTAGCCGTTGTATTATCGATCACCTCAGAAAAAGCCGCCACACGCAGTTCCACACTTGGTGATCTTTCGCCTGACCAAGCAACTGTGTGCACTGCTGCTGACTGAGATATTGCCGATAAGCGACAGGATCTCTCCTGTGGTGGTCTGTGACCTTACGTAACATGGTCTGTGAAACTGGTAGGACAGGTCCACTAGACTGCGAAGCGCCTGACTGCTGAAGGGCGCATGCTGCAAGACACGTTTACAGATACTGACGATTTAGATGGGCCAATCTGGTTTTACCTCAGAGCTGGCAAATATTTGATCTTCTCTTCGAATGCAATAGTTCAGTTTCATAGGCTCCAGAGTTAGTGAGATGGCACCTGCTTTACGCCTTTGATCGGAACATTTGCCAGTACAAATTCAGCCCACTACTTTGCTCTAGATGCGAGCTAAGCAGACACTGATGTGTCATGAACATGATTGACAGAGCGATTCTAACAGGCCTTCCGCAGGAATACGAGCAGACTCTAAAATGGTTGTTTTAAAGCTAAGTGTATGTTCATGTCACGTGAACAGAATGCGGGACAAAATCACAGCATAAATACAGGAAATAAATCCCGTGAAAATTTGGAACATTTCAAATATTTGAGAACAACCCTAACAAATCAATATTGCATTAATGAAGAAATTAACAGCAAAATGAGTTCAGGGATTGCTTGCTATAATTCGACGCAGAGTCTGTCTTCCGGTTTGCTACCCAACATATAAATATTAAAATACAGATATCTATACATTTTCCTATTGTATTGTAAGGGTGGGAAACTTGATCGCACACTGAGGTTGATCGAGAATAGGTGCAGATGAAGGGATTTAGGCCTAGGAGGGATAAGGTGACATAGGAGTAGAAAAGAATACAAAATTAAGAGCTTTAAGATTGTACCATTCACGATATATTATTCGGGCAATAAAATCAAGAAGGAGATACGCGGTGTATGTTGCACATTACTCCATCCATCCATTCGGCTACTCGTGTATTTGTTCTTGACTCATTCAACCAACCCATCATCCATTCTTCCTTTCATTTCCCATCCATTCTCCCGCCAATGGGTTAATCAGTCCTCAGAAATTTCATGTTCATATGTTCGTACTTCCACGTAAAGCGGTTAGGAATGGCTAATATAAAAACATGTCAAACGGAACGTTAATTCTTTTGTTAAAAATAGACGCACATATTTCGATGCTTGTGTAAAACACCCTACAGGAATGAAGTCAGTTTCGGAAAGATTTTAACTTGCCTTGGAGGGTGGCAGATCCGGTAACTTATATTCGATTCAGATTACAAGTGCGCACACGCACGCACGCACGCACACACTCAACACCAGATTAGGTTCTCGAACTTGTCACTTTTTGTTTAATTTCATAAGCGTGTTACGGCAGCAGCAGCACATTGACACAAACCTGCAGTTTAGCAGGCACGTTAACTTTTGTTACCGTTCTAAAATTTCGATAACACCAATGTTACGGCAGCTTATACAAAAAAAGGCCCAACTTGCTTTTTGGAAGCTCCGGTTACACAATTTTTATCAAGTGACCGAGCTTCTAGTCTGTCAACTGTCTGTCAGAACGCCTTTGTGCATTTTTAATATCCAGACCTTCCCACAACGTGCAGTATAGAATGGCTTCCTTTACAAACGAAAAACCTGTGCAGTTATAGGTTCTGAAGGTTTCACCACCATTTGCACGAAATATCCTCACTGGGCTCGGCAAACCCACAAAATTCTTTCAATAGCTGCAGATTCTACTTTCCCATGCATTCAAGTCATACAGTCTCCTTAGTATTTCAACGGAATTCCCTACCAATACAGTAGAACTCCATTTATCCCGGTTAACTGGGAAAGTGAGGCTTCCGGATATGCAGAAAATCAGGATAACTAGATTTTTCTTTGAAAATAGGGTACAATGGCAGTCTGAATTTCGGCTGTTACTATTTACAGTATGTACCTGCGTCTGCACCTTTCGACCACACCTGATTTGAAGTTCTAGAAGCCATAGTACTGTACTGTACTTGATCCGATAACCGGTAATTTAAAAGCAAGTTAATTTTGTAGAATTATCGACAAATTTACCCCAAGTATTAATTTCAAAAGTGTGCAATTCGTTGGTTCATGTGGCATAACTTTTATAACAATGCACGTTGCAAAAAAAACACACACAAAAAAACAAGAAACATAAAATTACCCCAAGGGCCAAGCCAATCCGGATGATTGGCGATCCGGATAACCGGCGTCCCGATAAGTAGAGTTCTACTGCATTCTGTTCTCATTTGTTGCCTCATCCTGGTTAGCGTCCTGCAGCTACACGAGGTTCTCACAGTGGTGCAATGAAAATTCCAGTCTGCTGCGATTTAACCCCATAGACACTGGTATGTAGGTACCAAGGTTTCGCAGGAGCTGGCTGTCCCACCTTCAGGGTATTCCAAGGAAGTCGGAAGAAATGTTCCCTTCCTCTACTACCCTGAAGGTTGAGGCATCAAGTTGCTCTGGAACGTTGACAACTATGTAGGTATATATACAGGGTGTCCCAGGAGGAATGTGCCAGACTTCGGGAGAGTGTTCCTTATGTTAAAGTATACCGATATAAACCAAAACACCTATATCCAAAGTTGAACGGTTACGGAGATAATGGCCAGAG
>Ga0136643_10008958_pt1 | contig 14682 bp, 8 predicted proteins | sample TergutLab28metaG_FD_96883 | JGI IMG/M metagenome (GOLD analysis project Ga0136643, IMG submission 96883) | Labiotermes labralis P1 segment gut microbial communities from Petit-Saut dam, French Guiana - Lab288 P1 (version 3) (version 3) | ecosystem: Host-associated > Arthropoda: Insects >... | reverse complement strand
CCTACCCCCCCCCCCCCATCCCACTTCTTGATGATCCATTTTAATATTATCCTCCCATCTACACCTTGGTCTTCCAAGTAGTCTCCTTCTGTCAGGTCTCCCTACCAAAATCCTGTATGCACTTCCTATCTCCCACATACATGCTGCATTTCCCCACCTATCTCATTCTATTGACTTGATCATTTGAATGCTGTTATACAGTATGTCAGCATTGACAAATTCCAGATCATAATCCCTTACTTGACACATCAGAGCGTGTTAAATTGACTGTTATCATTTCAGGGCAACCGTGATGAAGGTTACACTGTAGACAACGCAGCAGCTGCGCAGGATGCCCAGGCCCTGCTGAGGGCCGGTAAGTACTGACACTTCCATTTGTATGGATGATCACTTTACAAACATTTCCATTCACTAAATATTTCGGTTTGGTGGGCCGAGTAGCACAGTCGGTATAGCGACTGACTACAGGCTGGACGGTCTGGGATTGAATCCCAGTGGGGACGAGATTTTCCGCCCGTGCAGACTGGCCCTGGGGCCCACCCAGCCTCCTGTACAATGGATACCAGGTCTTTCCCGGGGGTAAAGTGTGGCCAGGGTGTGCTGCTGACCACTCACCCCTTCTAGTGCTGTGGTCATGGAAGAGTAGAGCTATACCTCTACCCACCCTCTGGGCCACACTGGGCCTGTAAAGGGATCACTTTACCTTTTTTAAACATTTTGGTTTAGTGATTGTCATTGTGCTTCCTATTCAAGAGGTCTTGAGTTGAAATCTCATCCTGAAAACTGGTTATCCTGATTTATCATGGTTTTCTTATCCAGTTTTGCTGTGGTATAATGCAAGATATGTGCAACAAGTTAACAATAAATTTATGGCTTCTTAATGACAGGTGAGCTGAAGTTTGGAACAGATGAATCAACCTTCAATGCCATCTTGTGCTCTCGCAGTTATCCACAGCTTCGACAGATCTTCATTGAATATCAGCGTCGTACAGGCCATGAGTTTGAAAAGGCTATACAGAAGGAATTTTCAGGAGACATTGAGTCAGGTTTGCTTGCAATTGGTGAGTAAAATTTCACAAGTTAATAGTAAATTCAGTGCACTCTTTGAGGCACTTCAGAGTGAAGACTGATTCACAATAACTGCATACATTAAGCTTTGTGTCCTGACAGAGACATAGGATGTTATCATGCATCAGAGAATTTTACAGAACCTGAAATATCAGCTAAAATTATACATATGTAAAATGCTACCATGAAATGGTAACAACAGGTCCGTCCAGATCATTGGTATCTCTGTGCCAAACTACACAGCATGACACTGCTGCAGACCATAGTATTAAAGTGCTCTGATCTTATTCTCGGGGGTTAGAGTGACACTCTGAAGTGGAGGCAACAGGCCCCTATAGATCAGTGGTATCTCTGTATCAAAGTAATGGCCATAGGGTCAACTCAGCCTATGACAGAAGTGAGTACTAGGGATATCGCCAGGAGGGGAACAGGCGGCCAGTGCATAGGGCTGACAACCTTACCTCCTTCATATGCCGACTGTCTAGAAATTTGAGGAGCCTCAACCTCCTAGAATCTTAAAGGCCTCTCCAGGCTAATACACGGATTGGTGGGTTGCATCTTTATCAAAGCGCACGGCAACATTCCTGCAGACCATAATATTGAAAGTGTTGTGATATCAATCTGAGGGAGTAAAGTGGTAACCTGAAGTGAAGGCGACAGCCCCCTCTATACCAGTGATACCTCCATACCAGATTACACAGCAAGACATTCCTGCAGAACGTAATAGTAATGTGTTGTGATCTTGGTCTTGGGGTATCTACTGAAATTAATTGTGGAGATATTAAAGTCCCACAAGAATGACAATCGAAGAAACTTATTTAAAAGGTTAATGGTGATAAATACAATCAGGAATGTTGATGTATGTACCGTGCATTTTGTACAGTTTACTGTGTTTGTCCAACAGATGCACAATATATGTATACAATATCTGTTTCTTATAGCACTCCTACTTGTTTCGATGTATATGTATCATCTACAGGGAGTTTATTTTTATGTATGCTAAAGTTACAAAATTAATAAAATGGGAATATTTATACAAGTGATTGTTACAGAGAATTAATAGATTGAACAATCAGGAATGTTTAAATATGTTCTACCTTACCCATTGTCTCACTGTACCCAGATATGGCCTGTGTTGACCATTTTGGCATCTGCCCACCGAGCAAGGGCAGATTATATCGTTGTTCGAGTAACAGTCAGACCGAGGGCCTGTAATTTAACTTTGGTTCCAAACTCTGCAGCACTCACTGTTATTCACATTGCCGAAGCTTTGTCGTTGGTGGGGGTGAAGGTTTTAGTTTGTGTTCAGATGTGACTCCCCTGTTTTACTGAATTGTTTTCATTCCAGTGAAGTCTGTGCGCAACAAGTCAGTCTTCTTCGCAGAACGTCTTCATGACAGTATGTCTGGCTTGGGTACCAAAGACAAAGCTCTTATTCGTATTATGGTGACACGCTGTGAAGTCGATATGGTTGACATAAAGAATGCTTTTCAGGCTAAATATGGCAAGACATTGGAGAGTTTTATATCGGTAAGTTGCGTGGTTTTGTCATGTCAGATACTGTGAAGATCTGTTATAAACACAGCTGATAACATGAAGTTGATCCTAATTGCAGTTCAGCAGTGCACACTCAATGTGTGTATGTAGTAAGAGCAGTTGCGTGTGAGTCTGTTAGTTCTTCTGTTATTATGAGTGACATTAAAGCCCTTTTTCCTTAACTGCTATTGATGTAGCCTCATGTTGGCTGTAGTCTCTTTCTCACCATTCTTGCCTTGCCACAACCTTGAGGGGCTGGCATAAAGGTAAAGTTCACCCTAGAACAGGCTACAAAGGCCCAGAGGGGGAGTAGATGTATAGCGCTACTGTTTCTTTAACCTCGGCGGTAGATGGAGGTGGGTGGTCAATGCCACGCTCTGGCCGCTTTACCCGCAGGAAAGACCCGGTACCCCTTGTATGGGAGGCTGGGTGGGCCCCAGGGCCGGTCTGGACTGGTGCAGAAATTCTCGTTCCTGCTAGTATTCGATCCCTGGACTGTCCAGCCCGTAGCAAGTTGCTATACTTACTGAGCCATCCCAGCCCATTTAGGGGCTAGAGTAGGTACAAAAATCCACTCTTTGTAGGTGGAGTAGCTGAGAAATTAAGGAGAATGTGGAGAAGATTGAAACTGCAATGCAGGTAGAGGTCAGCACAGCATTACCATGTAAATAGGCAGCAAAGGGTCCAGTGCTTCTTCCCTCTTTACCATATATTACTTTTCAAGTTCTCACTTCTCGTGGGTGTACATAATAGCCACATTCATGTTTGGAGTTTGTGTTGTTCTAATGGATTACTCTGAAATGTGCTTAAATTGATAACATCAATGTAGCCATGCACATACAATTGCATTTGGTATCTTTGTATGATCTGACACGTGTCATATTTGTTCAGTGGTATGTTCAAGTAGACAGGACATGACATTAGATCAATATATTTGTAATGTACTCTGTAAGAATGAGGCATGCAGTGGCGCGATTGGTTGAGGCACTGTGCTACAAGCTGGAAGGTCATGGGTTTGATTCCCAATGGTGTCACTGGAATTTTCATTGACATAATCTTTCGGCTGTGCTATGACCCTGGGGTTGACTCAGCGTCTAACAGAAATGAGTACCAGGAATATTTCCTGGGGGTAAAGGCGGCCGGTGCGTAGGGCTGACAACCTTACCACCTTCATGTGCCGATTGTCTTGAAATCTGGGAGCTTCAACCTCCTGGAACCCTCTGGGCCTGTCCAGGCCTGTAATGGGATTGCTTTACCTTTTACTGTGTAAGAATTCTCACTTTGTCAACCCCACACAATAGTTCATTTTTTTATATATTGATTCCGACTTACCAAGACGATTCACTTGCAAAGTGACTTGCACAACAACACATAATTTCTTTATGGACTCACATGTTGTCACTAATTATTACGTAGTCTCCTAGGAAATAAGCATTTGAATTTGGATGTGATTATATTGCCAAATTAAAATGTGGCTGTTGTGTTTTCGACCATTTTTAGGCGCATTCACAAAATTGCAAAAAGCAGCTGTTAGCTTCATTCTGTCTGTCTGCCCATTTACATGGAAGAACTTGGCCCCCACTGGCCAGATATTCATGAAATTTGATAACTGAAAATTTTTCAAAAATCTTATCAAGGAAGCTGTAATTTGATAATAATCTGACCAGAATATTGGGTACTTTACATTAAGACCTGTGTACACTTACAATGCTGTCTCACAGAAGTATTCTTCGAATGAGGAATGTTGCAGAGACAAGTTACAGAGAAAATCAAAATGTGTACCTTATGTTCAACAACGTTTTTTTTTTTAAATCGTGCTATTTATGAGATAATATGAAAAGATACAGTAGAGCCAAACAGTGTAATACAGCATGCTGGATAAGTGAGGCTACATACATACAAACAGAATGTGTATTATCATTTTTCCACAGCAACAGTGGTTATGCGAATGTCCCCGAAAGGTACCTTACATGTACATTGCTGTCTCATTCTTGCTATTACAAATGCCCATTTTAATAGGCTTTACTTTACTACTGGATGGGCTGGGACAGCCCAGTCAGTATAGCAACTTCGTACGGTCTGGAAGGTGGGGGCGATAATTTCTGCACCCATCCAGACTGGCCCTGGGCCCACTCAGCCTCCTATACAAAGGGTACCGTGTCTTTCCCGGGGGTAAATCAGGGGGGGCCTGGCACTGAACACCCACACCTATCTAGCGCCGAGGTTAAAGAAAGAGTAGAGCTATACTTCCATTTCCTGTTTGGACCTTCGTGGCCTGTTCTGGGATGAACTTTACTTCTACCCTTACCTTACGTGTGGTAGCTTCATGAGGTGCAAGGTTCTATAGCAGCATATTTCCTTCCGGGTTATGTAGCCTTGATTGTGCGGTAGCACATTGCCGAAGACCCATACCTCCCTATTCATTACTTGCCCATTTTTATGGACTGAAAATAAATTATATAGATAAATACAGCATGAATCTTTTATCATTTGTGACGTATAATTAGTGGCACTGTTATCGCCAAAATTGTGTAATTTTGTACAAAATGATCTCTTTTGTTTCTTTCCAGGGGGATACCTCAGGGGACTATAAAAAGTGCCTGCTTGCCTTAGCAACTCAATAAGGTGGATTATCTGTCATGTCGTATGGCCGTAATTTTTCTTTCGCCAGTGCATATTACAAGCCAAGTAAAAGTTTCTTACATTTTGTATATTCTGTCAGATGTCTATTTTAAATATGTAAGCTTGTATATTATATATACACACACACATACATTTATATATATATATATATATAAAATCCATTTTAGTGTGGTGTTTTTGAGTCTCTTTACTGTACCTGTGCACAGTATTGTGCACACTAGTATTTCAGAGCACTAGTGCCTGTTATGCAAACATGAGGGCATATCCAGAAGTTTCTGGACTGAGTTGATAATATAATAAATATACATTTACCTTTGTTGTGGGTCATTGTTGTCCCATTCTGAGGAATCCCAGTGTGAGTTTATGCAATGGGTCAAGGATTTCTGTCCCTACAGGAAGAGCCGAACTGACTTCCTGGAAATGTGTGTAGGTTGGGCAGCAATTTTGCTTGAATTTTGGGGACATCCTATAAATCTGACCCTCATATCTGTGATTTAAATCTTGGAAATGAGAAATAACAGGGAGCCAAGGGTGGGAGACCACAACTGTGTTTTTAGCTGCCACAAATTGCTGCACTGAGTGCCATGGGGGCCAGTGCATTGTAATGGTCAATCAGTTGCTCTGTGTTCTGTCACTTTTCAGAACATTTTTGATGGACTTGTTTCCTCAGATATTACAAAACATCCCAGTAATAGTGCTGATAACCATTTCACCTGGCAAAGTAAATTCATGATGAACAGTGCCTTCAAGTAAAACAGATCAACCACATGCTTTAGATGTCACCGTAACTTGCCTTATTATATTGCTGTTTGGTTTGTGGGTCATAATAAAATGTTTCGAGCATTTTATGCGTTTTCAGTTCAGGTGTTCCAAGTGCGAAGCAAGACTCAACTCCAGTACAGTGTTCCTGTCAGCCATTAAAGAACTGTGGCCAACACTTCACAGACACAAAAGTAAACATGGTTTGAGAAGTAATATGGAGGTTTATGGCTAAAAATGCAGTAGACTGACTAAGAAGATAGTGACACTGTCACCTAGTGGCAGAAAGCCATACTACTTATGGTTCTTGTTCCTAGGAATGTGTTCAGGAACTTCTGGACATGCCTTCACATCAAGTGGATCCCCCAATTAACATTCATTTTATCATTTTCTCTTCTATAATGTTCATTTTCAGTGTTCCCAAGTCTGTATTTGCTGTATTAAGATCCTTCCATTTAACCCTTTAAACGCCAAGTTAAATCCCATCTGCCATCTGCTGGCATTATGAGGAGCTCACCATATTCTCCACGTTAGCAGGATAAGGGTTAAAATTCCCTCAGTTGAGTGTGTTAATCACCTGCTGTCCATGGAAAACTTAACTGGGGATTTCACTGTAGTTGTTAATGTTTTGTGAATTGTGTATTTCACACTGTACTTGTGCAATGTTCCCTTTAATACAATGTTCCATTGTCTTTTTTCTGACATATGTGCACAGTTTCATTTTTACCACATATTACTATCCCCCTAACTGTCATGGAATTTTCATCACTGCCACACAATAATTGTAACTCTGCCCCCAACTAACATCTTGACTGGTGTATAAAATTTTACGGAATGAGACTGTCAGTGCATCAGTGACTGCCCTTTGTGATAGCCGTTGGCTCACGCGGTGAAGCAGAGGCAGATTATTATCACAATAATGTGACTTTGGAGGGATGCTATGAAACAGTGCAACTGGTTTCAGTGTGTGGTTAGCACTGATGAGAGATTTGTGGGGGCAATGAGAATGGGTGATGAGGCTCCATGATATCTCTATATTTTGAGTAATGGCTGCTCAGTCTGTGAAAGTGGGAGAATATAAATTTGTTTTGTGGACATTACCAATCCTTGAGAAGCTAATAGGTCCTCAGCCAGTCAAGAAATTCCATGCATTCTATGGAACCCATAAGCTCATTATCACAGTCACAACAACCTTCTACCTGTGTCCCTATCCTGAGCCAAATCAGTCCAGTACATGCCTGCCCTTCCCACTACTTGAAGATCCATTATAATATTATCCTCCCACTGGGGACATTTAACAGAAGCAAATGTTTACATTTCAGTATTTTCATATGTGGCTTTTGATGAACAGAAATTTAGATATGACAGTGATATATCTGGTGTTGGGTGCTTTGTTATTATGTCTGTGGTGTTTGGCATCCTCAAGGTTACCATACTAATGTCTAGGTGTCAGGCCGGATGACCAATCCCAGCGTCAGCAAGCTTTTTGCTCTTCTTCAGAGCATATACACTGGCTTTGGGGTCCACCCAGGCTCTAGACAATGGGTGCCACTCACTTTCCAGTGGGTAGCGAAAGCCGTCATAGTGTGCAGTTGACCACTCACCTCTATTGAGCATTTAGGTTAATAATAGATGGAGATGTATCTCCACTTCCCCATACATCTTCATGATGTGGTGCCTAATTAAGCATAGGGGCAATGTTGTCTGTGCCTCCCACAATTGTGCACGTCCTTTTACTGTTGTGTGAGACATACTCCACACTGCAGTGTCTTTTGTGAATGACACAGTTTTGGGTTCCAGTAGTAGTGGACTGGGCTTAGAGCGGTGATTGGTTTCAGGTGCTGCTGCAATGGGATTTTACATATACTAGATTATGCTGACATGTGGTCCTTGAGTTTTCACAGTAATGTATGTTTGTACTGTGGTCCTCTAGGTATGACATTGTGTAGTAAGGTAGATATCAGAGGAACACATTACCACGGTGTGCTGTGAAAACACATGCAATATGTTCCCCCAAAAGTGCATGTCGTTCATTTGCGACAAGAGTGTCACAACTCAAAATATGGCATATTTGAGTTATTGGTATAGAAAGAAACGTTTGCAGATGCACTTTTAACAGGTATATTGTCATAACGCAGTTTGCAAAACTCGCCGCTGGAGAGCAGTTGTGTCGTCGTTGCACTCACAGAAAAGTATAGCACTACAAAACCTTTAAAACATTCTCCTGAAAAATCACAAATTTTGAGTTGTGACACTGTTGTCGCTAATGAGCGATATAACCAGTTATGGTATGTTGTCATATGAATTAAACTGAAATGTCGACTTGAAATAAGTAGAAACAAAATGTAGAATAATTGCCAAATAGATGTAAAGGATGCATGGGAAACCCTTCAAAATTATGAGCCACTTTCTTGACTTCTGTATCTCTTTTGGCTAGATTGACTGAAAAAAAAAAGGGGCAGTGTTTATGTATGTATTGTGATTCAGGCTGAATACTGCATTTAATTTGGAGACTGTGTTCTGTAAAAGCACACGATATATTCAAATTACAAACTGTATATGAAAATTATGTGCTTTAAGTTAAAAACTGGCATTTCAAAGTGACCACTGATGAAGATGTTTCTGATGAAACTTTGGATTAAGTTTAATTATAATTTCAGTTTATGTGTTCTTGCCACACTTGCATATCTGCAGCCACAGATAAGAATACAGGCATTTAGTATACTGCCAAAAAGACTGTATCAACTTTCAGTGTCCACAATAAAGGTTACAAAAAATACAATTTACTTTTAGTATTGAGTCAACATGTGTTTGCTGGAGGTGTGGGGAATTTGGAGGAAAAAAGATAAATTGTTATATTTGGTAAAAGATTAGTTTAGTTGATATAGTGTCTCACAGCAGGCTGGATGGTGGGGGATCGAATCCCACAAGGGGCAAATTTTCTGTGCCTGTCCAGACCAGCCGTGGGGCCAATCCAACTTCCTGTACAGTGAGTCCTGGGACATTCCAAAGGTTAAATCAACGGGGGCATGGCATTAACCACGCACCCCCTTATAGCACAAAGATTAAAGAAAGAGTAGAGCTATACCTGTATTCCCCCTTGGTGCCTTCGTGGCTTGTTATAAAATAAAGAGCACCTTCTAAATATACCATAGATTATAAAAGTTGATTGTGCAGATGGTGTACTGCCATCACTCTGACACTTGAGGAGAGTCTCCACTTCTTTGTTGCAGTTCTGGTACGATCTCCTTTGTTTGCACTTTCGTCTTCAGTAAGTTTCCAGTACGTTGGTTTGCAAATATTCAATAGAGCTAAAGAAAAGTTATTTCAGATGACACAAGTTCTTATGAAATATATGTTGGCTATAAAGTATACAATAAACACACAGTATGCACTTAATTATTTTCAGCAAGTAAAGACAGAGCAGGTATTTATAAACCATGGATAATCCAAAAATCTGAGAACATCCACTCCTGCAAAACGGCACTTAAACTTATGGATTTCTGTAAACTTTTAACTTAAGTTTCCCAACTTTTTTCCTTACATATATATATATATATATATGGATGCATTAACCATCTTTCATATGTTCTTGTAATAATTGAAAAGAAGAATAACGTACAGTATATGTATGTAGGCAGCTCACCACTTCTTTGTGCATTTTCTGCTTTCAGCGCAGTTCGTCTCTCTCCTCACGTGTTGCACACATAAAGGCGTCCAGACTGGATGTATGAATGTCAGACTTGGAAAAAATCAATCAGCGTAAACATGACACACAATTCTGGTAACAACTTGGTCACACTAGCTCCCAAATATACACAAAGTAGAAGGACCTATCAAAATATATTAATTCGCATTTCTCTTACATGCAAGCTACCTGCCCCTCAACAGTGCAGTTAGCATGAGCTGTATAACAGGATTCCGTTAAATGACATAAAGAATAATGAAATCAAGTAAGTCATGAATACAAAAACACACACACACACAAGCACGCACTCTCACTCACTCTCTCTCCCTCCCTCCCTCTTCCTATCCAGCATGGTGTGAGGTAAGGAAAGGCTCTATCGCCATGGCTTTTCAACGTGAGGGTTTTGGGTGAAAAAGATGAGGCCTGTTGGTGAGGATTCGTAAGGTAGCTGGTTTTAAATACTACAGCGAATGGACACATCTGCTGGCCGGAATGCAGGACAAAGTCATGCTATAAAGACTATGAAAAAAAGTGACAAAGGTAACACATTGGCGAAGGGCACTAACAAATCAAAGCTCCCGGACATAACATTCCAGGAACACCTGCTATCATTTGCACCATAAGTGTGTGCTGGGTGATGACTGGTGCACTATTACTGCATCAGTCATCACTCCGCACAAACTAAACAATTTTAACTGCCAATATTTTAATAATCGTCCATTTTTAGCCAATATTTGTATTACTTAAATAGTTTTAACCAAAATTAGCATTTTAATTTCAATTGCTATGGACTGACGGTGACACAGTTAATCACATCTGTACGTTTTGTATTCTTGTTATGAGAATATCACCATGAAGATGGCAGGAACAACGGTCGAAACATGTTGGTGAGAATACTGTGAATACATCGTGAATATTGAAGTGCATTTTGCTGGTTATTTCATGTAGTTTGGATCTGACTAATGCACGGACGTTTGATAGAATATATTTAAATAGTTCTAATGTGCCTGGTTTTTCTTAAGCACAACAGTAATGCTTTACGCAGCGGTAATTTGTTACTTGTCATCAATTTATTCGCAGGCGTAACTTGGCTAATAATACGGGGGGGGGGGGCATATCTACCATACGTATTTATGCAGTCAGGTGAAAAAGATGGAGAAGATCCTTTCAAATCAGCACTAAACACACACACATCTCTCTCGCCCACTGTCACACCAAACACGCACTTTCTTCACTGACTAAACTGACCTTAGGTTTAAAAAATACTGAAGGGGCATTTGCCATACCCCCTAGCACACCTCAAATTATGCCTATGAATTTCGTATTTAGTGTTTGCGTCTATTTTAAATGCAAACGTTTAGAATGTGTCTTACAATCATTAGCACTTCAAATCAGAAATTACTGAAATGCAGTCAAAGTTTCTGCGTTTTACCTAACATACATCCAGTCCACTATTTTTAGTGGTCTTTCTGTTTGACTTTGAATATTAGCTCAACAGTCTTCTTTGTAACACGAAGATATTTAAAAACCAAACATAAAAGCCGTGAAAATTACATGAGTTGGCCGTACCTAGGTACGTAATATCCAAACCCGAATCTCAAATAATATATACTGCATTCTAATTATCTCTACTGAAACTCTTCGCGAATGTGCAATACGTTTTAAACGTTCATTGTTAAAATACCAGCAAATACTACATACTAAATTTATTATTAGTCACGGGTAGATTTTAAGGTCTTTCAACACGGTGCCATGACATGATGCGTATTAAATGTAATATTCCTGTGTAATAAATGAACAATGTACTTTAGATTTGACTTAGAAATCGGTTGTGCACAGACACGACAAGCTCCTGAATGCTGACAAGAGCAGTGCACTGCACTCACAAATATGTGCAACTTAGCTGTTGATTTCCTTTTGCTGTAAAGTATGAATTTTTAGCGAACTTCTTCATGGCAAACAATGCAATGCACTGTAGAATACGCATTTTTTTAGATGTGTCAGCGGCCCTGCTTTATATAGTCCACTGTAACTAGGCAAACGCCCTCATTCTCGTGGAAATTTTGGTAGTACTTACGTGTTTGTTTAACGTGAAGATTGTTCTGACTCCTACACTAAAGAAGATTTTAAATTATGTGCACGGGACGCAGGCTTCTGCTGAGTATTCAAGGTAAGCTGTGTTGAACGTATTAGAAAACAGTTAAGTAAACTGACTCGATTTGAGCAATTTCAGTAAACGACTATTTAGGAAAATTTATTTCGAAATTTAATTCTAAATTCCCAGTGTACTTTGGACTACATACAGGAAGGCGAAACGAGTATTTGGACAGGTACTAAATTTATACTTTTTATTTGTTATATGGTGACAGTGTAAATTATGGTTGTTTGTATATTTTTATTTTTACTTTAATATTAAATTTTTTTTTTTGGGTTAGTTACTAAATTTGACTGACATAATTGACGTACCGTTAACTATTAACTGATGCCCCTGGAAGATTAGATAAGCTAAGTGAGATATATAGACGAGTACAATTTGTATTTTACTTCGTTGTGTGGCGGAGTAGTTCGCCAGATTTTCGACAGCTTGAATTTGGTTGTAAGTCTGGCTGGTGGCAGCACATAAGTTACATAATAGTGTCTCCACGAGGCAGGTATTTAGGCCAGGGTACCATATCGGGAGGCATTACACCTGTATTTTTTGTCTCCGTAAATATGTCCGTGCACGCTGACATTTTGTGCAACTGACTTAAACTGCAGAGGGCCTGTTCAAGGCGGTGAAAATATGCCGCCTGTTTGCTGATGATTGAGTAAAACTAATGACACCGATCACACTACTCGCTTCCAAGGTCATTCCGCAGGTACCAAGCCTGTGTGTGGCAGTCAAATGACGACCCGTAAGTTTCCTGCATGCCTCCCGCGAATTGCTTGTCATATTCTATTTTACACAAATGACTTCCCACTTATGACGTACAACAAATACAATGTCAAACACGTGCGCACAAATTAATATGCGTGTTGAATACATCGATAGCAAATACGTAAACATAAACATACTTTCAGTGTTGCTGCTTCACGAGATACTTTCCCATCCATCCGTCAACAACGCCTACTGCAGTGAAGGCAGTTTCACATTCACTCACCTAGGACGGCCGACAAAGCTTGATCCTCCCCCAGTACGTCCATGGCCGGTCGCGTTCAACTTTTGGGGTATTTTTTTTCCATTACGTTCATGTTCTAGCAGTTGTTATTCTCATGTTTAGATTTCACGCAAATCACACGAAACTAGTGCCCTTACAACTGCAAGGAACTTTCCTCCGAACTCTTTCGAGTCACGTGACTTGTCAGACGCAGTTCAGCTTTCATGATTTACCTACAGATGTTGCGACCAACATGTACAATGAATACAGAATGCGATAAGGTTACGGAGATGTTATTTAGGTTAGGCACGACTTTCATTGAGGTACAGAATAACATCTTCAACGCAATTCATAAATGTCATCCCAATTCTGACAAACTTTGTTCAACCTGAAAGAGCCGAATAAAAAATATTTCACTTGTGCGAGGATTCGGCCAAATTTGGTGATGTCTCGACCGCTGGCATGGCAACAAACATTCCAGTGCTTGTAAACAGATTCGTCGAATGTAAGTAATCCAAGTGTATAACTGAGGTAAATAATAATTTAGTGCCTAGAAAATATTTTCTTTAGTATGAAATAAAACTTGGTCTGTTACAAATGAGTAAAAGTATCATAGCCAGGAAAAATGTTTTGTCACGTATTTAGAGTGAATTTTCATAAGGTAGCCAACATTTCTTAAAAACAAACACAATCGATAGAACTGACGACATAAAAGTGTTTTTCACACATTTTAAGGATGTGTATGTTTTAACAGATTTGGTCTTTAATCGCCAAATTTAAGATTATTTCACACATGTGCATATTAAGATACATAATATGGATCATACCATAAGTTAATATCACTTATTGTAGGTCGATTTCACTTGTATAATTCTCCCTTCCTCACTTATGAGGCATGTAAGAAATTGAGCCTATGTTTTCAGTTTTGAAAAACAAATATTTTCTTTAAAAATGTAGTGAATATGAATATGGGAAATAAATTACCAAATCATATAAAAGTTGGAACAGAATGTGTTATTTTAGAGTTAGGGGAGATCCTTCCTGTTTGCAACACACATTTTGTTCTGTGATGTAACACGTGGCTTACAATTTTCATTCAAATTAGTTTCCAGATAAAACGAGGATTTATGTATTATTTTGTCAACTGTTCATGTAAATACATGGAACATGTTAATTTCAACCAATTGACATTGACACCTTCTGTGTTTGAAAAAATGAACAAAACAAAACTAATTAACCTACATGATAAATGTGACAACACAGAGACCAGCTAGGACCACAGTCGGTCATCACATGCACCTGACATTACTGAATGCTGTTAATTGAGGGAGATGCTGAACTGTTTGACATGCATTGAAATTCGTCTTATTATGCTACCATCAAAGAGCATTCTCCTTGAAAGACATAACAAAGGATGTTTGAAGTAACAGTGAGTCCAGTAAGCAGTGGCCCCTTGCATTGTGACAATATATGGTCTGGCATTTGGATTACAATGGGACTTCACACCATGCTTCATATGGAAAGTTGGAGTAATATAAATGTAGTATATGATTTATGAAATCATTACAAAGAATATTAAACTTAGTACACTGTTACAAAATCACCACCATCATGTATATACTTCATAGCAGTGGCGTACCAGGGGGGGGGGGGGTTTGGGGGCTTAAACCCCCCCCCCCCGAAATTCCGAAGGCCCTCCAAAATCGTGCCAAACTCAACCCGATTGTGAAAACTGTTAAAAATTGGTGAATTTAGGACGCCAACACCCCAAGATGTTTGGAAAAATGGCAGTAAAATTCTAAAACTACCGCCGGTTTGCAATTGTTTTACATTAGCAATGACAAATAAATT
>Ga0136643_10008957_pt1 | contig 14682 bp, 8 predicted proteins | sample TergutLab28metaG_FD_96883 | JGI IMG/M metagenome (GOLD analysis project Ga0136643, IMG submission 96883) | Labiotermes labralis P1 segment gut microbial communities from Petit-Saut dam, French Guiana - Lab288 P1 (version 3) (version 3) | ecosystem: Host-associated > Arthropoda: Insects >... | reverse complement strand
TGTAAGTGTGATATTGTTGTAAGTGTGATATTGCTATGAGTGTGATATTACTGTAAGTGTGATTTTGCTATGAGTGTGATATTGCCGTAAGTGTGATATTGCCGTAAGTGTGAAATTGCTGTAAGCGTGATATTGTTGTAAGTGTGATATTGCTATAAGTGTGATATTGCTATAAGTGTTAAATTGCTGTAAGTGTGATATTGTTGTAAGTGTGATATTGCTATGAGTGTGATATTACTGTAAGTGTTAAATTGCTGTAATTGTGATATTGTTGTAAGTGTGATATTGTTGTAAGTGTGATTTTGCTATGAGTGTGATATTGCCGTAAGTGTGATATTGCCGTAAGTGTGAAATTGCTGTAAGCGTGATATTGTTGTAAGTGTGATATTACTATAAGCGTGATATAGATGTAAGCGTGATAGTGCTATAAGTGCGATATTGCTGTAAGTGTGATATTGCTGTAAGTGTGATATTGCTATAAGTGTGATACTGCTGTAGGCGTGATATTGCTATAAGTGCGATATTGCTGTACGTGTGATATTGCTATAAGTGTGACATTACTATAAGCGTGATATTGCTGTAAGTGTGGTATTGTTATAAGTGTGATAATGCTAATTTAATCCCACAGAAAATTTATTCATATTTTCGTAGCAAATGTTGCGGTGACAAATAATGGTCACAAGCAGCCACTAGTTATGCTAATGTAGTGTAATAATCCAATCGACCTGCTCCATTCTGACAGAATTCACTGAGTAGCTATTTGAATCACAAAAAACACAACATTTGAACACGTTACATTCATTTATTTACTTTCCTACATCATATTGCTTTCGTTCCATTCGACTATCATCATGCTGAAAACATAAATACGTAATGGAAAAGTCTATTCTGGAAGGAGCGTCGTTTTCACAATTAGCCCGATAATATACATAAGGTAACTATTATTTCCAGTAAAGGAATGATAAACATATAGATTATTCATTATAAGTTTCAATGAAAATCCCAAAGTATCGTAGATGTGAGGATAAAAGATGTTCCTGCGTAACATTACGTCAGCATTTGACGGCATAAACCACTCAACTGACAGTACTGCGCGCTACATTGGTTGTAGTGTGGTACTGTAAAAAATAATTAATTTGTAAACGCACTGGAACAGTTTAAATTTGTTAGTAACGAACAATGATCAAAATACGAAGGTAAGTCATTAAATACTAGGAATGTTATAATAATATTTTTTACAAGAGTACTTACAGAAATTGTCTGTGTCTTATTTTTCGACTTAGTCCCCCCGCTTCGCAACACACTTGGTCCAGCTTTCCACAAGCTTGCGGACGCCCTCTAAAAAAGAAAGCTTTTTGGCGTGGCCTTTAACTAACTTTGCACCGCCTCCATTACCTCGTTGTCATCTGCAAACTTCTGGCCCCGCAAATGTTCTTTCTTAGGTCCAAACAAGTGAAAGTCCGATGGCGCCAATTCCGGACTGTATGGTGGATGTTTCAACACCTCAAATTTCAGAGCACGTCGTGTATCCACTGTACGCGCGGCCGTATGGGGCCGGGCGGTGTTGTGAAGCAACAACACTCTTTTTGAGAGAAGTCCCCGGCGTTTCGATCGTATCGCGGACTTCATTTCTTTCACTAGCATGTCACTGTATCGAGCACTAGTAACAGTTTGACCCTTATTCTGGAAGTGCACCAATATAGGGCCATTGACATCCAAAAGATTGTCAGCATGACTTTCCCAGCAGAAGCCTGTGTCTTGAATATTTGTTGGCCGGAGACAACAGATGCTTCCACTGCATCGAATGTCTCTTACTCTCTGGTTCATAATGGTACACCCAGGACTCGTCTCCTGTCACAGTTCGATGGAGAAAAGCATCTGCTTCACGAACATGATTAATGCTCCTGACAAATCGACTGCCATGTACTCTTGTGTTCATCGGACAACTGCCTTAGGACCCATCTGCTACGCACTTTCCTATACTCGAGGTCATCATGGACAATATTGTAGGCAGAGCCGTGACTCATGTTGAATTCTACGGCAATTTCATCAATAGTGACTTGCCTGTAGTCACGGATTCGCTGTTCGATCTGTTGTTTCACTGTCTCAGTTGCCACGCTAACTGGTCTCCCACTCCGGTGTTCATCACTGACGTTCTGTCTTCCGTTTTTAAATCTTTCCACCCATTCATACACCCTCCCCGACTCAAACAACTGTCTTCATACTGAACCTTAATTCGTCTGTAGATTTCAGAAGGTTTCACACCCTCTGACCACAAAAAACGGTTAACTCTCCGTTGCTCTTCCACGGTGCAAGTTTAGAGTGGAGCGGCCATGTTTTACAAGCTATTTCACAGGCTTATACTGCTCGATCGTCGCGACCCTTATATGGGACATTGCTAAGGAGCCATTGTGTGTCCTAAAATAAGATTTTTCTTTGCACATTGCTTCCATGCACTTTAGAATAAAATTCCTTTCATTTAATGACTTTCAAATTAAGGTTATGTGTGGCCTAAACTTTCTTTTCTATTTTGTACACTGTATTAATGTTCACGTAGGGCTGTCCGAACTTACTGGACATCTTGTGTTCGCTAGAGAAGGTTAAGTCATTAACAGTTTAACCTTTTGGCGCCGGAATTATTTTTTAATTTTAGCACACTCTGTGTATAAAATGTGAATAATAAAGGAACCAAATACGTTAGAATTATGAAACAAACTGCATTTTGAAGAGAAAATAAGCGGAGAATATATACCATGTTTAAAATATTCAGTACCTATATTTGTTGAATAAATACATAAAATGCAACTTTAGAGGTAAGCGGTGCGGTACGACCAATATAGTTGACATTAGGCGTCAAAAGGTTAAAGCTCAGACTTATTTTATATCTTGAAAACTTCAGAACGTTTACTTTGAAAGTTTACATTTTAGCTACTACACAAGTAATGAATATTTTTAATAGTTCTGCTATATTTTCGTTAGAAGTGTCGTACATTTCACCATTCTGATGCCCGTGTTCTTTCTCCCAAACACCTTCTTAGTTTCATGTGCCTCAGACAAACATTATGTGGTGACACTCCACATTCGGTACTGTAGGAATCAAGCGCGAGTTATTCTGGTCAAAGGTAAGGCACTTCCGCCTCGTACTGCGTAAAGACATAATAAAACGTCACGCATACTTAAACCCAGCGTCAGATGGAGCTAAGCGAACTTCTAAAGCAATAAAGCTGGCTCAGTCAGAACGAAGCTTTAAGTCTCTCTTGCTCTCCAGAGTACTTTCACAGGGAGTTGAGAGATTGAGTCCAATAACCTTAATGCACTCCTCCTCACTTCGACTTGTGGTTTGTGTGACTGCCCTGGGGAGTAGAAACAAGCACTTCCACACTCTGCTTAACAGCAGCCACACTTCACGAGCGAGAAGATGTCAAAACTTTCGATAACACTTGCTCCAATATCAGTTTCTGACGCATCAGTCAAAGTCAGGGATTGCCCAGTGGTCAGCAGCTTTCGATGTTGTAGCAACTAGAAACTCTTTAGCAGTGTATAGACTACACGAATCACTTTGATTTTTGCCTGCTTTTTCTTGGCTGAAAGTAGTTACAATCAGGAAATCTGTCCAAAAGTACTGTCATGTCTCTGTGTTTTCTTAGCGGCTGTCATGTTATCAAAATTGATACTTTATCGTTAATAATACATTTCATTATTATTATTATTACTTGGGTGTATCCAGTACCTCACCTTTTCGTCAACAAATTAATACACTACTTTGCAGTAATGCCAGTTGGGTGGAGGGGGTGTAATCGGCGATGGGTATTATGAATTTTAGTTTACTAAGGAGTTAAATTAGAAAGATGAGAAATAATGGTTTTAGCGGAGGTTCTTCACTTTTTTTGTGTTTTTACACCACCCAGATGACCGTTTAGAAAACAATTCTATTTATTTGCCCCTCTCCAAATCAGTAGCCAAAAAAAAAAAATGTTCCTAGGTAGAAAAAGTATTGAAAGGGTATGGGCCCCCCTTACAAACCCCTCCCGACCAAGTTACGCCTATACTACCTTATACCTCTCCAGAATTGGAAATAGGCTGAATTTATCTCATTTAAGTATGATAAATCGACAAACGTAGCTTCCTCCAAGACTTCTGTTTTTTTTTTGTTTTACCACACAAACTTTTTCTGAACTTATTCGTGATAATTAATTAAGTAACAAAGTAACATTTTTTCTTAGTCTGACTTCTTCTATCTACTAATTTTAGGTGTAGAGATTTGTTGTTGCGCCTCAACCCACTCAAATACACACACACACACCACACACACATACACACGGTAGGACTCCTCTTGATGAGAGATCGGCTCTTCTCTGGGATCTGTACCTGACACACAAAATTCACAATAAATTGACACCCAAGCCCCGGCTGGATTCGAACCCATAACACAAAGAATTGAGCGACCACATACCCACCAGGATCAACAGTAATTAATTAATTATCCAATTATTCTCTTCCGCGTAGTTGAAATCTTATTGAAAACCGGATAATTTTCCTACTCTTCGAGCAATAAAACTACTCGTATATAAATCTAGGATTAACTACAGGTTTCAGCAGATCCAGACCCACAAACGAGGTGCATTCAAAGACAGTAGAAGAATACTCAAGCTGTGTTAAGTTATCAGTTTTGTGAAGTATAAAATAAACGAATGGCGGCCTTGCGAATTTTTGCCGAATTTTTCGGTTTGACGTCTATAATGAGTGAAACATTCGAGTTACGGATAGAGCTGGTAAACGTACATGAACATCATGTGTGCGGCATTACAATTCAGAGGTTAAACAATTCGCAGCTACGCGAAGCTTATAGGTCACATCCGACAAATTTGAAGCAGACAGATTATATTCATCACAAAATACAATTCGGTTCAGTTATTTGTATCCCCCCCCCCTTCTATGACTCGACAGCTTCTATTCGGTAAGGGCTTCCTCATTGTCGAGGCTTCATGATCACACTCAGACACACCACAGTCAGTAGGACTCCTCTGGGCAAGTGATTAGCCCAACACAAAATCTCTACCTGACAACACTCACAAGAGAAACACATCCACGACGGCGCCGGGATTCGAACCCACAATCCCAGCAAGCGAGCAGCCGCAGAACTACGCCTTAGACCGCGCAGCTACTGGGATCGGCGTTACGCGTGCATACTCAGCCTAATGGTCAGTTCCATAGTTTTTTTCAATAGAAAATAGGCTGTAACACAATCAAAAATGTTTTCGTATGCGTATTTGTTAGACAAAAACACGACTTAGACCCTGTATTTGTTAGACAAAAACACGACTTAGACCCTGTATTTTTCCACTAAGTACATGATCACCAGCAGGACAAAATATTAACACTACAACCTAAAAGCTGAAGATAGACTTTAGGACTTCTTCTCAGCACTTCTTGTAACAGAGGGAACAGCCATTTATAAAGTTCGGCTGTAATTCTTATATCTTCTCTTGAGTCTTGGTGCAACCATTCTATTTATGAGCCGCTCGAGGTTAACGCGCGGTCTAAGCCGTGGGCCTGCAACTTCCGACTAGCTGGGATTGTGGGTTAGCTTCCCGCCAGCGGTTTTATATATTGTCAGGTAGAGGCCGGTCACTCGTCCAGTGGAGTCCTACCGAATGCCTGAGTGCGATCGCGGAACCTCAACAATTAGGAGGCCTAGGCCCACTATGGTCTTTCGAGCCATAAACAGAATTCTATTGAAGAATAAAAAACCAACTAGATGCCACTTGTTATTTTATTGTACTTCTTATGGGTTCAACATGTTTCGGACATTACTATGCCCATCATCAGGAGCTCGTGACTATAATGTTCATTACCACATTGGTCGTATCGTTCTGTAAAGGTGGAAGGGTTAGTGTTAATGTAAATTTATGGTTTTAGTGTTATGTGTTCGGTGTGATGTTCTTTGTCACTTTGTTGTGGCTGGTAACGTGTTTCTGTTAATTGTAATAGTTTTGATATTTTATGCGTGAACACCACGATCACCGCGCATAAAATATCACAACTATTACAATTAACAGAAACACGTTACCAGCCACAACAAAGTGACAAAGAACATCACACCGAACACACACCACTAAAACCATAAATTTACATTAACACTAACCCTTCCACTTTTACAGAACGATACGACCAATGTGGTAATGAACATTATAGTCACGAGCTCCTGATGATGGGCATAGTAATGCCCGAAACATTTTTTTAAGCTCACGGTTCCGTGCATCGTAATTCAATATTAATAAAAATCCAACAAGATGCAACAGTATGCAGATATTTATTTACTGCAAAGTCACTGTACATATTTCGGGTGTCACAGCACCCATCATCAGGAGTACTAAAAACTGTAACCGCAGCCTCCGGTACAGGTCATAATATCGGTACAGCTACTTTCCTCCAACGTGGCCCGATCTGGCCACGTTGGAGGGAAGTAGGTTTACCAGTATTATGATCTGTACCGGAGGTTGCGGTTACAATTTTTAGTACTCCTGATGATGGGTGCTGTGACACCCGAAACATGTAGAGTGGCTTTGCAATAAATGAATATCTGCATACTATTGCTTCTCGTTGGATTTTTATTAACATTGAAGCCCGAAACTTGTTGAACCTATAAACAGTACAATAAAATAACAAGTGACATCTATTTAGTTTTTTTTCTTCAGTTATCACAACGATTCACGGTCCTATAAACACCAGAATTCTATTTATTTGCGGTTTCGCTTACTGGAAAATATTTAAAATTACTTCAAGAGAAAAATGCCTTTCTGTTCTATAACCTCTGCATGGACTGCACATTCGGACATCAGAACTGGAAACAACAGTTAAAGCCATTTCGTTGAAACGTTCAGTCATCTGAATGTTCATTACATCTCGTTCATTACTCGTATATTGAATCTTAATAGAACTGTACAACCCAAATTAGAAACAAAATCAATGGTAAATAACGAATGGTGAATAAAAAAGAAACATAAACAAACAACAGTAATATACTGGAAAATTCCCCACCATTAAATAGTAATATACATATCGGTTGAATGAATATACACACTAGAGCTTCGTACTTACCGACTGATTTGGCATTTAGAGTTGTCATTTTGATTTTGTGCTGTTGTAATCTGCTATTTGACTGACATCAAACGTCTCGGGTAATCCATGTGGTCTGTAAAATCCAAGCATTTCAAATAAAAAATTGTATGCGTTTCTCATCTATCCCATGCGTGCTACAAACCCCAAAACACCTTCCGATACTGATATTTTACCCGGAGCTTCTTCGGTAATAGTTATGCATAATTTTGTCTCCCATTACACACACACACGAAATCATATTAGAGCGCAAAATCGATGTTCTTGAGAAAATAATCACACTGTTAGATAATAGGAGGACACAGCTTGGTAATTACGCCACTGAATTTGCATTTTATCTGTAAATCAGTGGTGTTAATTGTCACAGACCTGCCGCTTTGAAAGTTCAAATCTGCGTAAGGTGCGTTTCCAGCGGCAGGTAGGAAGCAGTTAACCATACCACATTGTCGGCTATTGTTCCCAATAACCAAGCACTGCATACACCCCTCCTCTCGCAACTGTAGGTGTTTGTAAACAATAGAACTATGTTACTGAAGGTAAGCTAACCGTAGGTGTCTGGGGACAATAGAACGACGGTATGTTACTGAGAGCAGGGTAGGCGAACTTCCATATTGAGGTTAGATGAATACAATAGACCCCGATTATATTTATTCTTTTTACGTTAGAGCAAAATTATCAGAAATGGGTTCCCACTTAAAATTTATTTACCAAAACGGAGATTTTGGTTTTTAATACTGGATGCTGGCACAGGGTGAAGCGCGAGAAAAGAATGCGTATTCAGTTTCATCCCTTTTTTAGAGGTTCAGATTTTGTCGGAGCTGTGAGAATTATACAGGAATATTCAAATAATTCCCATTTAATATAAAATGAAATTAAATTTTGCACAACTTCGCTAATAAATATGATCGAACTGAGTACTTCAGAACCCAGTACACTATATTCATATCCTTTTATTTGAAATTGTAATTCAGATAGTTTTATAATAAATCACCTGCTCCAATTCAGGCAGTAAAAGCTAGTACATAGTCCTTGCAGGATTTCTGCACTTTGAGACATTTGACAGAAATGTGTTTGTATATTAGTCTATTTGATGTGCGCGTAAGGCAAATTGTATTTATCTCGTGCAAATGGTTTATAAAATCCGTAGTTATGGTCAGAAAGGTTGGGCTCTGACTCAACGTCTCTTAGACCAGTTCTGTTCAGGTTGTATTCTCTCATACCACTCTCACATTGCAAAACATGTGCACGTACCACTGTCACAACACAAACCATGTACACGTACCATTATCACGGTACAAAACATGTGCACGTACCACTGTCACAACACAAACCAAGTACACGTACCATTATCACGGTACAAAACATGTACACATACCACTGTCACAACACAAACCATGTACACGTACCATTATCACGGTACAAAACATGTACACATACCACTGTCACAACACAAACCAAGTACACGTACCATTATCACGGTACAAAACATGTACACATACCACTGTCATAACACAAATCATGTACACGTACCACTATCACGGTACAAAACATGTACACATAACACTGTCACAACACAAACCATGTACACGTACCATTATCACGGTACAAAACATGTACACATACCACTGTCATAACACAAATCATGTACACGTACCATTATCACGGTACAAAACATGTACACATACCACTGTCATAACACAAATCATGTACACGTACCACTATCACGGTACAAAACATGTACACATACCACTGTCACAACACAAACCATGTACACGTACCATTATCACAACACAAAACATGTAAACATACTACTGTCACAACACAAACCATGTACACGTACCACTGTCACAATACAAAACATGTAAACATACCACTGTCACAACACAAACCATGTACACGTACCACTGTCACAATACAAAACATGTGCACATACAACTAGGTACTGCAAATATTAATGCCTTCTTTCAGGATACTGGTCTTCCGGCATATTACGCTGGGGAAACCTAAAATATTTCATATTCATAATCTTCTCAATTAACGCGATTAGACGACAAAGAATGCCCGTATTTATATTCGAACAATGGAAAAGTACCTTGATATACACTTTGTGAATGTTTTTTTCTAAATTTCGGCACATTTAACACAATTTTAATAGTGCAATTACCGTTTCTAAAGTTCACTTACTGAAACAAATTCCTAAATTTTTCGCCTACCACCAGGCGGCCGTCCGCTTACCGCCAGTGGTAGGCTTACCACCGTTTGAAAAGTAGTGCATTCTATTTTCTTGATTTTTTTTTTGCGGCTTTCGAGTGTTCATTCCGACTTACATTTGGTTGTCATTAATAGACATAGACAGCTCTTGAAGATGCCAACACACAGAAACAGAATCACCATGAAGGTGGCATCACTTTGTAAGTCTTAAATCATTATGTTCATTTATTAATATTTCCTTTTGACACTGAAATAATTAGAGTGTGACAGGTACAATGCGAAAGTCATAGGCTGCTATATGGCAAGCTCATTTTGCTCAGAAGTGCATATTATTTCGTGAGAAGCTGATATATGCTCAGATGGTCAGGACATTGAACACCGGAAATTGACGTTTTTAGAAGACATAGACAATTACAAAACACCGTTCTTTGAAAATGTCTTCTTAAGAACATCTGGCAAAATGATAGGCACCCCCCCCAAAAATTGGTTTTGATGCTAAGGGATTAATGGTGTCCAAAATATTTTATTTGAAGTATTATATAAACCATCTTCTAGACAAACGCGCTGGTAACTCTTGAGGATTTGACTAAGTAAGGACCAACCTGCCCACATCAATTTTGAAGATATGGAAACAGAATTTACTAGGACACCTCAAAGTAAAGAAAAACTGAATTGTTATTTAAGTCAGATATTCTGCAGTACGAGTCATCATTATAAATTATTTGTGCAATGCTTTTGCCGGCAAACCCATCACATAGACAGCTAATAAGTCTTTCTTCTGCACCGCCTCACTATTTTTTTTATTTTGTAACTCACAGGGTTAAACCGACGCAGTCGGCACAATGTACAGATTTCATTTTAACCCTTTAAACCTACTGATTACTACACGTACCGCCAGCCAGGTCACACTAAGGATTCTTCACTTTGAAAACAGCGATTTTTCATTTCCTATGATTCTTACAATAAAAAGTTATTATTTCCCTCTAAAACTAGCTCTGCTAATGACACAACCTATCTTCTCTGTGAGGTGCGACCTGAAACTTTGCATAGATTGTAGATTAGTTTTATTCTATATAGCTTTAGTGATGTTTATCCTTTGCTGCATCTTTTGACTTTATGCCATCTTTAACCCTATAAAGACGAAGCGCAGACCGCTCTATTTAAATACCCAGTTCGTACCGCGCTGTAAACACTTTTCGTCTCAGTTATAAAAACCAGCCAGTTTATTATGTAAGTGGTACAATTCGCTGTTTGTTCTGAGATAAATACAAAACACTTAAATACAGTGTGGGCAGAGCGTACAATTTTTGAGTTTTAATCTTGTTGGTGCATCACGTAACCAGTAGGCTTTAAAAGGTTAAGCAAGTGTGTTAAGTACAGAAACGGTCAATGTACAGTGTCAATAAAAATGTTATAGCTCTGTAATCCCAGTTGTGCATGATTATTTGAATATTTTAAGCCCTTATAAAATGCAACGGTTATATTTGTAGTTCAAAACATGCATGTTGAAGAACCCCCATCATGCTCCGTTACTCTTACAATTCCTGTACTTTCGTTCTTTCAGTATCATGTGGAAGATCGCCATTAAGCATCGTGTGAATGTTTTGCTTGTTGTTTATGGTTAAGGAATTTTGGTTGAGTATGAGGCAGTGTTTATACTGTCTGCCAGTGTAGCACGTATAGTCCGCATGTCCCCACAGCCACACACCAACACCAACAGAGCAGGGACTTCACCAACAGCTAACTAGATCCGTGGAACAGATTTCCTCTGTGGAAGGTGATTGGTCCTCAGCTAATAAGAAATTCTTCACGTTTCATGGAAACAGAATATTTATCACCTTATTTACAAAAACAGGCCACGTGTCCCACGTAAATCCAGTTCAGTCCCTACCGCCAGATTTCTTTAATATCAAATTTATATTATCGTTCCATCTACACCAGAGTCTACCAAATGGTCTCTTTTCTTCAGGCTTCCGCATCAAACCCTGTATCCATCCCTCCTCTTCTCCATCCATGCCTCACGCCCCGTACCTCTCATTCTCCGACGTAATGAATCAAAAAAAATCATCCGTTGTTAATTAGGAGGTTAATAACCTAAACGTTTTATCAAATAAGTCTTTACAGTACAACAGTTTTATAAGATGGGAATGGGGGGTCGTCTACCGCACAGGGGGGAAATGAAATATTCGTACATTATATCAGTAGTGAATCCTGCAAGCAGGAGACCACTTGCCACTTGGGAGGTTAATATGAAAACGGTCTGTCAAAAATGTGTGAATGTGGATTGGACTCAGCTGGATCATGGTTGGGTCCAGTGGCTGCGATGCGATCTGCTGCGAATACTTCAATAACTTTTAGATTCCATAAAGCTCGGTGCAATACTTTGAACAGATACGCGTCTGTCAGATTTCAGGTTAGAACTTGCCACTTCGCATTTGGATAGATTTGTATGACTAAATGATTCTTTTGGACCTAAAATAACCTCCCCTTTCGTCGATATTTAAGTGTTTCCGCCTGACATTCTGCAGTTTCACTCAGTGTCATCAAATGTAGAAGTTACGTGTAAGAGGTTAGCGAGATGGAAGGCTACAACTTCTGGTTAATCTATAAAGCGACATTTGTAATTCAGATATTATTAGGCCATACAATAAATGTACAAATATTTGTTGTATTCTTTGAAGCTGTAGACATGAATTAGTTTGTTAAGCTAACTTTCGAAACTTGGAAAATCATTCGAGAAAATGTACACATTTTCATTTTTAATTCCAAATGACCCAGAATGTTTCGAACTGAAGCTTAAGAGAATTCCGCGTCTTTTCAATGTACCGTGCCCCATTCCTTCACAGAGGGGGTGCGGTGTTCAATTCTGGTTTACGGTTTGCGCGGTAATCCCGTATGGTGTAAGAGGACTATTGTTTCCAAGTCTGTTCACGTTTCTTTCAGTCACATGTACTGTATGTTTCCGCCTGTATATCTATACTTTACTTTATTCTCTCGCTGTCTGTGTGTCTCTTGAATACACACACAATATATACCACCATATACTGAAAATTGATTGCTCTGTAGGAAGGGGGGAGGTCATTTAATTGTTCCATTCAAATTCACTTTTAATCGCATTGGCGAATTTCCGGATATAATCGCTACAGGAATTCCTATGTGGACTGGTGCTGTATAGGTACAGGTCAGCAATGAATGTGACGCAATGTGGCGATTTGCAGGCGTAACAGAATAGAAGCTGATGTTCGATTGTGCTGCGCCGAGATTATGTGTCAGTGTATAGCACAGTTCTTTGCTCGGTGTGTCAGAAACACGATGTTAATTCCCCACAGTCGACGGTAGGTGAATGTCGCCTGGTCAGCATCGCGTTTCGTCCATCTTTCAAATTCGTGGGTATTCATCCAGAAGTTCGTCTCGAGCCTCTGATTTTACCGGAAGGAGGGTCAAGAATTTTCGTAAGAAGAAAATATCTCATGATCATCCTTATGTTAAAATACTTTGTTAAGTAATATTTATTACTTAATGTCTGTTTTGTATAATCTCAGATGCCTAAATACATCACTGAACAGCTCGAAGGTAGATATTTGGGCCTGTGACGGTCGAGGCAGCAAAAGAATGGAGAAGAATACATGGCGATGAGTTTTGTGACCTGCACTGCTCACCAAATACTATTCAGGTGATCAAATCAAGAAGAATATAATGGACTGGACATGCAGCACGTAGGAGGAAGAGGAGAGCATCATGCAGGGCTTTGGTGGGGAAATCTAAGGGAAAGAAACCACTTGGAGGACCTAAGCATTGATTGTAAAATAATGTTAAGATGGTTCTTCAAACAGTGGGGTGAGGCATGGAATGGATTTATCTAGCTAAGGATAAGTACAGGTGGCCGGCACCTGCGAATGCGTTGATGAACTTCCTGGTCCAATACAATGCGGAGAATTTCTTGGGGTTGAAGGTCTTTTAGCTTCTCAAGACAGAATGGATTTAGTTGGCTAGTCTTTCGGTTAGCTGGTTAGTTAGTTAGTTGGTTGTTTGCCATCCCGAACACCAATTGACGGAACCTAAAGCAATGTCATAGGGTAATTTTTGATATGGAATGCTACTAAATTTCTTATAATTATAAAACGTTATTGATAATAATTATTATTGTGGTTGCTTTTTAATTTTACATTTGTGGGATGATTAGTATGACTAGCGAATCTTTACTTCCTAGTGGTTGTTGTGAGCAAAGCGGCTGTCTTGTGCCCTCCTGGTTAAACATGTGTTTTTTTTAAGTACTGATTTCTGATAGCTGTCAGATTGTAATCCTGGTTGGCAGTTGGCGTATTTCTTATTTCTGAATATCTAATCGCCTGGTCCGGGAAGTCCCTGTTTAAAATAACAGCCACAGACGATGTTACCTTGTTCGCAATAGTCGGTCAGTTTGATCTATTTCATACACTCCCGTCGTTTTTCGTAACGTACCCTACATTATACTTTCATGTGCCCTTTTTCAAGGGTCCCAAGTGGCCAAGTGGTCTCTGCAGTGCAGATTTCCCTGCGGAAGTATGCATCTCCTTAGCAAAATGCGATCTACCGTGTTTTATTTGAACTACTTCCAGGAGCTGCATTGACTGGCTTCTATGTTTTTGTCTTCAAAATAATTTATTTTCTCGAACGACACGTTGGTTGAATTTCCTGTTTTGTGTTTATCTGTGCTGAAAGCTTTTCCGGGTATATGATGACATTCGAAACTTCAGAATATTTCTATGCCGCGTCACATAAACTACAACTCAGATTGACCTCAGTGTTTTCTTTTCTCTCAAGTTCTCCTCCACCTCCTCCTCCACCTCCGGCCCCCCCCCCCATCACCAAGTCCGTTCGTTCCTTTGTTCTCTTGAAGCTCGGGCCCTGGAATTGAATCTGACGCAGGATCACTGAAATGTACGTACTGAAAGCGAAATAGCACACTCCGCAATAGAGAGGTTGAAAAATTGGATGCGAATGCAGTTTTTTCATGTTAACAATAATATATTGACATTGTCGTTTAGATTGTACTGTCTTCGATCACAACCACAGATGTTTATTAGTTTATTAGGCCTATATGTTTATATTTATTTTTTTATATACGGAAAATTTGCTTACGACGTTTTTCAGCTGAAATTGATCATCTTCGGGTAATACCGACATCTAAATATACTAAGCAGTATACGTTCTTAGTATATTTAGATATTATGTCCTAAGCAAATTAAAGTTTTTTAGTATACCTAAAATAGTATTCCACATAAGTATATATATATATATATATATATATATATATATATATATAAGACACACCCATTACAGACCCGCACAGACCTAGAGGGTTCCAAAAAT
>Ga0136643_10008956_pt1 | contig 14684 bp, 11 predicted proteins | sample TergutLab28metaG_FD_96883 | JGI IMG/M metagenome (GOLD analysis project Ga0136643, IMG submission 96883) | Labiotermes labralis P1 segment gut microbial communities from Petit-Saut dam, French Guiana - Lab288 P1 (version 3) (version 3) | ecosystem: Host-associated > Arthropoda: Insects >... | reverse complement strand
GTAACCAGAAAAAGGGCACTTAAGGGGGGCAGGGGGCTCGCCCCCAGCTGGCCCCCCTTAAGAATCCCCCGCACCCCCCGATAAAACTCGCTAACATTAGTCTCACCCGGTAGGTCGCGCACGACGCTTCGCATCGGTCGCGTTACGTCGCAAGTCTATAGAGTCCGGGCTGCCCGCTCTCGCGGGATTGCCCTTTGGTGGGTGGGTGGGGCGTCGCTCCGGCTTCGCCGTTGCTTGCGCTTCGCGCGGGGTTTTGTTCTTTTTGAATCATCGCGTAGCGATACCATAATTGTCAACTGTCAACTGTCAATTGTCAATTGTCAACTGTCATCGGACTTTCGCGCCGCAGGGGATGTCGTCGTCTGCGAAGATTACTCTGGCGCTGTCGCCCACGTCGGCGGCCAGAAGCATTCCCTGACTTTCTACCCCTCTCAGTTTGGCGGGTTTCAGGTTTGCCACCAGTATCAGCTTTTTGTCGATCAAATCTTCCGGGGTGTACCATTGGGCGATTCCGCTCACGACTTGCCTGCCTCCCTGACCGTCATCCAGTTGCAGCTTTAATAGCTTGTCTGACTTCGACACCCTTTCACACTCTGTGATTTTCGCTACTTTCAGTTCCACTTTCCCGAAATCCGCGATGTCGATCATACTTGCTACGCCCTCAGGTTTTGCGGGCTCTTCCGGCTTCTTGAGTTCGTTGGCTTCTTTTTTGGGTGCGTTCATCTCGCCCAGCGCTTCCATCTCTTTTTCCAGATCAATTCTCGGGAAGAGCACTTCGCCGCGTTTGACGGTTGCGTTTGCGGGCAGCAGGCCAAACTTGCCCGCGCTTTCCCAGTCTTGAACATCTTTGCCAGCGCCGATCTGCTCGAAGATTTTCGGGGCGGTTTGCGGCATAAACGGGGTCAGCAGAACGCCGGCCAGCCGGATGCTTTCTAGTAGGTTGTAGAGGACAGCCGCCAGCCTTGGTTTTTGCGCTTCATCTTTGCCCAAAACCCAAGGGGCGGTCTCGTCGATGTATTTATTGGCCCTGGACACGAATTTGAAGATTTCGCTCAATGCGGTCGGCGTTTGCAGCTGATCAAGTGATGTCTCAACTTTTGCGGCCAGCCCTGCGCCCATCTCGATCAGCTCGTTGTCGAGGGCATCGGCTATCCGCCCACTTGGCAGCGTTCCGCCGAAATATTTTTCAACCATGGTAACTGTTCTTGAGACCAGATTGCCCAAGTCATTGGCCAGATCGGCGTTGATCCGCTGGATGAGCGCTTCGTTTGTAAAGCTGCCATCCTGCCCGAACGGCACTTCCCGCAGCAGGAAATAACGGACAGCGTCCACCCCATACCGCTGACAGAGGATCATCGGGTCAACCACATTGCCTTTGGATTTGCTCATCTTATCCCCGTCAAAGAGCAGCCAGCCGTGGCCGTAGACTTGTTTGGGGAGCGGCAGTTCGAGCGCCATCAGCAGTGCCGGCCAGATGATTGCGTGAAAACGAATGATCTCTTTGGCCATCATGTGCAAGTCAGCCGGCCAGTAGCGGTTAAATTCGTTGTGGCGGTCATTTTCGTAACCGAGCGCGGTGATGTAGTTGGAAAGCGCGTCCACCCAAACATAGACCACATGGCCCGGGTCAAAAGTAACCGGCACACCCCAGGTAAAGCTGGTGCGGGATACACAAAGGTCATCCAGCCCCGGTTTTAAGAAGTTGTTGACCATCTCGTTTACCCGGCTTTGGGGCTGTAAGAAGTCCGGGTTTTGCTCATAAAGGTCGAGGATGCGCTGTGTGTAGTTTGAAAGCTTGAAGAAGTAGGCTTCTTCTTCGGCGTTTTCGACCGGGCGGCCGCAGTCGGGGCAGTTGCCCGCGTTTAGCTGGCTCTCGGTCCAAAAGCTCTCACATGGCTTGCAGTAATGGCCTTTGTACGCGCCTTTGTAAATTTCGCCTTTATCGTAAAGGGTTTTGAATATTTTCTGTACACTGGCAACATGGTAGTCGTCCGTCGTGCGGATAAACCGGTCATAGCTGATGTCCATCGTTTTCCACAGCTCTTTGATGGATATCAGAATATTATCAACGTAAGCCTGCGGGGTGACGCCGGACTCTTTGGCTTTGGCTTCGATCTTTTGGCCGTGCTCGTCCGTCCCGGTCAGGTAAAAGACGTCAAACCCGCGCATCCGCTTATACCGCGCCATAGCGTCGCACACAACGGTGGTGTAGCTGTGTCCAATGTGCAATTTGTCGGATGGGTAATAGATCGGCGTGGTGATGTAATAGGTGGGTTTCATCTTTATTCCTCCTGTTTTGACGCGGCGCTTTGAGAAAGAACATTATAGCATATTTTTCGCTTTATAGCAACAAAGTTGATTGCGGATATTGTCAATTCGTGGTAGAATGAAAGTGCGATCAACCGGGCGGCGGGGTTGTTCCTCTGAAAGGGGGAGCAGATGACGTTAATGGAAACAATTGCATTGCTTATGCTAATTGCGACCGTTGTACATTTAGTGGTGTATATCTTCCATAACAAGAAGTAGCGCCACGCCCTACTAAATCAAGGCGCGGCGCTCTTCTTCGAACTCTAAACTCGAACCGAGGAGCGACCCACCCTGACACGGAAGCCGCCCTGTTGGTTGTATTTTAGCATGGTTTTGGGTTGTTTGTCAACATCCAAAGCGATCTTGCAAACGCGCAAAACATCCTGTATACTGTAACATGGCGAGCAAGATAGGAAGCGGCTGGAGGGCGAGAGCCCTCTGGAGGAAAGTCCGGGCTCCGCAGGGCGGGATAGCTGTTAACGGCAGCCGGGGGCGACCCTAGGGCGAGTGCAACAGAAAATTACCGCCGGGGCAACCCGGTAAGGATGAAAAGGTGCGGTAAGAGCGCACCAGGGCGTGGGAGACTACGCCGCTGTGTAAACCCTATCCGGAGCAACGCCGACTGAGGCAGCGCGGTAGCCCGCCGGGCCTCGAAAGGCGGCTTGACGCGCGGTGGCGACGCCGTGCGCAGACAGATCGTTTCCAAATACAGAACCCGGCTTATACGCTTGGTCGCCAACCGAAAACCACGCCACCCCCGGCTTTCTGCCGGGGGTGGTTTCGCTTGCTGCGTCGGGGCAGCTGTAGGTTTGTGCGCCAACGGTATTCTGATGCTATTCGAATGTCAGGTAAAGGATCACTGTCTGTTCACTTCCTGACAGAACATCTGAGCTGAACGGGTCGCTGCCCACATGCCAAGCCGGGTTGCCGGTCTGCCACATTTGCAGGATATGCCGGCTGCCCACTTCAATTCGGCTTGAGCTTCTGATTATGTCCGGCCCGGAGATCATCCCGCCCTGCTCAAAGTCAAGATTGATCCGGCTAAAGTCAAAATAGCCGTGGCCGACCGCCCCGTGTGTATGAATTCTTGCCCGAAGCTCACTTCTCCGGTTTTCCTCCATCGTCAGCCCCCAGATCAGCGAACCGCTCTGCTGGTGGGGCGAGCCGGTGCCAATCCCGCCTACCAGCTCGCGCAGGACCAATTCATCCCGCTCGTAATAGGCGATGTAAAGGTTTACGTGCTGGCCGAAAAATTGATAACCGGCCCCGACGTGCTCTGAAAAGAGCAGGTCAAGGTGGGTGCCGCGCTCAGGCTGGTCTGCCTGTATCCGTCCGATGGATGCGTCCGGCGCCGGCTCGGGCTGCCGACTCATAAAGAGCTGGCCGTAAAACAGGAACGCGAAAATAAACAGGCCGGCAGCGGCCACCATGGTAAAGATGAATTTATACTCCGGTTTGTTTTCGGCTGCTTTGATTTCTTCGCCGGCCTGTTCGCTTAGCTTGACGTCTTCTTTGTTTTGTTCGCTCATTTTGGCGTCCTCTTTCTTCGGTTGTTGTCGCAGGCTTCTCTGCGCTCCAGTACAAGTCACACTTGCAAGTATACCGCAATTGCCGCATAATTTCCATACCAAGATCTCAGCAAAGGCCGCCGGGCAATACCGGCGGCCTTTGTTATCCTCTAAAAGGTCATCAGCAAGAGCATCCCCACAACCCCGGGGATTCCCAATATGGCCGCGGTCAAGAGCGAAACCGGCGTGAGCGCCACCCCGATCTGAGCAAAATTTCCCAACATCCAGAGCAGGCCCAGCGCCACCGGCCCGCTGACCGCGGTAAACGCAATACACCGAAGCATCTTCCCCGTTCGGCTATAACTCACAAACAAGATCACGCCAAGCACAAACAGCACAAGGCCAAACCAAGCGGTTCCGGTCATGCCAATCCCCCCTTGTTATCACTGTATGGGGAAAGGTGGACAAATATTACTGCCCATGCACAGTGTGCGACATAAGGTAATCAAGCAAAAAGAAGTAATACTCAGCCGTCAAATGTATCCCGTCCCGGCTGGCTGTGGGCGGCAGATATCCGGCATCATCCGCAACCGCTTCGAAAAAGTTCAGAAAGTGTCCGGCGTTTTCGCTCGCGAGCCGAGCGATGGCGGCGTTTTTCTCAAGTATAACCTCCCGGCTTGCCCCATGTTGTACGCCGACCGGCGGGATGCTGACCAGATAGATCACCGCCCCCGGATACCGGGCACGCACCGCCCGCAGAAATCCGCGGTAACCGTCGATGAACAGGCCGGTTTCAAGGTGCAGGCTGTCCCCGCCAAAGAGTATGTAGACTTTGTTTTTGTCACCCTGCTCGGCGGCGGCCTCAAGCATGGTGATGCTCTGAGGCGGAGGCGGCTGCCCGTCGTCTTCGGGCAGGGGCAAAGGGGGCGCGCCGATTGCGGCAAAAACGGTGCCGCGGCCGACCAGGCGGTGGGTGATCAGCCCGGTAGCCAGCGTATCCCCAAAGAAGACGGCGTCGTAAAAGTAGCTGGGATCAACCGGCGGGGAAGGCAAAACTTGCCCGGCCTGCGTAAACGGTCCGAGCTCAAACTCCAGCGAAAAAAAAGAAGCCGGGCGCTCGAATTCCGACAGGGCACCGGAAGATTGCGGCAATACCGGGGCAAGCAACGCAGCCATTGCGGGCTGTGCCGGCTGCTGAGCCCCACGGTTTTCGTCCATACGCTGCCAGATAAGCGCGCCGCCAAAAGACAGCGCCGCGATCAAAAGCAGGCTGAGCGGTATCCGCAAGAATGAGGGTTTATCCCCGCGAAGGCCCTCACGTTTTCGGTTTATCTGCACAAGGACACCCCCTTTTTGGCAGCTGGAAAATAGAATTAAGAAACAGTAGATGTGTGGCATTATGTTTACTTACATAATACCATAAAAATCACGTACAAACCAGCGCTGCCGGTAAGATTCTACTAATTTCTATTTCCTATTTTCCAGCTCCTGCCTCACGGGTCTTTTGGCGCGGGGTTGCGGGTCAGGCCGGCGGCCTCTCCGCGGGTTTCGCCCTCCCTCATCAGCCGGGCCGAGACAACAAACCGGTAGCGGTTGGGGTGTACACCGGGGGTAAAAACGTACGTGCAGGTAGACAGCGTGAGGATTTTATCATCCGGGCCGACTTCTACATCATAGATGAATTCGCTGCGTTTTTGCATCTCTAAGACAATATCGGCGAACGCACCATCGTCAAAGTCGGGGTGGTTGTAGGGCAGCGCAACAGTGGCGTAGTAGACAGCGAAAATCTGCCAGACCAAATCCTCCTCGGCCAATGAGAAAAAGATATACGGGTTTGCCCTGGCAAAGTCCTCATCCAGAAACCGCTTGAGCTGGTCGAAGTAAGGCGCGTCGGGGTCATCGTCCAGGCTCAGGCTGTGGCCGTAGATGACCGTGTTGCGCGAAAGCCCGCCCGCCCTGCCGTTAAAAGTGTTGCGAAAGTCGGCGAAATAAGCGCCCGCCATACTGGTGCGGCGGTCAAAGTTTCGGCGCAGATAAAACTCGTTTTGGTCGTGGGGATGGTGCACAACCACATCGTCAATGCCTGTCCCCGGAACTTGCAGCCAGCCGACCGTGTCCGCGTTTTGATCGTGCTTCTCGGCAATCTGCCGGGTAAGCGACGGGGCGGGCGGTATACGCAAACTCCTTGAAAGCGGTGGGTGTTCAGACAAAGGCCGGCTCTGCTCAAGTGTGGGCGAGGCCTCAGCCGAACCCGTAACCCCCCGCCCGCAAGAAGCCAATACCGCGCCCAAGCCGGCGCTCAAACAAAGGCATGTGAGAAGTATAATAACCCGAAAGTAAAGATATCTGCGCCTGGTCTTCAAAAGCGAAACCTCCCGCTAAATGGGAATATGGGCAAGGGGCGCCCTGCTTGTCCGCCCCTTGCACCTGTCTTAGTGTACCCCATTTTTTCCCAAAATACGCGAAACATCGACTTCTTCTCTATCATTATACGAATAGCCAAAAATTGGAATGTATGTGGAAAACACTGTGGAAACCGTTAAAAAATCGTGATAAATTGCCGTTTTGAGGCATTTTTCAACTATTATATTCACGATTCGAAAGTGAGCGCGGCAATGGCCGACCCACCGGCCAGCCGAATTGAGCGGGGAATCAGCCCCCGCCAAGGCCGAATAAACTCGCCGGCCTCTATCAGCCGCCGGGATTCGATTATATAAGATCTGCCCAGCCAGTAAAAGGAAACCCCGCCCGCATCCAGCCGGTCGACGGTATAGATGGGCGGGAACATCCCGGGCATATACCGCTCGCTGCTCATATCCACCACCAGCAGCCCGCAGATCATCGCAATGAAAACCAGGGTTAGACCCAGCCCGCCCGCGAACTGCCTGGCCTGTTTTTTTGACATCGCGCTTACACGTCCTTTCGGCTATTGGTTCTGTTCCCCCGCTTTGGTGAGGAGAGAACGTTTAATCTACCGTATTTTCTTTGATTAGCCCAGCCAGCGCACGCCCGACCAGTGTGGCTGAGTAGACCGCCTCTTCGAGCGTGTTTGCGTTTGACCCGATCTCGAGCAGGAGCGCGCCGTCACTTAAATGCTGATTATAGCGGCGGTGGCGCAGCCATACCGGGCGGGTAAGCTGTGGGTACCGGCTTTCCATCGCGTCTTGAAAGGCGGCGGCAAAACGCAGATTCTCCTGCCAGTTCGGCATGTTTAAGTTGCCGTTGTCGCTGCCCGCCAAAATCATGACCTGGGCGGCGGTTTGGCCGTTTATTTCGGCCACAGGCTTGACGATCACGTGATTGTCCCGCTCAATCGCGTCCCGGTGGATATCCAGCACAATCTGAATGCTCGGGTAGCGCGCGAGGTAGTCGGCCACGGTGACGGCGCTGCGCTCATACGACCGATTGTACGAGGGGAAGTCGTGCTGGGTGCTGTTGTGGATAACCGATATCCCGTTTTGTTCGAGCACTTCGGCTAAAACCGCGCCCACCGCTACTATGTTGATGTTGTTGTCGTTTGAGCGCCAGGTGTTTCGTATATCGTAAATCTCGCTGTCATGCCGCTCGAACGCCTCGGTGGCGTGGGTGTGGTAGATGAGTACCTGCGGCTGCCCGTTGTCCACGAAGGTCAGGCTGTGCGGGGTCTCAAGAATAGACTTGATCTCGTCGTTGGTCAGCCGGGTGTCGTTTCGGATCAGCCCCGCGCCGTGGGCAAAGACCTGGCCGCCGATCATTCCGGCAAAGTTTTCCGCGACCAGCATAGCCTGATATTGAATCGGGATGCGCGGGCGGATGACCAGCGGGTTTTGTCCGGTGACCGCCTGACTGTAGGGCGGATTATTGGGCAAGGGTGTGCTCGGCATTGCAGCCACAGGCAGGCTGTGGTGTTCGCCGGGCGGCTCGTCCCGCTCGCTTTGCAGCGTGGGTATCCCGCCCAAAAAGCGGTCAAAGAGAAGGTATGCCCCGGCCTCGGGCATATTCGCGATCACGGCAAAAGCGGCCACCCGCTCGCCAACCGGCGCGATCAAGCTCCCGCCCGCCCGCAGGATGTTCACGCTGACCGGCAGGATCAAGGCAAGCAGGACAAAGAGCACGACCCCGCGCAGTTTTCTGCCCGGCTCCGGGCGCTGTTCTTTTCGTCTCAAACCGGCGTCCTCCCTTTTGCACATCTGGGGCGTACATGCCCCCGCTACTAGATAGATATGCGGAAAGGGTGGGAATAATTATAGTTGACAGTTGACAGTTTTTGTATCGCTGTGCGATGATTTAAAATAACGTCCGCGGAGCGGACTCCATAACTGTCAACTGTCCACTTTCAACTGTCAACTGCTCAAGAACCCGATCTCTTCAAAGGTCATATCGGGCTGGAGGGCTTTGTTGACGGTCAGCGAAAGGGTGTGACAGGCGTGGCTGATCAGCGCGTCGATCTCGCGGGGGGTGATCATCATCGCGCCGCCGCGGGGCTCAAACAGCTCGCGCACACCCTCGATTTCCTCCCCGCCCGGCAAGAGGTCTACTGCCAGGGTTGAAGCGTCCACAACGGTTGGGATGCCGATGCTGACCACCGGCACGCCCAGGGTTGCGGCGCTCAGCTCTTTGCGGCTGTTCATTACCCCTGATCCGGGGGAAATCCCGGTGTTCGCGATCTGAATGGTACAGCCCAGCCGCCCGGTGCTTCTGGCGGCCAGCGCGTCGATGACCACAACCGCCGCCGGCTGAATATCCCGGACAATCGCGCCAACAATCTCACTGGATTCAATCCCGGTCTGACCTAATACACCGGGGGCGAGCGCCGCGACCGGCCGCAGCTTTTCCAGCCCGGCCTGTTTTTTGAGTTCCCCGCCAATATGTCGGGTAGCCAGGATTTTGTGAATGGTGCGCGGGCCGATCGCGTCCGGGGTGATCTCGTTGTTGCCCAGCCCGACCACCAGTATCAGCCCCTCTGTTGGCAGGACATCTGCCATTCGCCGGGCGATCTCGCCCAGCTCATCCTCGGTGATCTCGGCGCCTGTGTGAAAGGGTGGGGTGGTCACGGTCAGGTATTCACCCATCGCTTTTCCCAAAGCCGCGGCGGTGGCCTGGTCTGTGATTTTGACTGTGCAAAACCCGATCTGGCCAAAGTCTGTGTCTTCTTGAACAAGGCCGGACAAACGCTCTGCGGTCATCTGCGCGCTCTCGGCGGCAAGGTCGGTGCGTGGAATCATAAGTCTCTCCTTTTCAATTGACAGTTATGGCATCACTTTGCGATCATCTTTAAATAACATCCGCGACAGCGGACACATTAACTGTCAATTGTCCACTGTCAACTGTCCACTGTATTATTGGCAGTTTTTGAAGAAATTTGCATAAACAGTTGCATTGGCGTTAAAAAAGTGTTATGATAGCTCGTAGACTTCTGATTGCCTCTGTGTTTTGGCCGGGGGATCGCAACGTGCTGTGTTTTTGAGATGTATAGGCACTCAAAAACGGTATTTATTTGTACGGGAGGTGAACTAAGAGAATGGCAAACACCAAGACCGCGAAAAAGCGTATTAAAGTAATCGCCGCCGCTACCCTTCGCAACAAGGCTTATCGCTCCAGCCTGCGCACCGCTGTCAAAAAAGCGGAGGTCGCTCTGGAAAGCGGGGCTGAGAATAAGACCGATGTAGTGCGCAGCGCAATGAGAAAGATCGATTGCGCCGTCACCAAAGGGATTCTGCACAAAAACACAGCGGCCCGCAAAAAGTCTCAGCTGGCCCGAAGATTGAACAAGGCCGGTTAAGGCAATTGACAGTTGACAATGTACAATTGACAATTACGAAATGATAAAAGCAGTGCGTAAAATGACGCACTGCTTTTGTTATTCACCCGTTTCGCGCTCTGCGAATACCATACTATAAAGATATCATCGCAAAGCGATACATTTACTGTCAATTGTCAATTGTCAACTGTCAACTGACTTACAAGGAGGCTAAAGCATGAAACCTGCGGATAACAACCTGACATTCCTGTTGGGGGCGAATACACCTTCGGGGTTTGTCTCCCGGTTTGATCAACTGGCTGCCCCGGCCGGCGGGCTGCACACTTACATAATCAAAGGCGGGCCGGGGTGCGGCAAGTCAACGCTCATCCGCAAAGTGGCCGCCGCTTTTGCCGATCAGCCGGGCCTGGAAACCATCGTATGCTCCTCCGACGCCGACAGCCTGGACGGCCTGATCGTCCCCACCAAAAAGTTTTGTATTGTAGACGGGACCCGGCCTCATCTGCTTGACCCGGCCTTTCCGGGGGCGGTTGAGTCGATGGTTGACCTGACCTGCTGCTGGGACGCCGGCGCACTCGAAAACCGGCGGGAAGAAATCATCGGCCTGGCCCAAAACATCACCCGCGCGCACGAATACTGCTGCCGTTATCTGGCCGCCGGGGCAGCGCTGCTGTCCGACAGCCATCGACTGACCCTTGAAAGTCTGAATACCCAAAAGTTAAACGACTACTTAACCCGCCTGACCGGCAAAGAACTGAGCAGAAAGGGCAAGGGCACCGGCCGCGAACAGGTGCGGTTTATGACCGCCCTGACCAACAAGGGCATTGTCAAGTACACCAAATCGGCCAAGGCGCTGGCCGGGCGGATCTACCTGATCAGCGACGAAGTCGGGGCAGTTTCCCGGCTGATCCTCCACCGGATGCGCGCGGACGCTTTGGCCGGGGGATATGACATCATCTCCTGCTATTGCCCGCTCTCCCCCTTTGACAAACTTGAACAGTTGTTTATCCCCGCTCTTTCTCTGGGATTTTTAACCTCCAACCGGTTCCACAACTTTGATTTGGAACTCACCCCTTACCGGATCATCAACTCGGCCCGGTTCACTCATCCTGAGCCGCTCAAGGCGCACAAGCGCAGGATGACTTACAACCGCAAGGCCGCCGCCGAGATGATTTCGCAGGCGCACGGGCTGATGGCCGAAGCCAAAACCCTGCACGATGAACTGGAGGGCTATTACACCGCCGCCATCAACTTTAAAAAAGTCGATGCGCTGACCGAAAATCTGATCGCGAAATTGCAATCGCGGGCATAACAAAGCGCCGGCAAGAACGGAAAAATTCCGTCCTTGCCGGCGTTTGATTATTGCTCGGCTGCCGCTTGTGCCTGTGCCTGTTCGAGCTTGCGCCGCAGCTTGTCGACCTTGCGTTTCTCAAAGAAATGGGCGAAGCGCGCCCCGCTCTTTTTGACCAGATCGAGGTGTTTTTCGTGATAACTCAACTGGGTTGGCGCAAGTTTGATGGCTTCATCCAAACAGCCGATCGCATCCTGGGTGCGGTTCTCACAAAGCTCATCGAGAATCATCCCCTTAAGGTAGTAATAGGTGGCGTTCCCGCCGTTGATGGCGATGGCTTCTTCGATCAGTCTTAGACTTTCGGCGTCTTCCCGCTTATACTGCTGCTCGGCCAGCCGGGCCAGTGCTTCATGACATTTGGGGTCAAGGTCGAGTGCTTTCGCGAAACAGACGCCCGCATGTTCATCCTCGCCCTGCCGGCGGTGGATGTTCCCCCTCAACAGGTGATAAGCCGCCTTGTCGGGGGCCAGTTCAATGGCTTTGAGGCAATACTTGAGCGAGATTTCGGGCAGGCGGCTATACAGGATATTGGCCAGCATAAAGTAAAGCTGGTCGGTCGCCCCGCCCAGACTGAGCTCGCGGGCGGCGACTTCTTCCCCGCCCAGCTTGAGGGCGGCCTGCACGGCGGCTTCGGCGCCAACCTCATCCCCCAGCGCGTGCAGCGCCCGCGCCCGCCAGATATGGTGGATGTAGTTTCCCGGCTCAAGTTCAAGCGCTTTGTCCAGATAAACCAGCGCCGGGGTGGGGTTTATGTCGGCCAAAAGCACACCCAGCTTGGCGGTCGCCTCCAGACAGTTGCGGTCTATGAGCAGTGCCCGCTTGTTTTGCGCCACCGCCTCGAAGAACTCGCCGTGTTCTTCGAGCAGCCTGGCTTTGGCCAGCACTACGTCGGTCATCTGATTGTCTTTGCTCAGCGCCAAATCGTAGCAAGCCAGCGCCTCGGTATAGCGGAATGGGTCGCGCGCGACTACCGACGCTTTTTCAGCCAGATAACGGCTGTTGTCGGGTGCAAGCGCGATGGCTTTTTCGAGATACTCGATGGCTTTTTTGTCTTCGTTTTCGTTTTCGGCTGTAATCCGGCCCAGACCGTACCAGGCTTTGTGACAGCTTGGGTCAAGCTCAGCCGCACGGCCAAACAGCTCGACCGCCTTAATCCGCCGGCCGATGGCTTCCATCAAATCGGCCCGCACACAGATATAATTGGGGTTGCGCGGGTCTTTTTCCAGCGCGTTGTCGATGTAGATGAGGGCGGCGCGGGGCGCTTCGCCATTCCAGATTTTGGCCAGCTCTTCGCGGGTATCCAGATTTTTACGCTCATCCGGGATGGATTGGCGCAAGTCGCGGATAAAGTCGGGGGACTTTTTGCCCAGCTGGATATAGCACAAACTCTTGAGGTAATGGTATTCGGCAACCCCGCCGTTCATCCCCAGCGCATTGTTTATGTAGAGCAGGGCGTTTTCCGGCTCTTTTTCCCAGAGCAGACGGGCAAGGCCGTGGTAGCCGCCCTCCATCATCGGGTCCAGGCCGACCGCCGACTTGTAGTGCTCGATCGCGCTTGTTGGCTTTCCGCTCTTTTCGAGCAGTGCGCCCAATGTGTAGCGCAGGGATGCGTTGCCCGGGTCAAATTGCACCGCCTTGTCAAAGCAGTCCATCGCTTCCTGTTCTTTTGGTATTTTGAGCAAAAGCTCCCCCTTGGCGCTGTAGTAGTAAGCGTTTTCGGGGCTTAGGCTGATCGCTTTGGTCAGGTATTCGAGCGCGGCTTTGGGGTCGCTGTCGGTCACCAGGCTGCCGAGCGCGTAATAGGCTTTGTCCGCCCGCTTGTCGAGGGTGATTGCCTTTTTATACGCGGCAATCGCTTTGTCGTTATGCCCCAGCCCACGGTGACAATCCCCCTGGCCGATCAGGTATTCGGCGGCATTCGCATCCAGCTCGGATGCCTTTTCAAAGTAGCCAAGCGCGGTGGTGTATTGATCGGGCATATGCAGCCTGCCCAGTGCGCCCTGCGCCTGTGCGACGGTTTCATCCAGCTCAAGTACCCGCTGATACGCGACAATCGCCGGCTGTGTTTCGCCTTTTTTATCAAGCAGACGCGCTTTGAGCATGTTGGACGAAAGGTCTTCGGGCTGGGCCTCGACCACCTTTGTGATGTGTGTAAGCGCGGCTTCGGGCTGGGTGTCGGCCAAAAGCTGCCCCAGGCGGGTCAGGGTCGGGATATGTCCCTCGTTGACGGTGAGTACCTTGGCGTACTGGCGAATAGCGGCCAGCTCCTGCCCTTTTTCGGATAGGATCACCTCGGCCTTTTGAAAAATGTAATCGGCGTTTAGCGGGTCGAGGTCGTTGGCTTGGTCGTAAGCGGCCATCGCCTCTTCTTTTTTGCCGCCGGCCAGATAAATCCGCGCCTTGACAGCGTAAAGAGCGGCCTCACCCGGCAGTTGTTCAATCGCCCCGTCAATCATATCCACCGCTTTGCCAAAATTGGTGGCAGCGTACATCTCGGCCAGCGCACACTTGGCCTGATAATTGGTCTTGTTCAGCTCAAGCGCGCGCTCAAAGCTCTCAATCGCTTCGGGGGGGCGGGCAAGGTCACGCAAAATCCAGCCCCTGAGCAGATATCCGCTGGATGAGAGCTGATCCATCTTGATCATAAGTTCGGAGTAGCCAAGCGCGTCCTCCAGCTCACCGGCCGTCTGCGCTTCAACAGCCATATCGCGGAAGGAATCCACGCTCCAGGTGATCTTTTGTGTGGCTTTGAGGAATTTGGCAATAACGGCGGGAATCCCGTTTTTCTTGAGCAGTGCCGGCAAATATTCGTCGTAGTGGGTGCTGATCTCGTTGGCGGCATAACACCGCTTGTGGAACTGTAAGCTGGCCAAAAAATTCTCAGGCCAGCGCTCTTTAAAGTAGAGCAGCTTGAGGTTGTCTTCGATCAGTTTAAAGCATTCTTTGTACTGCCCGCGCATGACCATTGAGCCAAACTTCTGGCGCAAAAGGGATATCTCTTCCCGATAATCGACCTGCCCACCTTTATCGCTTTGCCTTGACATTCGATTTGCACCCCTTTTGTGGTTGATGGTTGATATGTTATCGCTCTGTGAGAGCGGTTAGGTTGTTTTTCGGGTTTCAATGTATCTTTTTGTTGTCCTTGCCTTTCGGATGTTTAGGACTTCAATGCATTTTCGATGTCCTTGCCTTTCGGACTTGTGGGCTTTTATCGGAATCTCCGATGCACTTCACTTTGGCCGTGCGGGGCTTAAATGTGTCTTTGATTCCTTGCGTCTCGGACTTCTAAAGACTTCAAAGAATCTCCGATGGAATTGGAATGGGCGCTGCCCGCCCCATACCCCGGGGTTACTTTGGCCCCGGCCCCAAAGTAACCAAAACGCCGCTTAAGGGGGGCGGCACCCTGTGCCTTATCCCCCTTAAGAATCCCCCTGCTGGCAATCTGGCGATTGCCTTACAGAAGGGACAAGCGGCGTTGCCGCTTGTCAATCAGCGGAACACCCGGCGGCCAAAAGCCGCCAATACCACCACCAAAGGGCAATCCCGCGAGAGCGGGCAGCCCGGACTCTATAGACTTGCGACGTTACGCGACCGGCGCAGCGCGCCGTGCGCGACTTTCCGGGTGAGACTAATGTTAGCGAGTTTTATCGGGGGGTGCGGGGGATTCTTAAGGGAGGCCAGCTGGGGGCGTGCCCCCTGCCCCCCTTAAGTGCCCTTTTTCTGGTTACTCTTTTTGGGCAAGCAAAAAGAGTAACTCGGGGGTTTGGGGGCGAAGCGC
>Ga0136643_10008954_pt1 | contig 14685 bp, 7 predicted proteins | sample TergutLab28metaG_FD_96883 | JGI IMG/M metagenome (GOLD analysis project Ga0136643, IMG submission 96883) | Labiotermes labralis P1 segment gut microbial communities from Petit-Saut dam, French Guiana - Lab288 P1 (version 3) (version 3) | ecosystem: Host-associated > Arthropoda: Insects >... | reverse complement strand
CCGCTAACCTCTAAAGTTGCATTTTATATATTTATTCAACAAATATAGGTACTGAATATTTTAAACATGGTATATAATCTCCGTTTTTTTCTCTTCAAAATGCAGTTTGTTTCATAATTCTAAACGTATTTGGTTCCTGTGTTATTCACATTTTATATACAGGGTGTGCTAAAATTTAAAAAAAATAATTCCGGCGCCAAAAGGTTAATAATTTAGGTTAGAATAAGATTGCTTATTGGTCCCTGTGACTAGATTGTAATGACATAAAGCTCTGAAAGGCTTTATATAAACAAGAACAACAATATGACACGCACAGTTCAGCGAAAGATAGAGGGCAAGTATGCGGCTTGTTCACTGGGCACCGTCCTTATCGTTTAGATACACCTTCTGTCCCTCCGCCAAATAAATCATTAAATACCAACACAGAAGCTTTATGCGTCCTTGGCCTCTGCCGCTCTGCTCTATTTCTCTCGGTCTTCGTGGCACACTTACTCTTAATGACGCGTTAGTTTGCATAATTTTCTTCCACTGGAAACATGAGCATAGCAAAATTTCCTATAGCAAACGTTTTAAGTATAACGCCCTTCACTGATGTTCACAAATGAGGTGTCTGTGGTAAACATGGCCGTGTTGTAATGGTTAGCGGCAACACAGGGACACTGATTTGTTATTTTTGTTCTGAATATGCAGCACAAAACATCTGCTGCTGTTATTAATACTTGGTGTGACACTTAATTGTCGCTCACAAACTTTTCTTATAAGAATTTGTCGCTCTTAACCAAGCAATGTTAACTCCGAGTTAGTAAGACCGTACCCTTCAACACAACTAATACCAAAGCCCGCCCTTGTACCAAACTATGAACCAGTTCAGGGCAATTCACATTTTCACGACCCGTTTACATGTAAGCTATTTATATCTTTTTTTGCCTTTCTTAAAAAGCAAAATGTAGTAGCCTCAAAATTCCACCATATATGCGGATGTCTCTCTCTGCATTTCAACCTTCTACCAAACACTATCACCTGTTGTCACAATATTTTTATGAATTTGTACCACTGGAGGCCACCTTCACGCCGTCTTACATATGTATTTTATTGTCCTGCATTCAGTACGGAGAAACGTTAATTTTATAAAAGTGATACGCACTTCGTAAGCGCCCACAGACACGAAGAGTAATGAAATTAGGCACACACGTAACAGAATGTTTTGTGTAACTGCTGTCATTTCTTAACCTTTGTGCGCCGGATTTATTTTATTAATTTTAGCACACCCTGTATATAAAATGTGAATAATACAGGAACCAAATACGTTAGAATTATGAAACAAACTGCGTTTTTAAGGGGAAAAAAACGTAGAGTATATACCATGTTTAAAATATTCAGTACCTATATTTGTTGAAGAAATATATAAAATGCAACTTTGGAGGTTAGTGGTACGGTACGCCAATTATAGTTGACATTAGGCGTCTAAAGTTTAATTTATTTTGAGCGACCTTTTGAAGGACGTTAAAATATGTTTACAGGTTCTAAATCGCTGTTAAAATAATATTGCGAAAGTAGAATTTACAAGCCATCTTGATACTGTGTAGTGGAACCGGCTGCCAAGATAGGTCAATCGTAACATTCCTATAGCACCAGAAATACAAATTTTACAATGGACTGTATACATTTGTATACACGAATGAGGCGTAAATTTAAAAAAATAAATAAACAGTTCTTAATATGTTTGGAGCGAACTGTGAAGCTTTCATGTACAAACAGTGGGGCGCCACATGGCGGGGTTTTAATTGCATTGCCTCGTCCGGTCTCAGTCTTTCAGAAGCAGGCGTCTCTCTCTCTCTCTCTCTCTCTCGCTGACGCTACACAGCTCATGCGTCTAATTCGCATGGATGTAATTTGTTAGGGGTTTTTGTTTCTGCACGGTGTTAATTTTTTTCTTCTTGCTACAAAAAAAATTCAATTAAGTGATGTTGAAATTTGGTATTATTTAAAATTAAGGTAATTAAATACGAACAGCCAGCACAGTATGTGAGAGACACATCATAAGACGTGACTGAATTGCTATTTGATAAGTAGAAAATTAATGAGCCGAATTGAACCATCTGGTATAATGATTGAGCAGGGACTGGGCGAGCGGGATTCCATTCTTATCGGGTGCAAGAATTTAATGCAGTGTCCTTTTAATGTACGTACAAAGAACGCCAGTGTGATATAAGAACCGTGCTGGGCCTAGCCCAGCGTCCAAGAAGCGCTGCGAAATGTAAAGGAAAATGTGTTCAGTAGGCTTTCGTCTTCGTCCTACTTCGCTGAAATGTCGTCAGAAGTTGCCGAAGAATTTTACAGTGAAATTTTATACGTTGAAGTACAACTTGATTTAATAATAAAGTAGCCAACTAGATGCAACAATAATAGGTAATTTTATGAATAATTTCAATCAGCTCAACATGTTTCGGGCGATAATTTCGCCCATCGTCAGGAGCACTAGACTGTGTTTACAGCTTGTGCTCACCGACGATGCTGCCGGCTGGTGACCAACTGGTCACCAGCCGGCAGCATCGTCGGTGCATTATACCACAAGCTGTAAACACAGTCTAGTGCTCCTGAGGGTGGGCGAAATTATCGCTCGAAACATGCTGAGCTGATTGAAATTATTCATAAAATTACCTATTATTGTTGCATCTAGTTGGCTATATATTATATCAGTTATGCACGGTCACACAAACAACAACTTGATTTATTGTTTTCGTCTCTTTGTGACGATCAGTTTATGTCCCGAACTGTCCTTAACTGATGGAGTGTTGATTGATAAACGAGTAGTTATGCCACAGGGAGAGAGAGAGAGAGAGTGACGTCAGAATATCCCTCCATGGAAATGTAAGTGGTTTAAATCTGTGCGTGTCTTAATTCATGATTCTGTCTCGCTGTACTACAAAAATAAAACCGTAATCCAGTAAACATCTGAATAGAGAAATTGTAACGTTTAGAAAAGCAGCAATGTTGACAGTTCCAAAGCCTACCACTTCGAAGCTGTAAATATTTTATGTAGAATGGGTGAGAACATAACGGAGGAAAACATTTACTGAAACTTGTGATAGATGTGAACCAACAGCGCCATATCTCAGGCCGAAGGTGACGTTAGAAACAGCCTTTGTCTCTTCTTGTTTTGCTTCAAGATGGTGAATATCATGAAAAATGTTATTGTTTGTGGTTAGTTCGAATAGAACTACATCTGTTCATGTATAATTAAATTGCACTGACAATATGAAGCACTGAGCTATAAGTACAGACTCGGTCTTGAGTCCCCACTGTTAATTCGGTTGCATCTTATACATATTTTCTGTGCAAATGTACAATACCTTTTGAAATTGGACAATAAATTGTTCAGTTTTTATCTTCATTCTTTACCTCTTTCTTTCTTCCCTATATTCACTTCGTACACTCATCTAGTCACTTCCTTCCTCCTTTAAATCCGTAAACAAAGTCGCATCTTTACGCTTATGATGGCACAGTTTCGAACACAGAGCTGCCAAGTGTCAGCACGTGAAAACTTCTTGCCTGCACGGAAAGAGCCTAGATTAATATGCCATATGTAATTAATACTAAACTGTCATTATGTATCACACGTAGATTAGTTAACAAATTCAATTTTTTCTGACGCCTCCAGATTATATGTTCTACACAGGAGTAATTATATGAGGTTACGTAAATGTAGGCCTACAAAACAAGTATGCATGAAAGACGCATATAAAACTCACTACTTTTGCATCTTCTTTCATTTTATTGGCTTTCGCCATTGAATGCAGGATACAGTTACTTTCTCATCCGTTTATATTCCTGTCTCTACGCTATAGTCAACACGAAATCTACTATTTTAAGATAATTTTTCAGTATTCTTAAGAGAAGACTGCATAGTCGCGTTACCGTTCAATTGCCTCTCAAATGCGGAACTGAGGGACGTGTGTTGGGCCTGACATAGATACTTTCAGCGAAACTATCTTTACATTGGTACATTTTATTTCCAACTTGTCGGTGGTACTGGCCTCGACGTTTCTCAAGAAGAACGGCTACGTAACGTCCACGCTTGACCGATAGAGAGAGAGTCGTTTTTCAAAGATTAAATTAGCTATTACCATTAAGTAACGCTTAAGTTTATGGAGCTCTTGCAGTATTTCATGTACATGCAGTTGCCCTTTACCATGACTGGCTGGAACGATGTGGACAAGAATGTGTGGATCTGATGTTTATTGGACCGTGCATCATTGTGATAACTGAAGAATAAAAAACCAACTAGATGCCACTTGTTATTATATTGTACTTCTTATAGGATCAACATGTTTCGGGTATTACTATGCCCATCATCAGGAGCACGCGACTGTGATGTTGATTACCACATTGGTCGTATCGTTCTTGGTTTGCTGTATGTTGAAGGCTAGGTGCAGTTAGGCTGGAGTGGTGTCCGGGTTGCAGGCTCAAGCACGACGTACTTGAGCCTCCATAGTCGCGAGCTCCTGATAATGGGCACAGTAATGCCCGAAACATGTTGAGCCTATAAGAAGTAAAATAAAATAATAAGTGGCATCTAGTTGGTTTTTTATTCTTCAGTTTCAAGAATGTGTGTTTTACCATGAAATAAGTTCATGAAATAAAATGAGGTTAACCAACCAAGTGTACACTGGCACTTCGCATTATATGGTTCAGAGTTACAATTCTAGTGGACGAAGCCGATAGTTGCTCTATTTGTTTTCTGTCAATAGTAAATTCCTACACGAGAACTGCTAATGCACAATTCATAGACATTTTAGCACCGGCTGGAAATTTCCTGTCCAAATGCATTGCTGTCACCTTCTAAAGGAACCGTTGATTCTACCTTGAAATTACTGTATACGTGTTTGTAACACACTTGAAAACGAAATTTAGTGTATGAGTAAGACATTTTATCATAGAATGTTTATATGCAGGTCGTTAGTTGTCATTTATATCACACGTCTTTGCGATAGTTGGGGGAGCATTATTCTGCCTCTTGATAGATTTAGCGTGTTGGTATATTGCTTTATTTGTTTGTAGCACAAGTTTACAATTTTCCAAAGTACCGAAATATGAAACTTATGTCGATGGCACAAAATACGAGGGAGAGCCAACTGAAAACCTTAAAGTTGCGACAAAAATTCGAACCACAGGTCGACTGTAATGTAAGTTTCAACAATGATACTTATGGTCTGAAGAGTGGTCGACAGGTGGCAGTAAGATACTACATAGAAAAATGAAGTCATTGTGTACCTTTTGTGTTAAATAAATTGCGTGGTAAAACATATTTAAGGTTTTCATGTGACTCACTCTCTTATGTTGAGAGGTCTCAGTTGGTTGTGAGAAAGAAAGAAAGAAAGAAAGAAAGAAAAATATAAATGGAAATAAAGAGAGGAACAAGTGTAGTGAAAAAGTTATGGTATTGTAGTGAAAAAGTTATGGTATTTAGTGAAAAAGTTATGGTATTGTAGTGAAAAGTTATGGTATTTAGTGAAAAAGTTATGGTATTGTAGTGAAAAAGTTATGGTATTGTAGTGAAAAAGTTATGGTATTTAGTGAAAAAGTTATGGTATTGTAGTGAAAAAGTTATGGTATTGTAGTGAAAAGTTATGATATTGTAGTGAAAAAGTTATGGTATTGTAGTGAAAAGTTATGATATTGTAGTGAAAAAGTTATACAGTTTTTAAATTTTGTATTTTCTTAGATGCTTAATAAATTTAAAAATCCCCCAAAACTAATAAAACTGTTCGATATAAACTCGAACTGCCAGGATGTCGACATCGAATTCCATACAGACTAACGTCACGCCGCAGAGAATTCACTAGAGAGTCTTGTTTTCTGTTACATGTTTCAAGTTAGAAGAAAGCTAATATACTAAGCAGCTAGTGTTAATAAGTCAATAAGCACACTCAATGTGTACCTTAACCCTTAACCTGCTAACGCGGAAAATATAATGAGCTCCTAATAATGCCAGCAGATGGCAGATGGGATTTAACTCGGCATTGAAAGAGTTAACTCTGTACCTTGTACCAGTTTAAACAACGCAACAGATACCACAGAACAGAAGACACTGCAACTAAATCTCTTAGTAACAGCCAACTCCGAGGACATAAGAATTATAACAGCGTCGCTTCTTAGAGAGGACACGGGAGAGTCTATGAAGTATTCATTATAATGTGATGACGAATTCTCGTTCCTCATGTTTAAAATATTAGAATTAATTTACAATGCAGAGAAGCCCCGGACGCTTCGTCCTGCTACCCTAAATATAAATATTCCATTCAAGAGGGCTTCCCGAGTCTATATGCTGGATTTGTGGGAATAGTAGCACTGGGCTATGTTTTGCACGAAGTTAATGCGGAGCAGATTCAATTTAATTCTCTAAGCTAAGTGAATAGTGCAAATATATTGTAGCCACCAAAGAACGCGAGAATTTCTCTTGTTTGTTCGGCTTACAGAGCCACGCTGTTGATAGTATATGTCGGGCTAGAATCTTCCTGTCAAGAATTGCAACGTAAGTTTGTTTATGGAAATTATGAATATATGTAAAATAATATGGTATGTTATTAAAGCTTTCTAAAGCCTTTCACATTTTTTCTACTCTTCATGTCAATGGACGTAACTGTACCAGCAAAATTGCTCCCGGCTGCCATCTCAATACATTATTCACTCAGTCCAATGCTTTTCGCATATTTTTTGTGTGTAAATTTTTCAGGCCTGGGGTACGCGGTGGCGCAGTTGATTGAGGCACTTCGCTAAAAGCCGGAAGTTCGCGGTTTCGATTTCCGATGGTGCCACTGGAATTTTTCATTGGCATATTTCCTCCGGCCATACGATGATCCCGGGGTAAACTCAGCCTCTAAAAGAAATGAGTACTAAGATATTTCCTGGGGATTAAAGGCGGTCGGTGCTTAGGGCTGACAACTTTTCCACTTTCATCTGTAGACTGTCTTGATGTCTGAAAGCCTCAACCACCTGGAATCCTCAGGGCCTGTACAGACCTGTACAGGGATAGCATGATCTTCTTCAGGCCTACTTTACGGTTTAATCTTTTATTGTACCGCAATAAACTTTAATTTTGGTGGTTAATCTTAATGTTTATTTACTCGAGAGAAATTACGGTAGAGCACAAATACATAACTCCAGGATTTGTTCATTTCTACACTACATACTGAATGAGGCCACGTTTTGAAAAAAAACTCCGCAAATTCTCCAATACAGGTCTACGTTTCTCATAGAATAGTCCATTTCACCCTTCGATATACGAAACAGGCTACCGCACACAAATATTCAGTCCATTAATATATCTTTTTCTCCTTTTGGTATATCATTTTTATCACATGTACTTGGAGTGCTGTTGAGCATAGGGACGGACACACAAAAATCACTTCCTTTAATTCTGTACTCAGTATAATCACTACGAGTCAATCTTCGATAATCAGAAAGCCCTTTCTGTTTAATTCGCCCTTCACTTCGTAAAAAATCCAAAACATATTTTATCACTAAGAATGCCTTGCGAGATTGGAGCTCCTTCCAGCGATATTTAAAAAAGATTTAGATATTTTGGGATGTTAACGCCTTGTTGACCGTTATGTAGTTAGCCGTCGTTTTGGAGGCACTGATCTCCTCCGAAGCTTCCGGAACTATTTACCAATCGATACGGCGGAGCGTTCCACAAGGCTTTAATCTTGCACAAATACCGTACTTACTGTGAACAAGACAGGTAATGTAAGTCTAACGGAACACTGAGGCGCATTTGTGCAGCTATTGTTGCAGTAGAAGAGCAAGAATTATTACGTTGTATTCTCTGAGTGTGTGTTTGTAGTCTCTGGTGCCTAGTGTGAAATGCGCATGCTGCGTATTGTCATCTGTGGCCTTTCCAGCTCTACTATATTTTCCCACGTATCTCATAAAGGGCTTGATATTCAAAAAAAAGTTACTGAATGTACAATGTGTGTTCTAATTTCCCCAACTACTTTTATCTGGAACATCTCTCATTCTAAGAAGAACTGGGCGTTATACAGTCAAAAACGTGTATTGGTCTTCACGTGAAGCACCCGTCATTCTTTCTTTTCGCATTTTAATAAAACTCTAATTTTCTCGACATATTTTCGAAAAATACTCAAATACGAAATTTCATGAAAATCCGTCCAGTGGGAGCCGAATTGTTCCTTGAGGACATACAGATGGACAGACGGAGCGATATGACGAAGCTGACAGTCGCTTTTCTTATTCAGTCGATCGTAATGCGTTATTATATCTTAATCCACATTTCTCAATTAGGCCTACTGTCCGAAACATCATGTTCCAGACCCAAAAACATCGCCTTTGTAAAAGAAAACAATTTCGGAACTACACAAACCCAATTATTGCAACCCCAGTCCTGGTAATGTGTTAAACATTTTGTAGTCTTGTTATATGTCGACAGGCTTTGCAGGCACGTCAACAAACAGAGGCAACTCGACAGAATTGCCTCCGCTGGCTTGTTTTGCGAAAAATAACAATCTCATTAGCTAATTACCAAAATCGCGGGCTTTGCAGATCGGGGTTACGTCACTGTCACCGTAATTATCTATTATTCATTTCTCTGCTGATTCAGTTTAATTTAGTTCCTATGGTGTGTTTTAATAACGTTCAGCCCTCGTACTGAATTCTGTGGCAGAGGAATTGCACAGTGAATAATGCACTGTGTTATTTTCTATTATTTATTGTGGCTGGAATATTTGCGCGGAGAAGGGTTACTGAAAAGCTGAAACAAATATATCGATTTTCGCTTTTCAATGCAGCAAAACGCATTCGGTTTACACACAATAGCCTTTTAGGTCGCGAGTGATGTGTCGGAGCTCCAGCATCTATCGGTGGTAAATAGGCCTACAATGTTTTATTTTCATCTCTCTGATGCCTTTGGAATAAGTCTAAGTTAATTTCAACCGTAAGTATGCAAAGTAATAAAAGTATAAATACAACGTGTCAGTCCATAACACAACACCTTATTTTATATGCAATAAAAATAGTATTTTGGCAGGCCTGGACAATATACAATTTTTATTGTATATAAAATAAAATTTTGTGTTATTGACTGACACGTTGTATTCATAAAACTTAGGGATAGAAAACATTAAAAGTAACAAAACTAGCCCAAATATTTCGTACCAGCTTGGTATCCTCGACTTAGCACAAAACAGCATTTAACCTTTTAAAAATTTATGTATCTTAGTAATTAACCAAATTGATGCACAAAATTTGTTTTGCATTAAGTTTATTTCATGCCTCTACATGTTTCGAGCACACTTTCCCATTATCAGGAGGTCAAAATTGCATTACACAGCCTCTGGTATCATCACACCTATAGGTGTGATGATACTTAATGCAAAACAAATTTTGTGCATCAATTTGGTTAATTACTAAGATAAATATACTGAGATGCACGGTCAGCAAAACGTCAAAACGTTTAGAAACTGTTGCACTTTGGACCACTTGAAGGGCCTAAATGAACTTCTGCGTGTTGTAGTGATCATCTTTGCGTAAAAGCGGCACACATATAATAACGAATTTTATTAGAGATATCTAAATAAAACTATTTTCATCCGTCTGCATTTGAAATGTCGTGCTGTGTAATTATTTCCATACGCTTTTCGATTCAGCAAGGATTATTTTCATTTGCCACACCATCTGCACCTTAACAACCAGAGGTAAAACGTTCAGTGTTCACATAAAGATACTATGTAAACCACAAATTACTTCTGACTTGCTATATTTAACATGAGGTTTTAAAGGTCGTGATTCATACCTTATCTCAGTCTACCGGCCCTGACTGGCCAAATAGCGTAAAATTATGTGATTATACTGCCATATGTCACTAGCTTTTAACTCATGTGTATTACATTTGGAGAGGTAACGCCAATATAATATTCGGAAAATCATAAATCAAGTTACGCGCTATCACTTGGCGAAATATGTGCGTTTTGTGTGGTTATCTGCACGTGTATAACAATCGTTACTGTTTGCTCCTTTATTAGCTGGCACTTAAGAATGGAATGTATAAACTTAACATGCAGGAACACAAAATTCAGCAGTGATTGATGTCGTGTCTCCTAACTGAAAAATTACATTTTCTGTGCAGAATTTGTATGCTAGTGTTTTAGTATCAAGCTATACTTTGCCTTCCCGTGCATCGTCGAGATATTATTTGGAATTAGATCGAAAGTGAGTTATTGTATTTTGAAACGTACCGGGTTTACCATTTGAGCGTTGATATTTATTGCTTACTCCTCTCATCCTCAAATTGACTTAAATCATACTAAAGCAGTCCCGTTACAGGCCTGGACAGGCCCAGAGGGTTCCATGAAGTTAAGGTTCCCAGATTTTGTGACAACGGCACAGGATGGTGGTAAGGTTGTCGGCCTTAAGCACCGTCCGTCTTTACCCCCAGGAAATAATCCCGGTACTCATTTCTGTTAGAGACTGAGTCGACCCCAGGGCCATAGTGCGATCGGAAAGATTTTATTTCAATGAAGAATCCACTGACATCAGCTGGGATCGAACCAGCGAACTTCCGATTTGTAGCACAGCACCTTAGCCACTGTGCTACCGCGGTCCCCAAATTATACTAAGACATGCTGAAAGTATTCCTGTTTTAACTAGTCACAGTTTTATTCCTCAAAGTATGTAAATCTGTCCGACTTCTTTCCGTGAGACTTACCAGTGGTTAAAATTTCCCCTGAATGGGTTACGGGCCCAGAGCAAGGTAAGTCCAGTGGTAGGATTGCTACCTTTAGCCTCTGGACCGGCATGTTTAGGGATGGCATTTCCTCCATTCCTGGTGAAACAGTTATACCGATGTGACTTGGTCGTCATTTCCTCGTTTGTGAGAACAGGGTATACCACGAGAAGGTGAGGATGACTGTTGGGTAGGATAGACTATAATATTACGTATCACTACCCCTTACACGCGAGACCGGAACGGGTCAACAAGTGGCCCAACTCCATGAAAGATATATGATGATGAGGTATGTAAATTTACTTCCGAATCCCAGAACTTTTGCAAGTGACCCTGTGGTTTACCATATTTTATATTGCCCTCACACTGTCGTCTGATAAGAAGCGGTGTCATTAACAGAATTCCAAACAAAACGACCGCAAATGCGAAACAAGCTCTCTTGTTCTAGCTATGTTGCCATACCCTCAGGAGCAATAACCACCTGTTAGCGTCTGATGTTGCATGGCCTTTGCAATTACACTCCATAAATCTGAGCGACTGTACTGTCTGCATGCCGTTGCTTGTCAACCGTCTCGCAGTAGTATGACTTGGATCGCATAAGTGGGTGATAATTTTCATAGGTGTAGTGTTAGGGTGTGAGATTTGGGGTTCTTGCGGTTGTGATTTTGCAGTCCGGAGATCTGGTGCCTCCATCTGCAGAGTAGAAGCCCCTAAAGAACGGTAGAAGTTTCCTTCTGCGCTACGGTACACATCCAGCACACTCAAGGTGCTGCATCTCAGAAGAGAATATTATTCATTTGTACACTTGTTTTATGACATGTAATTTGAAGTAGACGGGTAGAGTAGTCATAATCAGCAGTGTGAAAACGTATTTTCTTGCTGATCGAAGACATTCAATTGTTTTCACAAGTCATTAATACAACAGAATGCAGAGTAACACAAGTATTTTATTATAAAAACAATAAATTTTGTTTTTTAATAAAATCCCTACATGTTTCGACACCATTGGGCCGAAACATGTAACATTGTTTTCACAAAAAGTATTATTTTCATTATAAAATATTTGTGATAGATTTCTTCTATAATGTCTTTTATTCATAAATGATTGTCTTAGTTCTGCTGCACGAAATACAACTTTAATGATTATACACTCAGACCGACAGTTCTTCGTCTTTAATGATTATACATGTCAGACCGACAGTTCTTCGTCTTTAATGATTATACACGTCAGACCGACAGTTCTTCGTCTTTAATGATTATACAGGCCAGACCGACAGTTCTTCGTCTTTAATGATCATACAGGCCAGACCGACAGTTCTTCATCTTTAATGACTATACATGTCAGACCGACAGTTCTTCGTCTTTAATGATTATACATGTCAGACCGACAGTTCTTCGTCTTTAATGATCATACAGGTCAGACCGACAGTTCTTCATCTTTAATGATTATACACGTCAGACCGACAGTTCTTCGTCTTTAATGATTATACAGGCCAGACCGACACTTCTTCATCTTTAATGATTATACAGGTCAGACCGACAGTTCTCCATCTTTAATGATTATACATGTCAGACCGACAGTTCTTCGTCTTTAATGATTATACAGGTCAGACCGACAGTTCTTCGCCTTTAATGATTATACAGGTCAGACCGACAGTTCTTTATCTTTAATGATTATACAGGTCAGACCGACAGTTCATCTTTAATGATTATACAGGTCAGACCGACAGTTCTTCTTAGTACCAATTAATTTTTTAATTTACGTACTTGTAAATTTAAGCGGCCATGACATTTTCAGTCATTGTGTGTAGATCAGTACAGTTTCAAGGGAATAAACTGACACAATTTTATTCCCGGTGGTGGCATTAGGAATTTACTGTTACATGTCTCTAATCCATTCCGCCTTTCATCCAGTGGTTATCCAGCATTATTACCGCGGCGCCTGAAGTTAAGCACTCATTATTATAGTCTCCCAATATTAATAATAGTAATACGTCTTCATGACGCGGTGCTGTATATATATATATATATATATATATATATATATATATGTCTTCATGACGCGGTGCTATATGTATATGTCTTCATGACGCAGTGCTATATATATATATATATAGCAGCGTTGCTCTCTCTCTCTCTCTCTCTCTATATATATATATATATAGCACCGCGTCATGAAAACATATTATTATTATTATTATATAGCACTACTGTAACCGAATTTGGCAGAAGTGAAATATACAAAATTTAATGCCGCATAGCAGAATGAACGAATTAGTTTACCTCTACATAATATATATATATATATATATATAATATTTACCTCTACATAATATATATATATATATATAATGTTTACCTCTACGTAATATATATATATTATGTTTACCTCTACATAATGTATATATATATATATATTATGTAGAGTATATGTATGTGTGTGGGCCGGGTAGCTCAGTCGCTATACCGACTGACTACGGGCTGGATGGTCTGGGATCGAATCCAGGTGGGGACGAGATTTTCCGCCCGTCCAGACCGGGTCTGGGGCCCACACAGCCTCCTGTAAAACGGGTACCGGGTCTTTCCCGGGGGTAAAGTACGGCCGGGGCGTGCTGCTGACCACTCACCCCCTTCTAGTGCCGTGATCATGGAAGAGTAGAGCTATAACTCTACCCACCCTCTTCGCCATACCGGACCTGTAACGGAATCACTTTACCTATATATATATATAGTTTACCTCTACATAACATTATACATATATATATATATTATGTAAATGTACACTAATTTGTACATTTGCTTTTCAGCATTAAGTTTTGTCTGTTTCACTTCTGCCATTTTCGGTTAAAGCTGTGTTGATGGTTCTACTGCTAGTGAGACTAAACTCATAAATATTCAGCGCAGTCATTTGGCAGCCCAAGTGCCTCTACACTGCAGATTAACATCGCCTTGTCATGATCTTGTTTGTGAAAATTCGTGCTTTCCACACACATTCTAGTGTATCGTATTCATTTGACTGGCAGTATTGTCTCATGCACGGATTTATTTAGTAATTTTGCATCCGTTCGGATATTGAAGGTTCCATTTCGGACTAAATTAATTAAACTTACGATCCGATTCCCATTCCGATACAAGTACCACATTGATTATGGAAGGGTGAGAAATGACCGGCTGTTCGAAAGGTTATTTCATTATGCCAGCATTCAACGGCTGTTTTTGAAGGTTTCTCTTGTAGCTACAGTAATTGTAATGGATTGTGTAAGTCGAATCAACCGTATTTTCTGTTAGCGATTGTATCAAATAATTAATGGACGTCAAAATGTTTGTTGCTTGTCACTGTCTTCACGTACAATGGAATTGTTATGATCCCGTCAACGGGAATAATAGGCGACAGCTTCGGGTTTAGAGAGGAATTGGTGAGCTCGGCCACCATGCGGAGGGTTTTGGGTCTCTGGGAAAGTGTCTACATGATAGGAAGTTTTGGTGGTGGCCTGAAAAATAGCGTCAACGGTGTGCAAAATTTCGAAATCTAGATGAAGAGAGTTGAAATTTCACGATTCGTTTTTCAAAAGTTTGCACAGGATTAGTACGCTACACACACTACACGACAGGTGTACTGATAGTAACGCTGTAACTAGCGCACTGATAGTAACGCTGTAACTAGCGCACTGATAGTAACGCTGTAACTAGCGCACTGATAGTAACGCTGTAACTAGCGTACTGATAGTAACGCTGTAACTAGCGCACTGATAGTAACGCTGTAACTAACGCACTGACAGCAACGCTGTAACTAGCGCACTGATAGTAACGCTGTAACTAACGCACTGATAGTAACGCTGTAACTAGCGCACTGACAGTAACACTGTAACTAGCGCACTGATAGTAACGCTGTAACTAGCGCACTGATAGTAACGCTGTAACTAGCGCACTGATAGTAACGCTGT
>Ga0136643_10008952_pt1 | contig 14686 bp, 9 predicted proteins | sample TergutLab28metaG_FD_96883 | JGI IMG/M metagenome (GOLD analysis project Ga0136643, IMG submission 96883) | Labiotermes labralis P1 segment gut microbial communities from Petit-Saut dam, French Guiana - Lab288 P1 (version 3) (version 3) | ecosystem: Host-associated > Arthropoda: Insects >... | reverse complement strand
TGAAGTAATTTCCGTAATCTGTATAGACATCCAACCCATATGACTAACTTTCCTTTCCTGTTCCCTTCTTATCCATTCTGCTCTTTCATTATGCTGTGCTTCTTCTCCACATAGTGACTTCCAGTAAGTCTCTGCTTCTGTCATAGAAGGAATTTCTCTGGCCTCTGTATTCTTCATGCCCAGGTTTCTGTAAATTTTTTTAGTGTCTTCTTTAAACATCTTATTCTGACTATACTGGGTTTCCCTTTTTTCATACCTTCTAATTCTTTGGGGTTTTGCTTGCACTTTCTGCTTCAAAGATTCTGTCAACTGTGCAACTACCCTAGCGTTCGTCACTCTATATTTTTTAAAAATCCTCCTCTTTTTCCTGTTAAGCTTTCCATTATCAGAGCCTGTTCCAGTTTCAGCTACTATTGATAACACTTTTCTCCAGCTCTCTATCTGTTTCTGCATTCTTATTTTCCAGAACTTAACATCTCTTCTATTTTTGCTTCTTTTGCTGGGCTCATTCAGTGTTTGTGTCATGATTGTGGCTACAGCGTATATCAGGTTGTTTGTATCTGTTATATTCATTTCATTTTCTTCTAAAAGTTCTTCATTTACTCCATTTATTTCTTCTTGAAGCTTTATCAATTTGTTCTTTGTTTCTAGTTTTGGCAGCTTCTTCCTTTCAGACATTTGTAGGAGCTCACCTTGTGTCACATTATTTGAAAGTCTTCCTTTAGCTTATTCTTAACAGTGTGCTGCTCTCCTTTGGCGCTTGGGTGTTTGTTATTTTATTATTATTAGGAGCTTTCGCAAAATTGCGAAAGTGACTGTTACCTTCGTCAAGTCTGTCCGTCTGTCCGCATGAAAGAACTCGGCTCCCACTGGACGGATTTTCATGAATATATTTGAATACTTTTTGAAAATCCATCGAGAAATCTCAATTTTCATTAAAGTCTGACAAGAATAACGGGTGCTTTACATGAAGACCAGTGTTCATTTTTGGTCATATCTCGCTCACTTCTACTTGGAATGAGAAATGTTGCGGACAAAGTTTGTACAGAAAATCGAAAAACAAATTTTATGTCCAATATATATTTTTTTAAATCGTGCCTTTTATAAGATAATGTGGAAAAATATGTAGAGCCGGACAGGCCACTTTTGACAATATATTACGGCGTATTCGCATTGCATGCTGGGTTCCTAAGGCTAAAAACAGGCGCTCACAATATTCAGTACTTATTGCCTTTCCACTGCAACAACGGCTGCACGAACGCGCCTCAAATTCTTATACATGCGTTGTCCGTCTTGATTTGTATTGCGATTTTCGTTATTTACAAATGCATTTAATTTTTATAGTGATGTCCCTTGCATTGTAAGGCGCCAAGCTGTACCTCTTCTGGTTTATACCTAAATACTGCTTTGGGCATGACCTGAAGCCTTGTAATTTTGCTATCGGTTCACTCGGTCACATGTTTGAATCGAGCTAAGGGAATGTACGCATGTATACGAATGTGTGCGGGGGGGTTTTTTTTGCCACACACATCAGCGCTGAGACCAAAGTAAAGTAGAATAGTGGTTTGGAATAGTCATGTGGTCAATTTTGACATTTTTTCCATGAGATCAGTTTAAGAAATTTCGACTCTCATGAGTCAGGCCAAATAGACTGTTGGGATTCAGAATTAATTCCGAAAGTACCAAAACTTTGTACATCAAGACAAGGGCGCAGCTCACCCCAAGACCTATAAATACGTACGTCAGCACCAGGTAACATGGCATTAATGCTCTGAAGAAGGTAAAAGGAAGAAATATATATATATATAACGTATAATTTAATGTGTTTTTGTATAATTCCCAGAAATACATTACCTTCATTGAATTTTACAAAAATATCTGCCAAATATTATATTTATGTAGTAGCCTCAAAAAGTTCCCGCTATTCGCTGGTATAATTTACAGGAATTCGCTATTATAATTTACAGAAATTGCTGCTGTTAATAAAGAAATGTACATTGACATCCTTCGTCGCCTTAGGGATACGTTCAGAAGGAAATGCACCGAAAAACTGAGAACCAACTGTTGGTTTCTCCTTCACGACAATGCTCCAGCACACCAGTCGGTTTTGGTGAAGAGTTTCTTAGCAAAGAATAATGAAACAAAACTGAACAATTCCCCGTACTCTCCTGACCTGGCTACGGCTCATTTCGCCTGTTCTCTCAACTGAAATCAACATTGATAGGACGGCGCTTTTGTGATCCTACTGTCACCATTAAGACTGTTATGGAAGAGCTGAAAAAGGCTTTCATAAAATGGCTTCCAGAAAAGTTCCCAACACATTGCCGTCACTGGTAGAAATGTATAGTTGCAGAAGAGGATTGTTTTGAGGGAAATGTAGCTTAAATGATTGTATTGTTTGGTATTTCTGAGAAATAAAATGATTCCCGGGACAGTTTTAAGGTATCTCGTAGAAAGACCGTTACAACAATAAAACTTTCGCTTTAGTTGTTCATTCTCAGTTCAACAGTTGGTGTAAAAAAACAAAAGTGTCCTTATTTATTGCGATGTAATTCGTTGCTTAGCTATAATTCGAGGAAACTTTCAGACACTCAATTCAACGTCTTCCAATATGAAACCTCAATGTTTCTGACGATGTTACAGTAAACATGATAATTTTATCGGACATTGCCTAGCGTCTTGATTTGTTACAAACAATACGATATTGCAAATTGATGTGGTTCAATTAGAAGGTGTGAAGGAGTGCCGGAGGACATGTATCTGCTCAGTTGGGATCCATTAAAAGAAAGAACGCATGTGCCACCACAATATTTGCTTTCTTTTTACCTTACGACGGAAAGGGATACAGCTTCCGAAAGGCCATGTTTGAAGATCGAAGACGGTGGCTAATGTAAAACTAAGAATAATAAATTACAGTAGAGTGCTGCATTACACATCTTTTTTACTGCCAGGTTAGTTGCGACCTGTAGCCGCGCAAATGGCGGCAAGATACGTCGCTGTGGCAGTGCTTGTTAGGGAAGTAAACGATTCATATTATCCTAAGAGGAAAAACAAAGGCAATGTCCAATTTTACAGAGTCGCTCGTCACATTGTGGTTACCTTCCTGGAGAGCATTGTGTTTTTTGACATACAATAAAAGACTTAATTCCTCTACTAAACATTTGTTGCTGGGCCATTCAAAAGCAAGTAGGGGTTGAGGGGGGATAGTTGGCACAATTTACACGTCATAATTTTTCACATTTTTTTTTGTACTCGTAAAGTTTGTAGCCGAACATTTTTTATATATTTGTTTCTTAGGTTTGCTGGCTTCAGTTACGGACGATTCACAGCCGTACGTTTTGGGTTTAATCTGTCAACGTATATTCAGAGCCGTTGGTGATAGTTAGGAGGGGTGTACGGGGGAGAGATTTAAACAGCGAAATTGTTGTGAGCTGATAACGGACTCTAGCAGTCCAGTGCGAAAGCAGTCACATACGAGAGTGGTGTGAGGGAGGGAGTACAGAGATGTGACTGTGTCAGTTTCCTAGAAAATGATCTAGTTTAACTGGATATGGCACTCCATTTTTATATCAAGAATAAAGTGAATAAATAAAAGAAGTAGAAAAGAAAATAACTAAAACGGTATGTGACTCAGTGAACCACACCCGTCTCCCGGTAAGAAGTTCTCCTACCAGAATGATCACGTTGGGACAACAAAGTTACAAAGGGTGATCGTGTAGAAGTTGAATGTATTAGCAAGTATGTGTAACAACACTCTTGGGCTATAATCTTACTTACGCAAATTTGAGGCTATTCATAAGGAAAAGGTGGGAAAGGCGTTTTCCCTAACCTCTGCACGTGTGACAATCCCGCCCGGCTGACGGGGTAAGTTGGCGTATGGTAAAAAATACATGGAAAATCAAGATGGCAGCTTTTCGAGTGTAAAAGAGATAGACAACGTTTAATGTAATGTTTTATAAATCAGACATGTCAGATATGAGTTGTACATGAAAACATGTTGTTATTGTGGTAATAAAATAGTTAGGAAAACAATAAAAATCGGAACTAAATTCAACACATTTACTTAAATTGAAAAAGGAGGTCAGAAGGAAAGGTAACTCAACATAACACTGGCCTACCACCAGCAATATACGTTTTCATTCTAAATAAAGTATTCCATTTTTATCAGATTGACAGTTTTAAACAAACACACTTGGGAGTGCCATCAGGGCATTTTTCATGTGACTGCGACTTGCAATCTGTGCACTGGATCCACATTTCTCTAGATGTGCCAAGACACTAGAGGCAGGAAAGGTACAGGTAAAGGTAATGTTCACCCTAGAGCAGGCCACGAAGGCCCAGAGGGGGAGTAGAGCTATAGTTCTACTCTTTCTTTAACCTCGGCGCTAGATGGGGTGGATGGTCAACACCACGCCCCTAAAGGCAGGAAGTATCCTCAAAATCATCTTCATCAGTCTTGCGTGAATTTTTGGATTTTGTTTTTGATTTTTGATTTATGCTGTTCTGAATCTCACTTTATATATGTGGCAGCTTCTATTTCTTAATTTTTTAGGCCCAGTTCTTCGCTCATTTGCTCCGAGCCTTCCGTTGTACTGGATGTCAAAGCATTTTTGACAGAGGAATCAAACTGGCAGTTGTTCTGTTTACAATTTACTCATTGTTCTCACGGTTTTGGAAAGTTTCGAACTTCCTCTGGGTAAGCAGGATGTATTGCTATTTGAAGTAGATGATGATCGTTCGGGAGAATCACCAAAAAGGCAGGAAGTTTACTGTTACTACTGGAAGCTGCTGCCTCCATAGGACAGGCGGCTCTATCTGGAACCTCAGCTTCCATAAAGTCTTAGTTTTGAAAAATATACCCGCTTAAAGGGCAAATTCCAGAACCTGGAAAAGTGCTTTGTTATTTGCAGGAAAAGAAGTCTGAGGCAAAGGTGTGTTGACGACGCAAGGGATGTGACATGTTGTCATCCCAGTACCTATGTTTAGTTACGTAAGCATTATATGCGCGTTTGACATACGTCGTAATCAGTCCTTTGACAGATCTGTCACGAGGCTGGGGTTTATGGCTGCAATGTGGAGGGAAGATGAGGACAGCCACGCCACTCTGCTTGTCCTACTCTGTTACCTGTGTGGACAAATGCAAATCGCGTTTGTGTAGCATCAGAACTACCGGTCTGTCTTTCCAAGGCTTGGCATGTGCTGCTCACAAAATGATCCTCCGCTTTCTATCCGGATGGAACTTGTGTTGAATGTGTTCAATTTACCCTGCGTTCAGTGACAGAACTGGTAAGGCGCTTTTTACGTCAGCCTCTCGTACCCTGTTGCAGTGTATTACCAAAATATGAAAATAAATCTGAAAATCCCTCGCCGCGCTCCTTGTTCACCTTCCACGGTTTCGCACAGCTCTAATTTCTCGTAGCAGTGTGTCAAGACGTGTGTTGCTCCAATCTGACCTCTTATTTCGCTTCTTGAAATGGAGATAAAAAGATCAGACTGGTAAAAATGTAACCAGTAGGTTACTAACCGAAAGTGGGGTAATTTGACACACTGAGCCAACATCACCACGTTGCGTGTGCGGACTTGCCCCCTTGTCACTTTTTTCATGTTTTAAACTGCATCACCTCCAAACACAACAGAATTCTACAATTCTCACTACCTCCAAAGCTATCTAAACCGAGTTGCCCTTTAGGGATAGCACAACATCACATGTAGCTGTAACCAAACTTTAAACACAACACATTTTATTCAGCTGTGGAAAATTACTTCCTGCCGTGTAAATAATAAACACCAGACCACGCTTCAGTCATAGCTTACAGAGCATTGACGCTTACTAAAAGCTCTCAAAAGAAGCTATTGAAAAGTAAAAATTGCCAGGTGTTGCTAACCTGCGCTGCAGTTGGGAGTTAAGGTCCATGGGCTAACTTACCCCTGTAGCCAACTAGCCCCCCTCTCCCCTACACCTTCAGATCTTTGTGAATCAGGAAACACGCATAATGTATCAATCGAAAAATCAGAATATTTTCTTCTATTTGTTGCTGAAATTAATTCTTATCTTGGTTTTGAAAATAGATTCTCCACAGCAAAAGACATGTTATATTATCCAGTTGTCGAATTTCTATTTATTCTGAATGCGTCTTTCTTGTTAAATTATCCTGCACTTATAAAACAAATACATTTGCTAGATAGTGTGAATTTCGTGTAATATTAAGGGCATGTTCTTTACTGTTCCAGTGTGTGCCTGCCTGCCTGCCTGTTCGTTCGTCCGTCCGTCTGTCTATCTATCTCTCTGTGTCTCTGTGTGCCTGGTTGCTGGTTCAGAAGACAGCCTTCATAAATGGAAGATAGTTGCGATTGTGTTGAACAAGCGTACTTGCACAGCCGTCAGTGTTACAGTTTGCGAGTGGTGTTAACAAAGTCTCACTATAAAGAGCCTAATAGCCCATTTTACAAACTGTCACAGGGGTGCTGGAAATTGGACACATTCTTTAGCACTAAATTGAAGTGACTCAATGGAGGGCTTCTTTAGCTTTGTGACAAAAGTCCATTGTCTAAAATTATCATTTTTTTTTTAGTTCGTGACAGAAATTTGTTAACTCTAACAAATACCTGCATTACGATCCCGCAGAAAGTATTTTAAAAGAAAACGATAGACGTGACATGAATTATGGGGTAATGGCAGCAGGTTTGTGCGAGGTGGTAGAAAGGAGTCCACGTGGAAATGGTACCGTAACCAGAAATGCGGAGAGTTGTGTTACAATGAATTGACATTTTAAAAACAGAATCGTATTAAGCCATACGCATATGTGAACGTAAATCTGTAGACGAATTCATGCCCAAGCCCTCTTTTCATATTTGTTATTTAAAGGCCGAGAACACGCCATTTATGCGTAAAAAATATTTAATGTTTAGTAATACAGTATAGCAATGTGATGTGCTGTCAGATGAAGCTCCACTCTACACGTAATAGCTCATTCGTTTACATGCGGATAACCGGCCTCTTTGTCCCTCTTAATTTGCTCCAGTCTGCGCTCCTCATGGTGCCCGTCTTCTCCTTGTCCCAGGCGAGCAATCAGCTTCTGGCTGTAGACACCATGCTTCTCTTCAAACTCAGCTCTTCTCCGATATGCGGCATCCGGATCGAACTTCCACGACACCACCTGGAAGTTCTCCGCTGAACCGGCTAGGTTTTGCTGGATGAGCTGCCTGATGATGCCGGGCGACGAGGACAGAGGCGAGAGCATCAGAACTACGATCACCTGCACGTAAGTTAGAGCGACATTTGAATATGTAACCAGATGCTTTAGTCCAGACTGCTGAGTTGCTTTTCGATGAAAATACGAGAAGATCCCCCCCGTTGTTAGCAGGAGTTTTGTCAAGGGCTCTTTACACGGTCAATATTTATCAATATTCCAAGCAGTGTAGTCAAGTGAGTACTATATCTAGCATTTTTATCCAACATATGCTTGTTGACGGTCTTTAAAGCAAATCGCCTTATGGGCAAGATTATCAGGAACACAAGCATATTCTCATACCTTGGTGGCTGATGCAATATCGACAATTAGGACTGACAGCATAAACTGTATCCCTGCATGGCGCAATAGGCCCTAGTGGGTCAGAGTCTCCTCATGATTGAGGATTCACGATGACACTCAGACACACCACACTCGGTAGGACTACACTGGACGAGTGATTAGACCGACCAGGGACTTCTACCGGACAACACACAACATAAAAGAGAGACATCCATGCCCCCGGCGGGGTTCGAACCCGCAATCTCAGCAAGGCTCAGAGACTCTATATGGTCAGTATTTATTGACAGTGTCAGAAATGTGTAGAGAACCATCATGTACCTTGTCATCGTTAACTGTATCATCAGTAATTTCCTCACATCGCCAGTGTTATTCTCCATATGACAGTATCAACAATACTCATCATACCCGTATTAGTTAGTGCCTGTATGTGACTAACAGTGCCCTGGTAAGGAGAAGGCTGATGTATTCAGACCTTTAAAAAGAAGAATCTCTTGTTTGTTCAAAATCTGCAACAAAGCGGTTGATCCAAACGTTAACGCTTCGGATTTGCATGCGGAAGGCGCCAGGTTCGATTCATGGCTGGGATACCTACTACACTGACAGCGGTTTATTGTCTTTCTACAGTCCCACAAGACAAGTGCCGGTATAATCTCGAATTACACCATAAACGTTTCCTTTCAATTTATCCGAATGTATCGCCCTCTAATTTTACCGTTCGACGCTAGCATTTTCAGGTACTGGCAACATCATTACATAAACCATAAATAACTAAAAGTTAAACTTATGTGTGTGTACTCCATAAAGGCATATGGGGATTTGAGATGTAGCTCCACCCATTCTTAAACTTGGCACTGGATGGAGGTCAGTGATCAACTTCACGACTCAGCCGCTTGCTTCTCGTGGTAAGGACCCCTCGGATCCTATTCGGCAGGACACTGCGTGGACCCCGGAGCCGGTCTGGACGCACGGGAGAAGAGAACAGTTCTGGCTGCTGCCGGAATTATGTGTGCGTGATTATGCACTGGATACTGTGCCCTGCACGATTCGCCAGATAACATTTAACGGCGTAGGCAAGGAAACAGTGAGCGACTTCAGTTAAGATGGGTACACAACACAGTAGTTCTTTCCTATTTATCCTACATGTTTAAAAAAAGTCGATGCGTCAGCAAGTATTTACTATTCAGCCCGTTTGGAACGAACGTAGCCGGTTGGACTTAACGAATAGTTTTATTATTTATTTATTCATTTATTGAACGAAGCTGTCAATAACCTAAACCATAAACGTCGAATGATAAAATGATGGGTGATTACAGAATTGAAGGGATATCGATGGACCAGTCGTTGCGTAATTCTAGGTACTATCCCGGCGTCTACCTTGACGTCCTGAAGTAGACCAAGAAAACCCTCATTCACTGTAATCGGTGTTTGACTGAGATTCTAACCGGGCACATTCTGCACACAAATAAGGGACTTGGAACAGATTGCTCGGTAGCAGACGATAGACACAACACTAGTGTTGCTCTTTCTAAACAAGCCTGTAGTCATTTCATCACACAAAAGAAAAATAATACACAGCGTTGCCAGCTATATCATATTCAGGCCAAAGTAGACTTACCGTAAGCAAGACCCTGGACGTACCGTTCATTGTGGTGCAGAGAAACGACTGCGGAGAAAGTTAGTAGATCTTTCCCTTTAGTAGCTGGTTACGCAATTTTACGTTAGGAAATACTGTTGCCTTAGGCATTCTGCCGCAACGTAACAGCGCAAATGCAACACGGATTCGCAGATGCGGACGGTGTTCGCTGTGTTCGGTTTGCCGCTCGGCCTGATCCATCTTGAGGTCGGTTTTCCAGCGCGCAACAAAGGAAGTTATGTTACACTTCTATAGCAAGTTCGGCCGTGTTTCTGTGCACGCAGCGATCCACTGCAGGCGTTGTTTTAAGTGCCGCCGTATGCCTGGGACGCACGAACGCTATAAAGGTTAATTATTTCGTAAAGTTGTATCTTCGACTATAACATCTGTGTTAAATGAAAGTACAATGTGATTCAGAAATAGCTGTTATTTTATTGTTGAAAATTTCCAGATTGTTAGAAGCGAACACATGACAGCAGAAATAGACCCTGTTGCAGAAACAAGTAAAAAGCAGATAGTTGATTCTCTGCCGGCGCCTGTCCCACCAAAGAATAAGATGAAAAGTAGGGAATAGTGCGACGAAATGCTGGAGAAGGCATTCACTATTCTGACGTCGTCAGCAGCTGCAGCCGCCTCCGCAGACGACCGCGAATGCCGAAGTTTTCGTAGTTTCATTTCGAACGAGTTGCGAAATTATGTGCCGCGCACGAGAAACAAAGTGCTGCACGAAATAATCCATTCGCTGCCGACCAGGGGCATTTTGATGTTTCACACCCAGTCCCCGCCCCGTCTCCAGCATCCCAGGTTGCGTCTCCCACCACTCCTTCCTTCCTCTGTTACTGGTTCACAAGATGTAAATCCCATTGATTTGATTTGCATTTAAATTGTGTAAACGAAAGTCCACAAAGAAGCCTCATCCGACAATCAACTTAATGATAAACAAACTATCTTTCCCAATAATATCTTTGACGCTATCTTAAAAATCGGAACATAACTTCCATACTCCCCACCCGCAACTCACCACACCCACCCACATTCACTTCCACCCACCTACCACGCCTCTTTCCTTTCAATAGTCTTCCGGCATTTATGCTACACAAAACAGTTAAGAACAGGGATCGGTATCTAATTCACAGCTGTACTTTAACTTTACTTCACACCATGTGGTAAAATTCATATACTCTCACATACTGCATGAACAAGGAACTAAAATATTGATAACTATATACCCAACGCATCAATGCGTAAGTAATTCATTTATATACAACAGCACGTAGAAAATCAATACCCATACACCCATATTAAAAATCTCTATATAATTACAGATTACATCAAAATTCATCTGAGTGATCTTCTACGCAACTGATACAACACCTATATTAATTATATTGAAAATAAACTCCATATAAACCCTCGAAAACATCTTATCATAAGACGAAATGGATCTCAAATGACGTAACATAATATACATACTACCATATATCATCTTTGGACTATATTATTAGAGATCGCATCAAAACTGACAGCGAGATATGTTCACGAGTTCTACAAAGCCGCCCAGAATATACAATTCCTACAATCCTATCTTTGATATCCAAGTTACATGTTACGTGTATCTTTATTTTATTTTATTTTATATGTTAATGTTAACTAGTTATTTTATAGAATAAAGACCCGGCGCAGTAAAAGCATGAGAAAAGGAAAAATTCGACGCTTTAACTAGGTATTTCATACAATAACGGCCCGATGTCAGGGTAAAACATAGGACGATGAATTTTTCAACGCTGTAGTTATCGGTATAGTTCGCGTGCGGACTGAGGCCACGGAGTTTAGTTTAGTTTTAGTAGTTATTTCATAGATTAAAGTTCGACTTCACTTATTCTGCATAATGACACGTAACAAGTCACAGCATGAAATGAGAAGCCATTCCGCCCTTGAACTAGTTATTCCATAGAAATACTAGTTGTTTCATTAAATAAAGTACCGATTTCTTATAAAGTATATAATTGCCTGACACTAGTTACAGCTAGAACGTAGGCGAGTTCCAAACTGTAACTAGTTCTTACACAAAATAACTAGTTATCCCATAGGCTAATTAGTTATTTCACGGAATAACTTACCAACCCCAGTTACAACAATGCATTAGACACCATTGAGCACTTGAACTTGTCACTTCATAAAATAACGTCTCGACCTCAATTAAAGCCTGGAATAACTCGTCACCAGTTAGGGCATAAAATGAGGAACCATTCAACAATTTTAACTAGTTATTTCATACAGTAAACAACTATTTCAGAGTTAAAGCATCGAATGCAGAACCGTACCTCAATTGAAGTAATTATTGCATACAATAAAACCCGGACCTCACTTATAACCCGATCTTTAAAAAATTACGGTAAGTAACCTAACCTAATCTAACCAGCGGGTTTGGTTAGGTTAGGTTAGTTTGGCTTAGATTATAAAGAAGGTCGGGTCGTTATAGTCTGACGTAATTAGAATCTATGCTTTAACTTGGACCCGGACGTTATTTTATGGAACTAATTTTATTATATGGAATAACTAGTTAAATTTTGGAATTATTACTCATTTGTGCCGGATGACTCTATACTTTAACTGCAGTCGGGGCATTGTTATAAAAAAATTAATATCGTTTGGAAAAACTTCTTAAATCGTCGAATGGTTCCTCATTCCATGCTGTGACTGGTGTCGGGTACCGTATTCTATAATTAAAGAATTCAATGATTCTCCGATACAAAATTTAACTGGGGTCAGTTCCTTATTTTGATTAGCAAGTAGTTTTTCTGAGATATATCTATTTAAAGTATTCATTTTTCTCATCATCGACACTAAATAAATGCCCCATAAAGTCAGTACGTGAAAGGGCACCGGAAACTAAGTGCAGCACTTTGGGGTTTCGACTTTTAATAATTTTTTTAAATCAAACTATAAACTTCTACCAAAACAAACCAAATTTTTTACTTCTACAGTTTAGTCTAAGGATTTTAATTTTATTACGACTATGTTAACTATCATGTCCAACGTAGATCATTAAAAAGATCCGGTCACGTGACATATAGGCAATATGCACCATCTTCCAAAATATCCGGCCGGCGATATTGTGTAATTATTCTACAAACGTAACGGAACCATACTCTTCAATGGTAAAGATAAAGTTCACCCTAGAACTGTCCACGAAGGCCCGGTGAGGGAGTTGACCTAATGTTCACTGACATTGCTTTTACTGCAATATACCATCGTCAGAATCTCTTGTAAGGACTGGCTTGTTTATCGACATGGACCACTTATATTAACCCAGTCTAGAAAAATTAAAGTTTAAATATTCTCTCAATTAGGACTCTTAATCTTAAAATCTTATTTATGACATGTAAGTTTCCGTTTATAATTCCACAGTTCTGCCTGTCCTTCCTGACGCAACAGGTGCCTCCCAACCAGTGGCGGCTAGTGCGAATTTTTTCTGCTAGGCCTGCGGCTAGGATTATTATGTGATTAATGAGAGGGCTTAATACAGCAATTCTTTCTGCACAGCCACTTATGTTTATCGTATATAGTAGGGTTAATTTTTTCTGCTTTATAATGACTGATAAATAATTAAAGCATTGTTGCGCGACATGAACTCGTAATCTGGGTGCTCCTGGCGAGAATTATTTGAGAGAAATTGATGCCCTTTGATTATTTCACACTGTTCTCTTTCATGTTGGTCTTAAAATTACAGCATTCCGAAATATGGCTTTGAAAACTTCAGAGTAAAAATTGTTATCAAAATGCCAAAGATTTTGAAACTTAGGAAAGGTAAACAATTTCCTTAAAACACTGTCTGGGCTGCCGGCCTATTTCGGTGAGTCTCCTCAACACTCTCAGTAAGTATGCTGTAGCCAGCGCGCAAGGGTTGGATGGGGCACAACCCCGTGTGATCTTCGCAGTGCTTAGAGTTCATCGTGGATATTAGAATTTAAAATAATTCCATTTATATTCTTTTAAAGAATGTATTTCTCCTCAAAAAAAAAGCTGTGATTCAGATATTTACTCGTAATTTTTCTCAAAATTTCTGTAGGGAGGAAGTTGTTGCAGCCCTGCAGCCCTTTTAACAGAAGACAGGGACAGGTCCATGTTCCGAAAGTTTCTGTTCTTTTTTTTAATGCAAACCGTTGGACAAATTTCAGAAACCAACTAATAAAAATTTCTATCGCTTTGTTAACTCTGTTATGACCTACCAGTTCTATGTATGAATAATGAGAAGTGTGATAGTGGCAGTTTATTTTACGTTCCTTTTCTGTTACAAACCTATGAATTCGGAAGGGAGCAGGAGTTTAGTAACACGGACATTTTAAGACATCACACCTTTTAAATAGTTGCAGAAAATCACAATACAGAATGTCTCTTTTATCGTTTTCCTGAGGACGGCAGCTGTTACGATATGTCCAGACGGACACAGGATTTCTATACAATAAGAATGTTGTGTTCAAAGACACGATGAAAGAGACACATTGTACAACGTATTATTTAGGTCTGAATCTTGCACAGAGTACGTGCAGTCTGATGATTGCATCTTGCACAGTGCTTTTAACGTGTCTTGTTACTACAAACACATTCTCATGTCAGAATGTTATGCAGGTTACTTAAAAGAATATGATTTGTAGAGATTGCTAGCTTAGAAAGACTTATATGGAAGGTTATAAATTTTTTGTTTGTATTTGTGTGGAACGCGGCACAGATTTAACCTGAGTAAGCTAAATGAGCTGGAGGTTGGGAAACAGTATCAGATTGAAATTACAAATAGGTTTGCAGCTTTGGAGAACTTGAACGAGGACGAGGATGTAAATAGGATTTGGGGGAACATTAAACATAATATCCAAACCTAAGCAAAAGAGAGTCTAGGTGGAAGCAGCATAAACCCTGGTTTGATGAAGAATGTTTAGGTTTTTTGGATCAAAGGAAGCGGGCTAAAGTTTAGAGGATACAGGATCCAAGCCAAAACAATGTGGATAAGTTGAACAAGGTAAGGCGTGAAGTTAGCAGGCATTTCAGGAACAAAAAGAAGGCATATCTGAGAGCTAAAATTGAGGAACTTGAAACTAACAATAAGATCCAAAACATTAGAGACTTGTACAGGGGCATCAGTTACTTGAAGAAGGGGTAGCAGCCTAGATGTAATATAGTAAAGGATGAGAAAGGCGACTTGGTTGCAGACCCCCACGGTTTTGTGGCTAGGTGGAGGAAATAATTCTCCCAGCTATTCAACGAGCATGGGGTTAAGAATGTTGGGCAGGCAGAAATACACACAGCAGAACCACTGGTACCTGAGCCAAGTGCCTCTGAGGTTGAGCTGGCTATCGACAAGCTAAAAAGCCACAAATCGCCGGGTATTGATGAAATACCAGCAGAACTGATTAAAGCAGGGGGTGGAACAACTTGCGGGGAGATTCATAAGCTTATCACTTCTATTTGGAAGAAGGAGAAATTGCCTGAAGAGTGGAAGGAGTCGATCATAGTACCTATTCAT
>Ga0136643_10008947_pt1 | contig 14690 bp, 9 predicted proteins | sample TergutLab28metaG_FD_96883 | JGI IMG/M metagenome (GOLD analysis project Ga0136643, IMG submission 96883) | Labiotermes labralis P1 segment gut microbial communities from Petit-Saut dam, French Guiana - Lab288 P1 (version 3) (version 3) | ecosystem: Host-associated > Arthropoda: Insects >... | reverse complement strand
TATATATATATATAATGTAAGTGCATTCAGAGATCAAAGCATCCTGGAATATTCTCAGATGTTCACATAATTTAATCCAATGGGGTCACACTTTCTGTTACTGTTCACATCTGTACATATATTGTAGAATTTTATTATTATTATTAGGGTCTTATTATATTTCTCTATCAAACTTATTATTTACATGTCTACAGTGATTTTGTGTATGTGACATTTAAGACTCATACATAACTTCAAATCTTTAACCCCATGAGAATAAATGTAACTGTTTACCTACTAATAATACTGTGTACACAATGTGTACATACATTCACAAATCACCTACATATAAAATTTCATATTCCCAGACACAAACAATACATGTCAAATGTTTGTACTTTCCTTAATTCTGCAGCATGCAAACTGCTTTAAGAAAATGTATAACTGTATAGGAATTTAACGTAACATTACAGAGACTGCATTACCAAGTCACACCACACCAAACTGCATCTATGTGGAATCATGGTATGTAATTATAAACAAACAAAAATACGTATATATTAAGACTACAGTTTTTTTTTAATGTTTGGCATCCAAAAGTGTTTAACACATATATAAATATACAATGATGTATCAGTCAAACACAACAACATTTTTTATTATGTTTTTATTATTTAGGGCAAAATGTTTTGATTCTTATAGAATCATCTTCAGGCCTTTCAAGATGCAGATTGCTAAGTAAGGATCTGTATCTTAGAAGGGCCTGAAGATGATTCTATAAGAATCGAAACATGTTTCCCTAAATAATAAAAAACATAATTAAAAATTTTGTTCTGTTTGACTGATACATTATATATTCATATAAGACTACACCGTTTTGCCCCAGTTACCCATCATGCATATCATATCTATGTGGCACCATACTTTGTTATGATGTCTACTGTTTTTTTGGTCTGTCTGGCCATGCCATGTTTCTTGAACTTACAAACAATAAGATGTTACCATTACCACACGTAAGTCTTCATGTAAAGTGTAATTTCTGTCCAATTTTAACCAAACTTTAATTTGTTCAACAGTTTTAGTAAAAATCCCAAACACAAAATTTCACAACCATTTGGCCAGTGGGAGCTAAGTCTTCAAGACAGACAGACAGATAGAACAATAATAACATTTGCCCTTTGCGGTTGTTTTTCAAAAGCAACTGCAAAACTAAAATGAGCCATGGACTAGAAAATGTCAGTAAATGAAAAGTAAAGCAATTAAAATGAGAAAGGGTGTACCATTTTAAATGCTAAAACTATGACATGTTAAATGGTATATTTACTTTCCCGCAGCCCCAGCCATCTCTTCCATGGACAGTGAAACACATATGCATAAAAAGTTTATCTTGGGAGCAGCCAATCAGAACCACGAACTGAGGGAAATCTTACATGAAGGTAATTTTAACTCAAATTATTGACTTGACAGCAAGCAATATTAACTTCTAAAGGGAGAAACCTTATAAGCAGGAACCTTAAAATACGACATGTTAAAAAGAGTACCTAAATTTATCGCTAGATTTCACCAGCAGCTTCTACAATTTCCCAATCTATATAGCAACACAATGTCATTAAAAGATGGCTAGCAATGCCACTTCAAGTGTCCTTCATAAGCATTCATAATATGGTCCACAACCATAGCCTGTAACATGAAACTGTATGGCATGCTTGTGGATGTAAATGGATCAATGATTCAATTCATCCTATTATTTTTTAAGCAAGTTAAAGCTGTGAGGTTACTTACCTTGAGGAACATGAATCGCTCTCTATTCCGTTCAAATTCCATATCTTGATTCTTCTGCAAAGCATCTGGCCTATGAGCATAAGTAATAAAAATATGTATGTTATGGGCATATCCTGAATTGCAAGCAAATCTTGATGTGCCTGGGAAGATCTAGTTTAGCTCCCCTGTTATGAGGAAATTACTAGAGCCAAAGAATGTAAATAAATATATCTGTGCTCTTTCAACTAACATTTGCCTTCTGTTACTACTTAACACTGCAATGGACAAAATAATGAGGACAGTAATGAAAAGTAGAGACACAATTCTAGGAACCTAAACATAGGCAAATGATGTCCTGCTATGGAAAGATAAACAAAAATTCTGGAAATCACAGTCATGTCACAAAAGCCTAAGAAGTAAAATTTACAAATCACCTGGTATAAGTATTCTCATCTGAATTAGGTGACCAAGTACAGCCAGGTATGTTCTTGAATTCCGCTCTATCTACAAGCATGTAACCTTATATCTGCAAAGTTTTAGGACAACATCCTGTGCTGCTATCTATGGTTAATAAGTCTCTCTAACATTAGATGACATACACCTTGGAACTGCAATTTATGAAACAAGTAATACGGCAATGGTCACCAGTATCTGCTATTGAACTGAAATTAACTAAATTGCATTCTACGAATCCAAAACGGGTTAATACCCTGGATACTGAACTAATCAGGAAACTACTACATACATCCAGTAGGAGCTGGCACAAAACAACTAACTAAGCTTAGTTTATCATTCCCTATTTACATTACGTATTCTTCTACAGAGTAGAAATATAAATAATTCTTCAGGGTAGATTTAAATTGTTTAGGGTTATCACTTAAATTTTTTATACTTTGTGGGAGACTCTTAAATACTTTTATGCCAACTGAAAAGGCTCCTTTCTTGATAAAGTGATAAATTTGTTGAAGTTTGGCGAAAGTTACATTTTAGTCTACTATTTCATAGACCTCAGAATTTAATTTGAATTTATTTTTATCGTTAACCACAAACAAGAGAAGTGGTAGCACATACTGTGACTGAAGAGGTAGAATTTTTAGATTCTTCAATAAATCTGTACCCGAGTCTCTACTTCTGCAACCTTAATAATTCTAATTATATTCTACTGCATTTTAAACATTTTTGCTATAATCATGGCATTATGAAAAAATGTAAAAATATCAGGAATGAAGTGGTCTTGAATTCCTCACTATCATTTGATAAAACAAGTGACTGAGATGAACCAGACTATGAATCAAATTTCAAGTTTACTTAGCCTATTAATGTGAAAAGAATTCCAAGTGTCAGATGAGAAGAAAACTTAAAATTCAAACTCTGGTACTGATGGATTGCTTAGGGAAAACATGGTAGCCACATTACCAGCAGGCCACAAGAAACATTTTATTTCATTATGCTGTGTTTGTACCAAATCAACAAAATACTGCTTTTATGAAAGATTAATAAGAAGCCCTTGGTCATAAATAATTTTTATGTTCAATTAAGTTTTACTACGAAAGATAATCAAATTTCAATGTACAGTTACATGCACCTTTTCACTCTTGTAAGATTGGTAAGGTTTCGCATATTGCGACAGAACTTTAAGCATTACAAATCCATACTGACACACAAAGCTGTTTGTTCACTCCTCCATATTCTGCATATCTGTTCAACAAATAACATGACACTTTCCTCCTCAGCTTCACTAGTATTACGAGGTCTGTCTGTAAAGATTCTGAACAATTTAAACAAATCATTTTTTCACATACTTTGGTGCTACTGGACATCATCCCCTTCAAAGTACTCTCCTCCACTCTTTATACATCACTCCTAGCATTTCTTCCAGTTTTGGAAGCATTTCTGGAATGCCTCTTTTGGAATAATGCGTAGCTCTGCCAGAAAATTTTCTTAATTTCCTTGATGGACTCAAATCGTCATCCTTTCAGTACAGATTTCAGCTTGGTGAAGAGAAAGAAGTCCAATGGTGCAAGGTCTGGTGAGTATGGAGGCTAAGGGATGAGGGATGTGCAATGTTTTGTGAGAAAATCACAAATCAGAAGGGGGAATGTGTCAGAGCATTGTCATGATGAAGCCACCATTTTTTCTCAACCTCAAATCAGGCCTTTTTCTCCTCACTGACTCTCCTCAGTCTTTTCATCACCTTCAGATAATATTCCTTGTTCTCCGTCCAGCCATGAAGGGAAATTCATAATGAATTACATCCTCACAATAAAAAAACACAGTCAGCATCACTTCCACACTGCACCGAACTTACCATGCTTTTTCAGGTCTGGGTGATGTTTGTGAGACCCACTGTGAAGACTGGGCTTTTGTTTTGACATTACAGCCATGATCCCAAGGTTCATCACCTGTTATGATGCCCTTTAAAAAGTTTTCATCAACATTTAAACGGTCAACAAGCTCTTTACTGACATCAACACGATTATGTTTCTAATCTTCACTCACCAGGCGTGGCACAAATTTGGTTGTAACACAATGCATGCCAAAATTTTCAGTGAGAATCTCATGACACGTAGATTTTGAAATTCCAACTTCCTCTGTTACTTCATGGACCGTCAAATGACAATGGAACAAATCATATGCTGAACATTTTGGATGTTTCCTACATTTTATGATGTTGAAGGTCGTCTTGAATGTTCATTGTCCTAAACTAATTCAGCCCTCTTTCAAATATTTGTACCACTCATGAGTTTGTGTTCTACTCATGGCTTTGTCTGCAAATGCCCATTTTAACATTCTGAAAGTCTCTGAAAATGTTTTCCCTAATTAGAAACAAAATTTCACACAAACACACTACTAATCAAAATCACCCATTCTTAATTACTGAAAAATTCACCAAGCAAGCAAGACAAGTGTTCACTCTAAAAGAAACAATACAATAACTAAACAAACAGAACAATCCAGTTTGTGGCATTCACCTGAAGAAACTCACTGCTAAACAACACAACCAGCCGGACCTTGTTCCACCTTCACGTTGGTGCGCCAATTCAAAAGTTCAGAAAATTTACAGACCCACTTCGTATGTTCCGTTCATAAAATTTCAGTTTCTAAATGGCCTTAAAGAAACCCAACCTTTACATTCACGCAAAATAATGTGAGCTATCATAACACACATCACAATGTGCCAAAATTTCAGTCTAACATTAACATCACCAGATCAAGTGCAGGATAATCGGAGCTTTTACAACCACTGTGTCAACTGATGATGATTATTCTAACAGAAATCTAAAACATCACACACTCATATCAACACTGCTGTCAAGTGACAAGCAATCGTGCTTCAATGTTTGAAGGTCCTCACTTTAAACCAGGACACCAGCTACAATGACAAGAAGTTTTTTTCCTCAGTGCCTCTAAGAAAATGCTGGGACAGTACCTCAGACTGTGTCCTTCCACACACTTTCCAATATATTATTCCCTATCATCCTACTATTGAATGCTACAGAGTCTGAAATATGGCAGTTGATGTCAAATGAACCAAAACTGAACAGACTCACACACTACATAATGCTGAAGTATAATTGAATAAAGAGAGACCAACTTGATGTCACTTGCTTTTTTATTTCATTATTTAGTGCTCAACATGTTTCGGATGTTAATACATCCATCCTCGGCAGCTTGCGACTTGTTTGTTGAGTTATTTTATGGGTTGTATTGCTCTGGTTCGATGCGTGTTGGTGTTACGTTGTGGTTTGGTTGGGGTGGTGTGGTATCCGTACGCAGGCTGAAGTTGTGCTTCAGCCAAACCACAATGTAACACCAACACGCATCAAACCAGAGCAATACAACCCATTAAATAACTCAACAAACAAGTCGCAAGCTCCTGAGGATGGATGCTTCAGCCTGCATACGGATACCACACCACCCCAGCCAGACCACAACATATCACCAACACACATCAAACCAGAGCAATACAATCCATAAAATAACTCAACAAACAAGTTGCAAGCTCCCGAGGATGGATGTATTAACATCTGAAACATGTTGAGCATTAAATAATGAAATAAAAATGCAAGTGACATCAAGTTGGTCTCTCTTTATTCAACTATCAAGATGATGCACGGTCCAATAAACATAAGATTCAATGCTGAAGTATGTTTACAACAAACAACATTAAGGTTAAACATAACATTTTGATTATATGGCTCCATGCATTAGGTGGATTAAATTTAAAATTACTAAGAGAAGGGTCAGCACTGATTTTAAAATACCTGAACTGAAGAAAAATAAATGAATATATATATATACACACACACACACATAAACAAACAAAGAAATAAATGCAAACTATGCACTACAGTTCATTCCTACTTTGAATATTGACATTCTGCAATCTGCCCATTCACGTCCAGATTTGGCCGATGTCTGGAATTGCCCGTAACATACATATGGGTACATAGTTTGCTAAATAACGTCAAACATAAACAGAAACAAACATATTTACAGACCATAACCTCTTATAATCTCATCTCAGACACAACAATTTAATGCTCACTTCTTTCAGAATTCCTTCAAGAACTAATATCAATCCTACTGACAGTGAACTAGCTGTTATTATGTGGCATTCACTAATGCTACAATGTCATGGATTCTATTAGGCAGAAAATAACAATCTTTCTAATAAATGACATTCACTTCACATCAACTATTAACTTCTGAACTGCCAGCTATCAATACTTCACAGAACTTTGTGGGAAGCCATATCCATTCCAATAAATTATATATAGATGCACGTAATTAATTATCACTTTGGTTACAAAGAAGACAACTTGCAATCTGTGTGACTAAACTTCAAAAAATTTGGCACAATTTACAATAAGCCACTGTATAAAGGCCTGATTAAAAGCTTAAATATACATATACATCTTGTCACAGGAAACACATAATTCCTGCTCCTGAGTGTAACAGACCTAGACATATATCTCTTCTTCATTTTCATATTCATGTTCGCCATTCAAGGCTTAGGCCATAGCCTGCTCCATCTTCTAAGGGAAACACCGTACTAATGTACTAAGATGCACGCCAAGTGTTTTTTTTTCTAGCAATCAAACAGGATACACTACACCCATTATTTACTATGAGAGACATCTGCATGTTCCATGCATTCAAAATTAAATTTGTATTAATATGGCTTTTAACACTTACGTCCGAACAAAGTCCACTTGAACCGAATGGTCAATAACAAGATCTGATGGACATACAGGATTGATACGGTCAGGATCACCACCCAGTTCCTTTATTGCATCACGCATGGCCGCGAAGTCCACTACAGCTGGTACACCTGTGAAGTCCTAAAAAATTACAGAATAAATTTATCAGTACACTGCAAGACAGTTTATCATAAGACATCAGCTAGGAATAATTACATGGAAGGAGAGTGAGATAAAATGAAAAGCAACTGAAACTGTCATCTAACATCATGTTAACCCCATCAACAGTGCAGAATATTCCCAATTTCACTTTTTGTAAAATCAAAATTCCAGGCAATAATCTAAAAATACTGCACAAGCCTTGGTCCAGTCTCTTCGCAAAACCTCGCCAAGTATCTATTTGTAAGTCTTCTACATATGTAGTACAAACAAATATTCCTGCCAGAGGTGCTTCTTATATTACCATGGACTTCAACAACTAATCAAATATGTGGTACAGGAACTGGGTTAGAGCACTCAGTATAGTGGCAAGGCAACAGGCTGGACAACTGAGAAATGGTGATTCAATTCCCAGTAGAGACAAGAAATGTTTCTTTCCTCCACAGCAAACACTCTGGCTCCTTGTTTTATTTTTATAATTGATAGGTTTTATTTAGTTTTGTGGATTTTATAGTGATTTTCAATTTGATTATGTTAAAATTTTACTTGTTCTTTTGTTTATTTGTTTGTAATTTAATTTGTTTATTGAAATGTTTTCTTTATCTTTGGTTTGTATAGTAATTACACTGGACAACAAATTTTTACTGACGTTATACTTCTGAGGTAATAGCAGCCATTTCCTATTAATTTTGAGGCGCTGAGCACGAATATGACAATGAAAACTCAAAATTCGCTACGGTTTATAAGAAATCAGCAAATGTTTATTATACATTTAAGAAATATGTACATCAGACATTTAACGATAAAAGTTCACTTCTACTTGCGACTTCGCTTTGCCTGTCGCTTGTGTCCATAGTGAAGTTTGCTTTAAGTAAATATATGTACTAAAAATGAAATATTTCAAAATATTGCGTCATATCACATCAACCCATCATGCACACCACACCCGTTTTACTCCTGCATCATGAATAATGCAAAGTGATCCCAGCAGTGTTAATCCAGCATTAGTGATGTGTCATAACTTTATTAATAGTGCAGATAACTTCAGTGAAGGGACTTTTGCAAGACAAAGAAAGGCCATCAACGCGATAGTGAAAAAGGCCTATCATTTTTATTTCGGATGCAAGATCGGCAACCAAGATAAAACCCTGGGCCCCGCAAATATGCTGCTGTAAATGTGCAACAAATCTTTCGCAGTGGCTGAATGACGAAAGACATGCGGTGCCATTTGCTGTTCCTACGGTTTGGAGGGAACCAAGTAATCACGCAACTTACTGCTATGTCTGTATGGTGCCACCTGTTTCTACAGGCATCACGAAGAAAAAGAAGTGGACAATAGTGTATCTGAATATACCATCTGCTCTCCGTCCAGTTCTGCACAGTGAAGGAATTTCCGTTCCCAAACCTCCAAAAGAATTTACCATTGATTCAGACGGAGGACGAAGATGAGTCGACCTCGGGTTCTCCTGAGCCGCCAGCATCTACTGAACCACGTGTCTCCCACAGTAGGTCTTCTGCGTCACAGCCACACATTCTCACACAAGACAAAATGAACAATCTTGTTCATGATCTGGTGCTGTTCAAGAGCAAGGCAGAGTTAATGGGATCAAGAATTAAACGATGGAATCTTCTGGAGAAAAATGTCCGAATTTCGTTTCACAGTCATCATCATCATCAGTTGGTGCCTTCTTCAGAAAGGAAGATGGCCTTGTGTTCTGCTATGATGTAGATGGCCTGATGGATGCCCTCAGAATCAAACATGACCCACGAGAATGGCGACTATAGACTCTTCGAATCTGTGTCTGAAGGTGGTGTTGCTGCATAATGGAAACCAACATCCATCCATTCCAGTCGGACACGCTGTCCACATGAAAGAAACCTACAAAAACCTAAAGGAGCTGCTGAATAAGCTTGAATACAGCAAGTATGGCTGGCATATTTGTAGTGACCTGAAGGTAGTGTCTCTGTTGATGGGTCTCCAACTGGGATATATGACGTATTGCTGTATTTTATGTGAATGGGACAGCCAAGCAAAGACTTGGTACTGACAGAATGGCTCAAAATCCTGCTACTGCCCCTACACATCAAACGCAGTCTGATGAAAAACTTCGTAAAAGCCATGGACCGGAATGACTCAGCGTTCAAGTATCTGGCTGAAAAATTCCCTCGACTCAGCGAAGCAAAAATTAAGAAGGGCGTCTTCAGATCCGCAAGCTCTTCAGAGATGATATGTTCAACAACCTACTTCAGGGTGATGAGAAAAAAGCTTGGGATGCATTTCGTCTGGTGTCAACTAACTTCCTCGGGAATATCAGAGCAGAAAACTACAAGGAACTGATTGAGGACATGTCATTGTATCACAAACTTTGTTGCAATATGTCGTTAAAAATACACGCTTCTTTCCCACTTGGATTTCTTCCCCGACAACTGCGGCATGGTTAGTGATGAGCACGGTGAAATTTTCATGAGGAAATTGCAATGATGGAGAAAAGATATCAGGAAAAGTGGTCCAATTCCGTGTTGGCTGACTACTGTTGGACGCTCGTCAGAAATGCTCCTCAGCAGCTACACAAGCGACAGGCAAAGCAAAGTCACAAATAGAAGCAGACTTTTATCGTTAAATGCCTGTGTACATATTTCTTAAATATATAATAAACGTTTGCGGATTTCTTAGAAACCGTAGCCAATTTTGAGTTTTCATTGTCATATTCATGCTCAGCACCTCAAATTTAGTAAGAAATGGCTACTATTATCTCAGAAGCATAACGTCAGTAAAAATTTGTTGTCCAGTGTTGTGTAATTAGTAAATTTTGTTTATTATGTTGTTTTGTATTTGGATGTTAATTTATTTTGAGGAATTAGGCAAAATTTCATGTCTGTCTGTTTAACAAAAACATCTTTTCTTGCTAGTTTTTGAAGTACCGACTGCCCACTGACTTTTATGGGTTGAAAGGCCACAGTATTTTGACAGTGCAAGGGTAGCATAATCATTAGTTCTTTAATTGTGATCTGATATGAATGGCTTGACAAGACATGAGCTGTCTTAAGGGTATTAGTTTGTTGAATTTGGTTTTTGAGTTAAAATTCTTAAATGTTTTTATGGGACAAGAAGACCCTATAGAGTTGCCAAGCCTCCTACTCAATCGGTACCAGAGGCTCTTTCCCTCAGTATAGACAGTTGGGGCATGAAACTGACCACTCACTTCCATCCAGAGCTGAGGATGAGTGCAACTACAATTCCACTCCACAGTATGCCCTCATGGTGTCTACAAACCCAAATGTACCTTTACAGTTATTACTGCACTATGATGTGTTGCGTTATTTCACTAAAATAATTTCAAGCCTTAAAACGTAAAACAGACATCAATGACATGTACGCATACACCACAATTTATTTTTTAACCTACTGTACCAACCACAAAATTAAACTACCACACATCACACATTATGAACAGGTAAGCAATAATACTATTATTTCTTCTTACATACCCATTTGGTCATCAACTTCTTGGTTCTCCACACTTAATCAACACACGTTCTTCAACATGCTATTCGTTGAAGTCAGTGATTCCCAAACCCAGAGTCATGAACCTAACTTGGGTCACAAGCCTTCTGATGGGTCATCCCCATTGTGTTATTAGATTAACTAAAATGGAGTGTATGTACTTGTCTAACATAACTTTGTTGGTAGAGGTATGTAAATAATATACTGCATAAGGTACAACTACATGTTTCGGCGCTTGACAATGGCCAACTTCAGGTTGTACATGAAACATTTAGTAAGCAGTTATACTAGATTTATCGTGCTGTTATGTAGTGGGGGTGGGAGGTGAGATGGGCACGAGATCTCATATGTGTCTGGAGGTTGGGAGGTGTGGGTACATGGGGATGCTGCTATTCTACTTTATGTCTATGTTAATATAGTTATCATATTACGTGTGTAACAATATATGTACATATATGCTTATTCAAATATATATACAGTGTGCAATATTATATAAGATGTGGTTTCTGTAGTATAGATAGTTCATTAATCTATTCAATTTTGTTATTATATTCACTGTTATATTAAATCAGGTCAAACCTTTACAATTAGTCTGTTCAGTACCACAAAGTAAAGCCAATGTGGGTCGGGACGAAAGCAAAGAGGGAATGAGAAGTAATGTAAGGAATAATAAAAGGGTAAATAAACAAGTGGAATAACTAACTAAAGTAGGGTGAACTAAATCGCTAGGCCTAATATTGCTATTCTGGTACTGCTGAGTTGTGTGTAACCGTTGAATGTTCTGAGTATAGGACTTCAGGTGGTTGTCCGTCTATGTGTGAATTAGTGCTGACCTTCAAGGAAGGCGGTAGGACCATCCTTAGATGCACAGCTATGTGTTTAGTTATTGTTAGCTGGTCATTCAACGCGTGTTAGTATGAGTCTTTCATAGTGTGGCAGTACAGTTTTGGGAGTCAAAGTGTTCGTTGTGTCATGTGGTGTGTGAAATAATGGCACTCGCAGGGTCATCTCCCCGGATTACCAAGAGCTGGGTGTGTAGATGCAGGCACAGGTGGTTACTATTAGCTCGGCTTGTAGCCTATCCTTTTAAATGATGTCACTTATTCCTCTTCTTGTATGAGCTTTGTATATGTGTAACAGAACTATCACTGAAGAGAGTCATGATATGTGAATGTCAGTGATTGTAAAACTAGTTTTACAATCACACACATACAAAGCTCATACAAGAAGAAGAATAAGTGACATCATTTAAACCTCCAAACACATATGAGATCTCGTGCCCACCTCACCTCCCACCACCACTACATACAGCACATAATAAATCTAGTATAACTGCTTACTAAGTATTTCATGTACAACCTGAAGATGGCCATTGTCAAGTGCTGAAACATGTATTTGTACCTTGTGTAGTATATCATTTACATACCTCTACCAACAAATAAAGTTGTGTTAGAAAAGTAAATACACTTCATTTTAGTCAGTCATATAAAAAGCATACACATCGCCCATATGAATTCAGGTCACAGAGCCTGAGAAAAAAATTATCTACAGTGTCTTTATTTTAATTCCTATGAAAGATCACAGACAGCAAGAGCAGCTGCTTTATTGTACTCAAATGATACGAGTTAAAAATTATTACAATATAAAATTCTAACTGAAATAAACAGGACTTCTAAATTTCACCAAGGTTTCCTTGTCGCACACAAAATGTTACAGGTACTATTTTACTTGCAATATACACTGTAATGACCCCACTGAACCAGCTTCACTGAAAGCTCTCTTCTCCTGAAATGCATCCTGAGCATTCAAATGGTTATTACCTTAATCAAAACTAATACAAAAAATTTAAAAGTAAAATTCACAAAATTGATGGGCATGTTTCATAATTATACACTTATCAATAACCTGTAGGATAACTCTTGCTGGCTTGAAAGCAACTTCAACTCCTTCCGGTACTGCCTGATTTTTTTCCCAGTCCAAGATGGCTGTAACATCTTGCTCTTTCACTTGAAAGTTATCACAATTTCTTACTGCTGACTCTAGTAACACACGTATTGAAAACGGTAATTTGTCTGTAAAAAAAAAAATTAGAAAAATTACTGAGCACAATGTATGGATATTACTGAACTGTGTTACAACAGAGAAAGATGGGTCCAATATAGCAATCAGAAATGGTGGCTACAATATAGCTAACAGAGATGGTAATAACAGATGGCTAGTTAAACAAGAAGACATTATATAAACCAGCCTTGACAACTGTAAGTCAGTTACAACCTCAGAATCACCTGCCACCAGAAGTAATCATAAATTGTTTTGAATTCTAAATTCTTATCCTGTTCTCTTGTAAGGGTTGAGTGAGACACCAAAGTTTCCTTCCTACCTATCCTCTAAAAGTATGAAGTCCATATACGAAATTCACAAGTAAATGACATAGCATTATATAATAACATAAATCAGGTCATATTTGAAATATATCTCTGATGTCTGCATTTATGAATAAACATGATGAATAAATTATTTCTGAACATCCATTACTATTATTATTTTCTATTTGTTATCACCTTTATACAGATTATGTACCTGAAATAGACCATGTTTATAGTGTACACAGTGTTGCAGCTTTTCTGAATTTAAAATTTCTGCTACATGTAATGTTACTTCACGTGTGAAATATGTTTTGTACGTTTACATTAGTACTTTCCACAGTATGCATGCAGAGCCCAATATGGCTGTTTTTCGCACTTCTTTGATTTCATGCTTTACCGGTACGCTGCACAGGTGGTCTGAATGATTCTGAGATGGTTCCAGTTGCCTATGTCATTACTAGTATCACTCTTGCTTTCACATTCCACATACACTGAATATCCATTATGAGGTCTTTATATTCTAAAAACTTCTCATTGCCTTACATGATCACATTTGTGTGTCCAGGAATTGCAACGTCTATTAACATGCATGTTCCCTTTTTATTACATTTATTACGATGTCCAGTTTTTTTAGGAACAGTTCTGTCAGTTCACACTCGTTGGTTCCACAATATGGTTACCATACATTTGTGACTTGTTTCGATTGATTTTGGTACCTGGTCATACCAGCATTATTATTATTGTTGTTGTTGATGTTGTTGCTGCAGGAATGTGTACCAACTTTATGTACAAATTTACTTACTTCAAAAGTACTAGTGTCTTCTTAACAGTACCTTCCTGCAACAGTATCACTACATTTCAGACTCCTTTTTAAAGTGCAGGGCAGTGTGGAGTAGGAAGGAACTGCAGAGAGAACACACTGTGACGTATTTTACAAATGAAATACTACCACAGTATAATAAAAGATTGGGACCCTTTTTGGACATGGTATGATTTTTTGTTTTTCGAAGCTATTTCCTTCCAATGCCAATTACCTTCTGGAATAGTCTTCACAGATCTCCACTAATATATGATCTACAATCATGGTGCTGCTGACTCCACAGGTTTGGAAGATGCAAATACAGATTTCAACTCTTCTTGTTCAAGAATATGATACACACCGCAAAACAAGAGTTTTTATTGTGATATCATCATCATCATCATCATAAACATCAAGGATTGGACCCTTCGATCCATTCCATCTCCAGAGTTACAGCTACTCACGCTAACGCTTCTTCATTCTTCCAATTGTTCTCCTTCCTTGTGGTCTGTAGTGGTATGATTTCAAAGGGATTCGGTTTTGTGGCATTCTTTGCAAGTGTAAAAGCCAGTCCTGTCTGTATTCATCTATCTTGTCTAGTATGCCTGTAATCCGTAGTTCGTGGCATATGTAGTCATTTGTTTTGTGGTCATAAAGGGTTTACTGTGATGTATATTACTCTATTTGTTTTGTTGTTGTTGCTGTCATTTGGTGGTGGTGGTGCTGTTTTTGTCATCATCATCATAATTATTTGTGAATACGAGGTTTGTTCAAAAAGTAGATAAGGCTTACAGGGTTTTAACCCTAACTGACTTCAACATAGGTCCTTTCCGCAGCTACACGCTTCGCCCAACGTTTCTGCCACTGTTGGAAACATTTTGCGAACTCCTCTTTCGGGATGTCTAATACTGCCTTCG
>Ga0136643_10008938_pt1 | contig 14698 bp, 10 predicted proteins | sample TergutLab28metaG_FD_96883 | JGI IMG/M metagenome (GOLD analysis project Ga0136643, IMG submission 96883) | Labiotermes labralis P1 segment gut microbial communities from Petit-Saut dam, French Guiana - Lab288 P1 (version 3) (version 3) | ecosystem: Host-associated > Arthropoda: Insects >... | reverse complement strand
TTTGTTTGGTATGTTTGTTTTGTTTTGTTTTTGTTGGTGTCTCATTTTTATTATTTGCTTTTTTTTATTGTTCTTGGGGGGTGGGGGGGGGGGGGGGGGGGGGGGGGGGGGTGGTGTTTGTGTGTTGTTGCAAGCGGAGGAGGGGATGGGAGTGGTAGCGGTAAAAAAGTGCGCTGTTATTGCACGTAGGAATGATATAGAGTTGTTTTGTTTTAACGAAGCTGTCACCTGATAAGCTTATGGCTACTGTGGTGCATGGATGAAATGTGATTATAGAGGATTGACGGAATGATATTGACAGGGGGAAAAAATAGAAGTATTCGGAAATAATTCTGACCCTGCGCCACCGCAGCACTAACGTCACTCGTGCTAAGATGTCAGAATACAAATTCTGGAGGCCCATTCGTCATTCTTAACCCTTATCCTGCTAATATGGAGAATAGGGTGACTCCTAATAATCCCAGCAAATGGCAGATGGGATCTAAGTTGGCGTTTAAAGGGTTAATCATCAACTCCATGCTGCAGAGTCATGTGTTAGAAGCTAATAGTCGGGCAGCTAATGAAATCCGCAGACGGTTTATGAAGACGCAGTGTTCATTACCTTGGTCACAATATCTCACCACTGATCACAGTCATTAACTAGGTGAATCCTTTTTGTCGTGGTTTAAGTAATTCCAAAGAATTAGTTAAAATTTAAAACTGTGTAACATTTCGTAGTATGATAGTTTCATGTTCCCTGCTTTGCTTGGCCATACAGACACCCTGCGACTTGCGCGGTAGTTACTTTCCGGAAGGCTCGGTTTAAGTCGTAATTGAGTGTACATAGGGTTAACTCTTTGTACGTAGGACCGAGTCCACTTGAAATCCAGACTTCAACACACTGGTACCTGATCGGCCACAGCATGACCGTCCCGCCGCCTGTGTTATCGCCCAGCGGTATTCTTCCGTCACCTTCGTCTCACTGCGTTTTTATTACCGCAAGGAAAAATTCGTCGCGCTTCTCAGAAACGTTACTCTTGCAGTTCTTTCACTTTCCTGGAAAATGCCGAAGTCTGAAACTGCGTAGCTTGAAATTGCGTAACAAGGGGTGGGGGTCTGTAATCATTTGAATGTAAGTTGTATGCTGGGTAATTTCCCGGCGTCTGAAATTCAGACGCCGGGGAATTACCCAGAAGAAAGCATGCAACATTCAGAACACGGCGAAAGTTTGAAATTAAAAATCTTAATATAAGTTCGGGTTACATGTTAATTTATTGTTGACTGAATGAAACACTGAGACGTAGATGTGTTTAATTACATGATGTCCATTCAGAGTTCAACGTAAATCGGTAATTTAGTTAAAATATTTTGACTTCTGTGGCTGAATAAGAGAACAGATGTGCAGAATCAAGCTCAGTAATCGTAAAAGTAAAAAATAAGGAGCTGCGAACTGAAATTACTGAGCTTGTTGTTTTTTAAATAAATTTCAAGTCTTATAGGCCTATACTACGTTCTTTGTCTTGTTTCTTCTTCTGTTGGCATTTCTGTGGAGAACATACTACCTGTGTACGACTTGTGGAATGCGATTTCGAAATTTGTAATCGTTTACTCACCGATGCAATCAGGCTGTAGTCTATGGGTGTAGCTGTATTGCGGTCTGTCTCCCAGTCAGTGTTCACGTACTTGGCGTATACGGTTTACCAGACATGGCCACCCAACGGATATGCAGAGACAGTTTTTGCTCGGGCGTCGTGTTGCCATTTCACATTTTGCAAAGATACTGCCTTAAGAAATGTGTCGTGCATGTACAAGGTCTACCACCATATATCATGTTAGGACACTGAAGGCAGCTACCGCAGTGCTGTCCAACCGCCAAGTTCTCTCGTACACCTTGTTCTTAACACTATTTTAGGAATTTGAAGGCCAGATCTGCGGCGCTAGGGCGATCTCAGTTGGTACAGTTTTCACAGCAAGTTTTTTGAAAATCAGTCTACTTGTTTCAGAGCTGAAATGGCGCGCACACACCCACACACGCGGACAGGAACACAAATACAAAAACGCACAGTCACAGAACGTGGCGATGGCATAAGCACACTTATATTTACTTTTCTCTCCAATGCTCTCCGATATCCGAAAGAACATTGCTGTTTGGGAGGTAACGAGGCTTCACCTATTTGTCCTTTTCGTAAGAGAAACATGCAGATAAAGATGATTATGGAGCTTCGGTGGAATGAAAGTAGCAGAGGAAAACCGAAGTATTAGTTGAAAAATATGTCACAGTGCCACTGATTTCAAGACGCGAAGTTAACTGAATTATATGTAAAAGGTTCAAGTCGTACCCAGAAGTAAAAACCGTCTAAGTTTAAAGAAAAGGACGGTAAGTTAATGCTGTGTACGGAGGTCATCGTTATTTGTCTTGACATACATACAAACCACATACATAAGTCTACTCTATGGGAAGAACATATAATTTTCAAATGTTAAACTTGGTGGTACATATATAACTCACTGGTCCTTTAGGCTTAAGAAAGCTGAATAGGTCAGTTACCATATATTTTAAACAGGATTTATTAATTTTTGTGAATGACCAACTTGGCGCACAATTCTTTTTCTTATATTTGTTTATTCCAATTCTCTACATGTTTCGAGCAACCAAGTGCTCATCATCAGGAGAGTCAATTGTATCAATACGACTCCTGGTATGTGTCACTGTATGTAGGTGACCGTGTGGTATGCAGGTTAAACCTGATGTCATGTCATGTCTGTCTGTCCGTCCGTCCGTCCGCATGGAACAGTTCGGCTCCCACCGCATGGATTTTCATGAAATATTATTTTGGGGTATTTTTCGAAATTGATACAGTTGACTCTCCTGATGATGAGCACTTGGTTGCTCGAAACATGTAGAGAACTGGAATAAACAAATGTACGAAAAACAATTGTGCGTCAAGTTGGTCATTTACAAAGATTGTAATAAGATGCACGGTCAACAAAACAAAGGGATTTATTAATTTTCATATTTTTTGTAAGTTTAACGTGTTTCGCGCTACCCTGTTTTGCATTGGCACTTTTCGTTTTTATATGAGCAGTGATTGCTTTGCTTTTTGTACAGAGTAGGCTTTCAGTAATGGAATGCAATATGATATCTCTTTGCACGTGAAGGTTTATTGTGACAATACCATGAACTCTGTTATAAATTAAATTATGGAAAATACTATGAGTTAGCGGTTTATGTGTCCTCTGTTCATTTGTCATTCATTAGTTTGAAGTTAACGCTGGCGTAATCCGATGCATTAACCGTATTTGTAATGAACTGTGAATATGCTGTAGCCTGTTTGTAGGTGAGGGTATCTGGTAGGAGGCTGGGAATGGCGTACAGACCTCTGCATGCTGATGTACTTCTACTGCCTGTGTCCACAGGTGGCGCAGGCGCATTGCACTGCCGCGAAGCGTAGAAGTTGAAAGATGAGTAGAACAAGATGTAGACAGCGAGCACAGTTCATGCCGTAGCGATAATTGGAACCTTTTCGCCTATTGTGATGGATAATCTAGTTCTGTGTTGACATTAAGACACAAGGATGTTGACGTAACTTGAAGGAACGCAGGAAAAGTAAAAATGTTTTTCTATTTAAGAGCGAGGCGAGTGAAATTGACGAACTGTGTAGATGTGACGATTTGACCATCGATCGGTTACAGTATCCTGTGAATGGTAAAGATGGTAGGTGGAAGAGAATTAAATCGTCTTTAGGTGCGTTCGCAAAATTGCGAAAAGGGACTATTAGCTTCTTCATGTCTGTCTGTCTGTCCGTCCGTCCGTCCGCATGGAACAGTTCGGCTCCCACCGAATGGATTTTCATGAAATATTATTTTGGGGTATTTTTCGAAAATCTTTTGATAAAGTTCAAGTTTCATTAAAATCGGTCAACAATGAAGGGCGTTTTATATTAAGACCAATGCACATTTATGATCGTATCTCGCTCAGTTCTTCTTATAATGAGAAATGTTTTACACAGGTTGTACAGAAAATCAAAACACACATTTCATGTTCAATTTTTTTTTTTTTAAATCTTGCCGTTTATGAGATAATGTGGAAAAATATTGAAGGCCACAGATGACAACGTGGTGCATGCGCATTGAATGCTGGATGCCTAAGGCTACAAACACACCCTCAGAATGTGTAATTATTATTACTTTTCCACTGCAACAATGGTCGCACAAGCGCGTTTTTGTGTTACGTTACACATACATTGTGTATTTTATTTTCCCTTTTCTTCTTCCCTACGCCGTATGAACAGAGACTAGTGACAGGTACATTCAGAGCAATGATATAAAATGTATTAAATTAACCAAGAACGATTTATACCTGTATAATGTGTGCCGAACGTTTGATTTTCTGAAGTGACGAGGAACTTTGCTGTTGATACAGGACACCAAGCACTTCAGGATAAGGATGCGTAGTGAATGTGTATCAGTATGGGTTGGAGGGATGAGGATTGAGTATGGTTGTTGGGAAAACCTTCTGGAGAGCACACGAAAGACTGAGATGACATTGGTGGGTGTATATGATATTGATTTTATGAAGTAGGTGTGAGGATGGGATGTGGATTTCTGTCGCAAAGGTTTGTGTTTATTTCATGACTTTAGTGCCGTTATCTTGGTGTGATGCTTTTGGCAATGCTGCGGGATCATTTATTATGTAGGCCTATATAATAAATATACTTACTAAGTAAATATACGTCAGCGGTGTAAAAACTTCGGATACTGCCACCTCGCTATTTGTTAACGGTTTAACATTTCGAGAATGTATGAAATGGGGCATACTGATAGTCAGTTGGGGAGTGGAAATGTTGAGTGGCCAGTAGAAATAAGTTACAATTCTGTAACCTTGTTTGTGTGTGTGTGTGTGTGTGTGTGCTCGCGATCTAGCAGGTGTTACATTATCTAGTGTGGGTTCATTTTTCAGCTCTCTAGCCGTCGCTTAATACGGTCAAGATCAGTTTTTGGTCCAGACCAGTGTTTGGTCCAGAAATTTGCGATTAACAGCAAGACCGTTCATGGCTGTAACTCAGCGTATGATAGATGGGGTATTAATCTGGTTAAACTGATTTAAACAAGGTAAGCCGACGTACATAGGTAAAGTGTGACAGTGTCGCAGGAGCAAGTGATGGACAACTGACAGGGAGATGGTCGACTGTTGCAGCACAGCAATAACGCACGTAGCTCGCGTTCGGGAGGTCGATGTCGTCGGCTGGGATTGACTGGCCTGATTGAAACCACATGCAGTTTACCATGGTCCTTTCTAGAGAAGTCTTGGATAGGCCTGTGCCGCGATTACATCATAATCTGCAGTAGGGCGGGCACCGCGGCAACCCTTGCACCTCAACAGTTTCTGACCTTTCCTGCAGCCCTCTGCAGCCACGTTGTGTTGGCCGGTTTGCTTAACGGCGTTATGTAGTCAGCGGTCATCGACTTAACGTCCTACGTGTACAAACACAGACGGCAACTCAACAGTTGGCAGACGACTGTGAAATAACCCAACAAAGTGGACAATAATCACTTTCTGAATCACCCTTTTAAAACCGGGTGCTTGCTGTTTGTTACTGCCTTCATTAACATTTGTAACAACGCTGCATTTCGCCATGTATTGTATCTTTGTGTTCGTATAATGTCTCACTGTAAAATGATTATTTTCCGAAAATGTTTCGTCATTGGTAATGTCACTGTATTTACTGTTAAGTAAGATTCCTATGAATTTCTTGTATCAAAGGTTTGAGTAGACTTCTTAGACAGAAAAGAACACGTTTACTGTATCCTGACATCATACTAAAATCTAGTATTTAAAAAAATCGGATATTTGGTGCACGCAAAGTAGCCAAGTGTATAATTAAATCAACCGAGGAGTTCGATTTTTATTAAAATCCAAATGTATATTTGTATAACTATATCTTCCTAATATTATTGGCGGTGTGTAATAACACGTGGAATTCCTTATGTTGAACTGTAACCTGGAACGCTGTTGGCGATAGTGAAGGTACCTGTCTGAGGTACTATGGCAGTAGTTAACTCATTATAGCAGCAGCTTGCGAAAACTTAAGGCATTAACGAGAACAGTGTAACATTGAGAGAAAAAATATGGGCCTAATTCAGGAGTCCACAAATTTCCGAAGAATCTAGAAGCCACCTTAAAATTCTACGCGCCAGAAGGGTTACTTACAGCAAGTTCCATACCGTGGTTATACAATTCGGGAGCGACCTGTGAACTTCGGTTTTATCCGGTCCGCTATTCTCGGTGCTTACAAACTGACACATATTTTGGTATGTAAAAAAAGAGGTAACGTTTTTTCTGAAATTTGGTGCGACAGCATAAAAAATTTGGTCTTTCGGGACTTGTGCACCAATGGCTCATTATTATTATTATTATTATTATTATTATTATTTTCATATTAGGTTGAGACAGGTAATCGATTGCAGTACCTCTGTGCAGCAATCGGTGCACAACTGTTCTGCGGAAGCATAGCTGGGGGAACCACTGCATTTTGGTAGGGCTAATATTATGTTACACACTTCCAATTCTGTGAATTGTATCTGGTATTGACGAGGTTTAGTGAATTGGCTGTACTGTCGTTTTCCGTTTACTTCTTCATGTTATGTATGTAAATGCCTTATTAGTGGAGGGTGTCTTTATCATTCCTTTAAAACCCCAGTGGTTAGTTTATGTAACACCAAGTTCAACATTCACAAGTTCTCGTTCTGCCCATACAGTGAATTTATGTAATTTCTATTGATCTCTGAACAAACAACAATTGTTTCTCTGTACAGCATTAACCGATTGGTTTTTATAACTGAGACAGTTTGTGTTTACTGCGCAGTACGGTCTGAATCTTTAAGTGTAAAGCAGGTTAAATTAGGCCTTCTGAGGTTAAATTTACCTCATGTGTTTATTGGCAGATTTTACCATTGGCAAATTAAAAAAAGTAATCTGGGGATTCGGTTTGTTTGTTTGTTTGTTTGTTCCATTTCTCAGTTCTTTTGGGGGGCAGTGTTATATGCCTGTTGTCCGCTTACTGGTTCTATTGAATGTGAGCTGCTTTCAGGTGTTAAACACCGATTTTCTGTTTGTGATTTATTGTTAGGTGCAGAAGCTCGAAGCGTCTCATCGAGGTGGAGTGTTATAGTATTCATGTATGACGACCATGCGTTCCGAGCCGTGATACAATTTTTCCACCTCACAGCACTTTAACAGGGACATTGGCGATTTTGGCTGGGAGCAAAAAAGAGGTCTTGCATTGTGACATGTCGCGCTGGGGCGAACACAATACAACCGCGGGGACATCACGCACAATGCCACTCCATAATGGCGGCTGGCGGTTCTATTTAATCGCTTGCGTAATGATCCATTTAACAAATAATCTGTTGTGATTGTCCTAGGCGAATTCTCTTTTTGCCGAATGCTTGTGCTTTGTATTGTTACCTGCTTCGATATAGAATCGCAGCACAATAGCGGTGGAAGTAAATACATGTTGTATGACTGTATGTCGTCTTTTCATGAAACAAGGTTTGAAAGGGGTACTCACATTTGGCCTACTCTTCAAAATGTGATCTTTTGAATTCCGCATCCCTCATTAACTTTGGTGTTATTATACTAGAGGTAATAATAAGTGCATAGGAAATTCTGCAGTGCAAAAATTACCGACGGTATGCATTTCGTATTTATTTTTGTATTACCGTATGTACGTAATTTATGTACCGTTCTCTAAGACATTTCAAATACAAGCATTATATCTTAAGTGAAGCAGGTATTGCATATTTCTTGTCGTTAATTTGTTCTTACTTCTGCACTTTTGCGGAAAGTGATAAGGTTCGGTTCAAGCGTTACGTAATTTCGGAGGTACATTTGACCGATAACAACGAAATTTAAATTAGGTCTACACAAAAAGCGGGCAGTTTTTTAAATTAGAAGAGTCAGTGTTAGTTTCTCAAAATGTCTCTTCTCCCTAGAGTTGAAGTATTCTTTCTGACATCCCTGTAAGAAATACAGCATTAATGGAAGGATTCTATTTCATGTTGTCTTTCCAGAACTTCTTTTTTTTTGGGAAACGCATCTGTAAGTTTATCCTGTGATAACAGCTTAAACACTGGGGATTTACTTTCGTCTGCTCCAAAAATATGCAGTTTGTACTGTACAGAATTTGATTCATATAACTTTGGCTTTCACAATGTATTTCAAAATATTTCAGACGGATTGTTCAGAACCAGTTACTATTCTTAACTCTTGATAGACCCACAGATTAAGTCATTTCCCATCTCCTTCCCCAGTGGGCCAGGGTCTCCTCATTATCAAGGCTTCACGATCACACTCAGACACACCACGCTCGGTGGGACTGTTTGGAGGAATGATCAGTCCGACGCAGAGACATCTACTGAAAACACACAACACTTACATTAGTGAGACACAAATATCCCAGCTGGATTCGAAGCCGCAATCCCAGCTATCCTCACCTAACAGAGGATGATGCAGTAAGAATCTAAGGGGCCCATTTTTTACAGTCACCGCTTTTATAACGTTAAAACTTAAAATGTACAATATAAAAGTGCAAGATCTAATTAATTTTAAATTATATATATATATATATATGGAGGGGGGGAGAGAGAGAGAGTTTTATTCGGTTATGTCCTCGTTACACGTACTAAGAGGTCCTGTTAAAATTCTTCTGCTATTTAGTGTATTTTAACTGACACGGCATGGTCTGTGTACCGTATAGTTTTATAAAATCCTTCTTTGAATTCCGTTTCTGAATTGTGCGCCAGGATAGAATTGAAAGTGGTGATGGAGCGTTGTTTAACTGCGGAGGTTCAGCAGTCTCGAACTCTGTTCCTTCATTATTGACCGTCTCTTTCCTTTTGCTTTTCCGATTGCAAACTATTGCCTATTGATCGTAGTTCACGTGCGTTCTACATTCCCCTGCTCATATGATCGGCCTTTATTTCATCAGTGTAATTGTTATTTTGAGAAAGAAAGCGAATTACGATGCTATGCCGTATTTTCCCCATCCTTCTATTACGTTGTGTCTTTAGTACCTAATTTTGTAGTCTTCGCTATGTCCTTCTGTTAGGATTCGACATCAGCTTAGTCACTCACTTCAGACGACATTTAAAGTTATAAACTTTTGTTGAAATATGAAGTTTATTGGCATAAGAACGAGGGGACTAAGGAGAGAAGAATTCTGATGTGCTAAACGGCACCATTCGTTTATTATTTTGTGGTGGCTGTGTGTTCTGCTGTACTGTCTGCTATAGTTGTTGCTATCGGTGTTTAACTTATCATTCCACATCGTCATGTTTAGTGAGTGACACTGGATGATTTTCCACGTTTATTGATCAAACCATTTCTTATATCGATTGCTTTTTTTTTTTCGGCATTTGGCTATTTCACGAAGATTTTCAATAAGGCAGGTTTTGTTGAGTAAAATTAGAGACGGAGATGGAAAATGGCGTGTGCTTCAGGAATTGGAAAGAGTCGTTCATGCCTTATTTTATGGCACTGTACAGGATTGTCATGGAGATTCTGAGGAAAGGCATTCAGTCACGTTGCTCCATTACCTGACCGACACGGATATTGGTAAAGTACTAGTTTCGAATCTCACCACCACGACAGTCTGAAACTTCTGGCGTTGTTTGAGTGTGTTTGTCATGCAGGCGAGCTGTGCTTCTTGGTGCTTAACTTTGATGGCTCTCCACTGGCCATACAGTAATAAGTGGAGACAAGTTATGGAAACCACTTCGCTGTCACAAAGTGAGGCTAAATAATTTTCAGTGCCCGTAATTTTAAGGGGTCTGTTTTTTCCTCTTTTTCGAGGCCATAATGCGATATGTTATATGACAGATGAAATGTTGTCACGAAGTATCACGTGCCGAGGTCCCATGTTCAATATATTACCCCTTCCTCCCTTCCTCTCCCGGCCACCACGTTGAATGTCACGCCTTCAACCCGCCGTTTTGTGAATACTTTCCTCACGTTACGGGATGAAAGAACTGAGAACTTTATGAGGAGTTCCTTCACATAATAATAAACATCCCCACATTCCTTCATTATTAAATGAATAGTCATTTAGCTGGGTAAGAAATTTTCTGCCATTAAGTAGCCGTGGTAACGTAATTGTGCCCTTAATATTCCGTGTGGCTTCATATCAGCTCCGAGATATCCTGTATATCAGTGTTTGTGAAACTGGAGAACATAGTCCGTGTAGTAGACCTACACTGCTGGCTGGACGCTCGAGGTTTCGTTTTTCGATTCCTGGCGGTGGCAAGAAATCTCTTCTCCAAAGCGTTCATACGTTCTGTGGGACCCACTGTGTAGTGGGCGTGCTTTCCCCGCGCGTAAGGTAGCCAAAGTCTGAGCTGACGACTCATCGCCAGCTAATGAGTGGATCTGTACCTCCATTCAATCTTCCTTCTGGATTCCACAAGGACAGCTGTTATTTAACGCAAGTTCGTTACTGATTTCTCAAGACTGCATCCTGTGGCAGCTGAATTCATTCCACTCCCTCACTTCCTCTTTCTTTAATATCCATTTTAATAATGTGCTGGCATTTGGGTTTACATTTCCAAAGTTATCTCTTCCTGTAATGATTTATATCTAAAACGCTGTGTTAATTTCTCACCTCTCCTGTGCTTGCTACATGCCACTCAAATCACAATATTTGCTCAAGAATTCAGTTACGAAAGTCGTTATGAGATTTGCTTCATCTCCTTCTCTTCTTGGTTCAAATATTCTTACCAGTACTTCGCTTTCAAACGCCCCAGCCGTCCCGGAGGGCGACAAAGTTTCTTATCCCTATAGATTATAATTTTGTTTATTCAAGTCTTTAGGTTTTTAGCTAGGAGACTTGACGATAGAAGATTATGAAGAGGATTTTGTAGAGGAATTTAACCAGAGATTTGTTTGTGGTTGTAATCTTAATATGTTGCCGGCTTTTCCAAATAATGCATTTCAGTTTTATGACGACGATTAACTTGCTCTCTGTTTATTTTGATTTAGTCCTTATTTTGGTGGCGATACATGTACAGCACTGCAATAACCCACCAAAAGTCTTTTGCGACGTCTATGGAATTAAAGGTGGCACGCTTTGGTGCAGCTGGTTGAGGAGCTGTGCTACAAACCGGTTCAATTCCCGATTATGTCACTGGAATTTTTCGTTGACATATCCTTCCGGCCGCACTATGACCCTATAGTCGACTCAGCGTCTAACAGAAATGAGTACCAGGAATATTTTCTGGAGGTTAAAGGCGGCTGGTGCGTAGGGCTGACAACCTTACCACCTTCATCTGGCGATTTTCTTTAAATATGGGAACCTCAACCTCCTGGAACCCTGAGGGCCTGTCCAGGCCTGTGCAGGAATTGCTGTACCTGTACCTCGTTTTTTGAATCGTATAGTGATCGAGTAACTATGAGATTACAGACAGACATGGAGCGTCGTGTTGACAGTTTTTGGGCGCGTTCCAAAATTTGCGATTAGCGATCGTCATGTCTGTCCGTCTGTCCTTTTGTCCACATGGAACAACTCTGCTCCCACTACACGGATGTTCATGAAATTTGATATTGGAATATTTTTGGAAAATCTGCCCAGAAAATTCAAGTCTTGTTAAAATATGACAAGAATAACCGATACTTTACATGAAGACCAATATCTATTTTCGATCATAACTCGCTCAGTACTTCTTGGAATGAGAAATGTTTGAGACTAAAGCTGTAGCGAAAATCAAAATACACTTTATTTTCAATAACTTTTTTTTTTTTCGGAAACCGTGTCGCAGTGCTTCCCTTGGCGATTTTGTCCTGTACCAGTGAAGGGTAGGACGGTCCTGTTTTAAAAAAAGGACTATTTTTCAGTTTGAATCTGTAAGGTAATGGTACAATTCACCTTATAACAGGCTATGAAAGCCCAGTGGAGGACTAGAGGCATAGCCGTACTCTTTCTTTAACCTCGAACTATGCGACGGTGGGTGTTCATCCCCACCTCTCAACCGCTTCACCCGCGGGAAAGACACCTTGTACACATTTTTTAGGAAGCTAGGTGACTTCCTGGGCCGGTGTGAACGGATGCGGAAATCCCCACCCAACTGGTATTCGATCCCTTGTCCGTCCAGCCCTTAGCGAGCCGCTATACCGACGGCGCTATCCCGGTCTACCAATTTGCATCTGTGCTTCAATTCTTGGTTTTGTTACATTTCGGCTGTCAATTTCGGAACTCTTTCTGACTCTTTCATTTTCAGGTTACTTTCTAGGACATGCAGCAGGATTGTGAGATTACCACGCCGTGCGTGCGTGACTACGTTTGTCCCATTTCCATTTTGCAACTAGACAGTAACATGCTGTTTATGCCACTGCAGGGCACTGCAGCTCTTTGTTCCTGAATTTAGTGCAATCCATCAGGCAACATGGCTTATGTGGTGACTTGCGAGACTGAAGCGCCTACAGCAGCACCAGCGCCGCTTGACATTAAACTATGTAAAGCGAATAAATCTCAGAATAACTTGCAGCTGTCTTTGGCGTAATATTTTTATAGAATTAAAAATATGAATTTGGGGATTGTGTGAAGAATTTTGTTGTTGTTGTTGTTCGGTTTGACCGTATTTCTACACATTATGTATAAAATATTATTTGTATATCAACTGTAACAAATATGGCCCCGATGCGAAATTTTCAGATTATATCCGACAAACGTAATGTAGCCTGTGCATAACTTGCACTTCATTGATGTTTAATTCACACAAGCAAAATACACGGTTGCTACACAGTGCTCCCGAAACCACTTTATTTCTGAGAAAAGCAAAAGATTATCAACATTTCAGCTACATTTCCTTCAAAATAGTCCCCATATGCAACTATACACTTCTGCCAGCAACTGTAAAGATGTTGAAAACATTCCTGGAAGCCACTTTGTGAAAGCCTTTTGAGTCCCTCCGTCGCATTTTTAATGTCAGTCGCATCACAAAAGCGCCGTTCCTTTAGCGCTCATTTCGGTCGATGGAACAGGTGAAAATCAGCCGGATCCAAATCAGGAAAGAATAAGGGGTGCTGCAGTGTTGTCACGTTTTTCTTTGCTGAGAAATCCTTGACCAAACCGACCGGTGTGCTGGAACATTGTCATAAAGAAGAAACCAACTCTTGGTTCTCCATTGGTGGGGACGTTTCTTTCCGACCGCCTCCTTAAGGCGACGGAGGATGTCAATGTACGTTCTTTATTCGCAGTAAAAGTTCGTGCACATCATACCAGCACACCCAGTAAATAATACCAGTGAATACCGGGAACGTTTTCGAAACTATTACGCAAAACAAAAGTGATAATTATGTTTGGGGTATAGGGCTGGAATTCTTTGCGGGATGAAATCACGATTGATGAATTTGGCTTCGAACTCTTAATTTTTTTACGTTCCACGTTGGCACGGGGTCCGTTGCACCTACAGGGTGATTCAGGAGGAAAGATCAATATTTTGGGAGGAAAGGGTATTGGTCGTAGTGAAAGAAATTTCATATGAACGTGTGCCTAATTCTGAATGGTTACCAAATAGAACTGTTTGAATCTACAAATGCAATAGAATTGTGAATCGTAGAAAGAATAAACGGAGTAAAGGAGAACTTATTGCTATTTTAATTTCTTGTAATTTAAATTTTGATTTAATGTTTAAATGACAGGTTTTGTTACCCAGAAAGGACAGATTTTTTTTTACTGTTCGCAATAAAAAGGTAAAGCAATCGCATTACAGGCCTCATCATGCCCTGAGGTTTCCAGAAGGTTGAGGTTCCCATATTTAAAGACATTCGGCACATGAAGGTGGTAAGGTTGTCATCCCTACGCACCGGCCGCCTTTACCCCCCAGGAAATATTCCTGGTACTCATTTTTGTTAGACGCTGAGTCAACCCCAGGGCCATAGTGCGGCCGAAAGGATTACGTCAATGAAAAATTCCAACCGGCGACCCGCGACCTTACGGCTTGTAGTGCAGTGCCTCGACCAACTGCGCCACCGCGTGCCCCACTGTTCACAGTAAATGTTTTAAAATTCCAGTCTGTCTCAATGCACTTCGCAGCTCGTGTGCGAAAATCGCGTATTGATCGTCTGAGTTGATCTTTACTCTTCTGTATGCGGACAGCAGTATCTAAAATGGGTCCGAGCAATTCGTCTCGTGTATCCACTTTTCTTATGAAAAATTTGGTCATCATCAAACCCCACAAACAAAAACCCATAGGAGGTTCAAACAGCTGTTGGTAACCATTCAAAACTAAACACATGTTCACAATTTCTTTCCTTCAATTACCAATACCATCTCCTCCCTAAATACTGACCTTTCCTCCTGAATCCCCCTGTGTAGGTATTGGATTGATTTCTTGATTTGATTCTTACTTCGTTAGACACTTGACAGTACTGGACCTTCATGTCGGCCAGCCGTCTACTTCGCATAATGTTAGATACGAAATTACTAGTAATGTTAACAATAAAATGACAGCCATTATCGGAAGGTTGTTTCTGATATATGCTGACAAACATTTCATTTTCTTTGTCGTTCAGGAATTTTGGTTCCCGATCCCTGGACATCTATGGTCTAGTGGTCAGAGTTTCTGGCTACAGATACAGAGGTCCCGGGTTCGATCCCCGGCGCTACCAGATTTTCTGAGTAGAAGTGGGTCTGGAACGGGGTCCACTCAGCCTCGTGAGGTCAAT